>TARA_R110001592_G_scaffold63227_1_pt1 | contig 19143 bp, 20 predicted proteins | sample TARA_R110001592 | Tara Oceans TARA_R110001592 (sample SAMEA4398387) | marine metagenome | biome: Polar Biome; feature: [SRF] surface water layer (ENVO:00010504); material: water (ENVO:00002006), including particulate matter (ENVO:01000060) such as... | depth 5 m | reverse complement strand
AGACGAGGAAATTACTGGAATCTGCAGTTTAAACTATCCTTCAATGTCCAGCCCAATCTGACCCGTACTGGGATTGGCTATATGACCTCTGCCCAGAAAATGACATAAAAAAAGTGGCTTAAACTTACTACAATAAATCTTGACTACTAATTGTTACATTTTATATTTAGGGACCTGATCAGAAACTCCGAATTGAGGATAAAATAGGGACAACAATATTTAATAAGGTTCTAAATCACTACAACGAGTTGTTCAGTTAAGAGTCATTTTGCTCTTGAGAAACACTCCAGTTATAGGCCTCATCATAGGTGTCGCAATAAAGAGTATTATTGTTTCTTGTGTGAACTAACATTGCGTGAGCCCAGGGATTCTGTGTCGCAGTTTCTTCTTTTACGACATAGGCAATAGATTTGAATTGACTTATGCCCGCCAAGAAATTTTCATTACAGACTTTAGAACACCTATTTGCACTAGTATTAAGTATCAACCGACTTCCGGTTGGAATTTTTAATTGCTCTATATATTCTAGTAGTTCTTTACCACACAGCGAGCAATTTTCAACCTTATCCAGTACTAGATAATAAATATTGTCTCCAACTTTTTTTATAGAATCAGTCATAGTCGCACCTATTTCTTTGTGGTGTAGGCGAATAATAAACAGGACGTTTTTTCTGTTTATTGCCGATATTAAAGAGCATAAAATTGATAAATAACACGGTGATTTAGCTAGGGAAGGTGAACGCAGCCAATCTGGCAGTCGCACTTTTAAAACCGATCATATTCAGCCAGTTGATGAAATAGCGATATCACGTAAAAAGAAAGTTGGGCTTGATCCTTTTTTCATCCTCTTATTTAATAACAACTTAAATTCAAAGTAAGTGAAATAATTAAATTTATCTGTCACCTAGCTGACAATTCATGAAATAAATATAATTATTCAACCAAATATTTAAAACGTCGCAACATTTTTATTTCATCTAGATAGATGCAAGTACCATTGCTGCATCAGCCAGATTAATATCCAGATCACGTTGTGGCCGAATAGCTGTTTGTACCCTCAACACACTATTTCCGGTAAATTGCCAGTGGATATAGCTTGATTGAAATTCTAATGGCTCAATAATACCCTGGTCAACCATTGTTAAAGCGTGATCCGCTGCTAAATCACAACATTTGCACAACTTAACTAAGGATACTGTGGCCCTACTGTTTTGCCTCCAGCAATATAAGTTTCATTGTGTTGCCTTGCTCTGTACCATCTGTGTACTATTAACTATGTTTTGTTGCTCCCCGTTTACAAAATGTTTAATATTTTCACCTGTTGTATGGAGAATTCGCTCAACTGCTTCCGTCGAATTAAAGGCAGTGTGTGGTGTTATGATGACATTCCTCATGCGTAGTAAAACATGATCGGCAAGCAGCGTTTCGAGATCATATTTTTTGCTAAAAAAGGAGCGAAGCATCTCGGCCTCCTCCCCTATGGCCGGCTCGTCTGGCAACACATCAAGACCAGCAGCCGCGACTTTTCCATCTGCCAGTGCCCGCAGCAGAGCCTTAACGTCAACTATGGATCCACGAGCTGTATTAATAAGCACAACACCGTCTTTCATTCGGGAGAACTCTTCCTCCGATAAAAGATGATGGGTGTATTGGCTCTCAGGCACATGTAAGGTAATACAGTCGGACTGTTCCAGAAGTGTATTCATATCAACATAAGACATGTCGTAGTGTTCAGCGAACACCATATCTGGCCTGGTATCATAAGCCAGTACTCTCATGCGGAACCCTTGCGCTATTTCCACAACCCGTTTGCCGATGTTTCCGGTACCCACTACACCCAACGTTTTGTCTTTTAAATCGAATCCTCGCAAGCCCTTCTGAGAAAAGTCGCCCCTTCGGGTGCGATTGATGGATTCAGGGATGTTGTGGCTAATGGCGAGAAGTAAAGCAAAAACATGCTCGGCAACCGTATGATCGCCATAGACGGGCACATTGCTGACTGGAATAGCATTTTCATTGCAGTAGTCCAGATCGATATGATCAAACCCCGTGGAACGAGTAGCGATAAACTTTAATTGCTCGAACTGCGCTAAAATGGAACGATCAAGTTCCGAATGGACAAAGGGGGAGATGATATCGGCGTCCTTGTACATCTGAGCAGTTTTTTCGTTAAGTTCATCTTCAGTAAAAATAATCTTATGATCACAGCAAAGACGCTGCAGAATGTCACATTCCCATTTCTCAGTTTCAAAAAATACAATCTTCATTCTTCTTCCTTAGCAATATTCTGTTTTACGCGGACGAAGCTGTCCGGGGTGACGGACATCGAATCAATTCCTGCCTTAACCAAAATCCGCGCAAATTCAGGTTTATCGCTGGGCGCCTGGCCACATAGGCCGATTTTCCGCTTTGCCTGATGCGCGGCCCTGATGACAAACTGAATGCTGGCAATCACCGCGTCATCCTCTTCGCTGAACAAACTGTAAAGCCGTTCGGAATCGCGATCAATACCCAGCGTGAGCTGTGTCAAATCATTGCTCCCGATGGAAAAGCCGTCGAAACGTTCCGCGTATTGATCAGCCAAAATGACGTTTGATGGAATTTCACACATAACATAGACTTCGAGGCCTTTATCGCCGCGCCGCAGGCCGTTGCTGGACAGTTCTTTCAGCACATTGTCCGCTTCGGTCAATGTGCGGCAAAACGGGATCATGATGATGACGTTATCGAATCCAATCTCCTCACGTACTTTACGGATGGCCCGGCACTCGAGGGCAAAACCGTCCCGGTAATCATCGCTGTAGTAGCGGCTGGCTCCGCGCCAGCCAAGCATGGGATTTTCCTCTTTCGGTTCGAACGGCTGCCCACCGATAAGGCCTGCATATTCGTTGGTCTTAAAGTCGCTCATCCTGACAATCACTGTTTTCGGGTATTGCGTTGCGGCGATCTTGGCTATGCCGTAGGCAAGACTATCGACAAAATATCTTTCCTTATCGGGATAAGCAGCGGTGAGTTTCGCTATCTGTTTGCGGACGACGTTATTCTGAATTTTTATGTCTCTTATCAGGGCCAGCGGGTGGATCTTAATAATATTACTGATGATAAATTCCATCCGCGCGAGACCCACGCCATCTGACGGCAAACGCCACCAGCGAAGAGCCGCTGCCGGATTCGCTAAATTAAGCATGACTTGGGTGCGGGTCTTAGGAATAGTTTCAGCGCTAAGGTCTGAAACTTCAAATTCTCCGATGCCGCTATAGACAAACCCTTCCTCCCCTTCGGCACAAGACACCGTAACCTCCTGCTCACTCGCCAGCACCTCCGTGGCATTGCCGCACCCGACAATTGCTGGAAGGCCGAGCTCTCGGCTGACGATAGCGGCGTGGGATGTGCGCCCTCCATGGTCGGTAATAATGGCTGCAGCACGCTTCATCAGCGGCAGCCAGTCTGGGTCGGTAGTACCAGTCACCAGAATAGCGCCCTTTGGAAAATGCCCTATCTCATCCGGGCTTTTCAGCTTACAGACTTTGCCCGTAGCAATGCCATCACCAATGCTGTAACCTTTGGCCAGTAACCTTCCCTTCTTTTTTAGACGGTATCTTTTCAGGCCATCAGCTTCCTTGCGCGATTGCACCGTTTCTGGCCGTGCCTGTACGATATAAAGCTGGCCGGTGACTCCATCCTTGGCCCATTCCATATCCATGGGACGATCATAATGGTTTTCAATGACAGCAGCCCATCGCGCCAGCTGTATAATGTCCTTATCTTCAAGTACAAAACCGCTTTGTTCTTTCTTCGTAGTTTTGCGGGTTACAGTCGGCGCACTTTTACTCCGGGAAAAGACCATTTTTTCGGCTTTTTTACCGCAGCTTTTCTCGATAATCGGGACGAGACGCTTATCGGAAAGAAAGGGTTTGAATACCATATATTCGTCGGGGTCGACCGTGCCCTGTACGACCGACTCACCCAGCCCCCAAGCCGCATTAATCAGGATGGCATCGGGGAAACCGGTTTCAGTATCTATCGAAAACATTACGCCCGCCCCAGCTTTGTCTGAACGCACCATTTCCTGTACGCCAATAGAGAGCGCCACGTCCATGTGTTTAAAGCCGTTATTTTCCCGGTAGACTATTGCCCGGTCGGTAAACAACGAGGCATAACAGCGGCGACAGGCTTCTAGTAGAGCCGTTTCGCCGCTAATATTCAGAAAGCTTTCCTGTTGCCCTGCGAAACTGGCCTCCGGTAAATCTTCAGCTGTGGCACTACTGCGTACCGCAACGCTTGGGTTCTTCGTTCCCTTGCCTAACGTTCGATAAGCCGATAGCAACTCTTCCTTGATTTCAGGAGGAAACTCAGTTGCAGCAAACAATTTTCTTATAGCTTTACCGACCTGCGTCAGATTGCTTTGATCTTTCTTGAGACTTGATAATTTCAAAGCAATTTTTTCATTGAGATTATTGTACGTAAGAAAATTCCAATAGGCGTATGACGTAATGGCAAATCCATTAGGCACACGAATTTCTTTTTTTTGTAACTGGCTAATCATTTCACCCAGCGAAGCGTTCTTACCACCAACAAGGGTAACATTTTCAGCGCGTAATTCTGTGAACCAAATAAGGTGTAATTTCTGCTTATTCATATAAAAAACTCCTATACTCTAAATTCCATCACCTTCCCTCGCCAGAATAAGTCTGAACTTGGAACAAAACGGGAAATGTAATAATCCATCTAATCTAGTTAAAATCGTTATTCATTGAAGTTGACTCTCGGAGCCTACTCAGCATTTTGACTGGTAGCCTCAGAGGTTTCTAAATATTTCAGTGCATATACTTTCTGAAAAATTCACACATTCTATGTTAATCGTTTGAGCTCGATCTTGAGTTTCGGGCAAATTCTCGCCAATCCTTTTTTCTAGGGATAAACATGGGAACGCGTTTCTGATATTCTCTGTACTCCTTCCCAAATTCCTCCAGTACTTTCTGCTCTTCTTTTTTGGCGAGCCTCACATAGACGAAAACAATGATTGGGAACAGTCCCACGGAAAAGAGTGTGGGCCAGTGCACAACACCTTCCCCAAAAAGAGCGATAAATAAACCCGTGTATTGAGGATGCCGCACAAAACGATACAACCCATCCGTCACAAGCTGGCTTTGTTGACGTGCCTGATGCACCTGACGCCACCCTTGGAAGAAAATGCCAATGCCTAGAAAAATGAAGGCATAGCCGACTAACATTGAGATCATCATTCCAGTCTCACCTAGCCCTAGTAAGGATGACCATAAACTGGCATTCAAGTCTGTTCCGTCGAGCCCAAAGAAGCGCGCAAGCAGATAGATAGTTAATGGGAAACCATACATTTCCGCATAAAGCGCAATAATAAAAGCCTGTACTACACCAGCGCTGGCCCACTCTCGCCATGTTTTTGGTGCAAGGTATCGGTAAAGAAACCATGAGATGACCACTATCATAAGAATGGCTAGCGCCCAGGCACCTGAATGTGCAAAATCTTGTTCCATAATTAACCTCCGGTTCATTTAATTTAATTGGTGTCCCTCCACATCCACAACTAGAACTTGAATGGGAGGCTTTGATTCATAGGCAATCGTTTCTTTGGAAATTTCATGGTGTCTCCTGTGCGGCACGCCCGGTTTCGGGAGCACCAAGTAATGTTGATAAATCGTAATTATTCAGCTCACCGATATGCTCGACCGTTATATCTGCCGGTGGATAAGCAGCGGTATTTCTGGAATCGATGGCGTAATGCCCCTGTCGCGGGAAAACTGTCGTCAGGCGATCCCCCCAAATCTCTTTCATCGCCGTCAGAATGCGCAGTTTGTCGTCCACCATGACGTAATGGTGCGCCGGATAGCGCCTCTCGACCTCCTCCAGCATTTGCTCCTTGTGCAGATAAATCAACACCCGACCTTCGACGGCATCCCACAATCCTGATTGCTGGATCTTGCGCGGCTGGAACACCACGTCACCATCTGACAGAATCACTGTGGGACCCCATCTGCGAAGATGCTGTATGACGTCGCGCGCGCCGGAATAAAGCCGCTGCGTAAACGGATAGTCCACCAGAAAGGAAGACATGAGCAGCAGTCGCGGATCGGCCAAGTCTCCCAACCGATAACGTTGCAAGGCACCCAGATAGTCCGCATAACCCAGCTCGTCACGCAGCACCTCGAAAGTTGCCCAGTACCGGTCTCGGCTTTTGTGACCAAACTCCCGTCGCAGATGCTCGTCAAGGTCCGCCACAATGTGATCGTTATCTAGCAGGGTGTTATCCACGTCCAGCAGGAATACGACTTCGTCTGGCGCCATCATTCCCTTTCCTCGGCCATAGGGTTAGGGTTGTGCCAGCCGCCGTCTGGTGCGATGAGCGCATCCGCCTCTGATGGACCCCAACTGCCGCGTTCATACAGTATCGTCCTGTGGTGTTTCGTCAGTACTCGATCCACCGCGACCCAGGTGGCTTCCAGACAGTCCGCGCGGGCGAACAGGGCACCTTCACCGGCCATGGCATCGCCCAGCAGACGATCGTAAGGCGATTGCTCGGCCGCGCGCGCATTCAACAAGACCAGCTCCCGTTGCTCGCCAGTGAATTCCTTGCCCGGGCGTTTGACGCGCGCGGCCAGGGCTATGGTGGAATGCGGCGAAAGTCGAATGCGCAGATAGTTGGCGCGGCCGTCGGTCGGTATCGAATCGTCAAACAGACGCTGGGGCGGCGGCTTCAGCTCCACCAGAATCTCGGCCGCCGTCTCTGCCAAGCACTTGCCAGCGCGCAGGTACCATGGCACACCTTGCCAACGCTGCGAGTCGATGAACAGCCGCAAGGCGCAGAAGGTCTCAACATCGGAGTCCGTCGCCACGCCCGGCTCATCGCGGTAGCCGGCGTACTGGCCTCGCACCAGCTCGTCGGCCTCAAGCGGCCGCATGGCCCGGAACACCTTGTGTTTCTCGGCGTGCACGGCAGCATAGTTCTGATAGCCTGGCGCCTCCATGGCTAGCAGTGCGACGATCTGGAACAGGTGATTCTGCACGACATCGCGCAGCGTACCGGCGCTCTCGTAAAACTTGCCACGCCCCTGCACGCCGAAATCCTCGGCCAGCGTGATTTGCACGCTAGCCACGTACTCCCGGTTCCAGATAGGTTCCAGAAAAGAATTGGCAAAGCGGAAATAAAGAATGTTCATGATCGCTTCCTTGCCGAGGTAGTGATCGATGCGAAAGATCGCGTCGTCCGCAAACACCGAGCGTAGGGTACTGTTGAGCTTCTGCGCGGAGGCCAGGTCACGTCCGAACGGCTTTTCGACAATGACACGGGCCTGCTCGGCTAGGCCCGCAGTACCCAACCCGTTGATGACCGGTTCGAACAACGCGGGCGGGATGGCAAGGTAGTGTGCCGGACGCTGAGCATCACCCAGTGCTTTTTTTATCGCCGTGAAGGTGCTCGCCTCGTTATAGTTACCGCTCACGTAATCAAGCAGGGACAGTAGCTGGTCGAGAGCTTTCTCGTCATCGATCCCTCCGGATTGCTCGATGCTCTCCGTCGCCCGTTGACGAAGTTGCGCCGAGTCCCACTTCGAGGTCGCAACTCCGATGACGGGGACATTAAGGACACCACGCTTTGCCATGGCGTAGAGTGCTGGAAATATTTTCTTGCGAGCCAAATCACCCGTAATCCCGAACAGTACCAGTGCATCCGCCAACATTGTGCGACTATGAGTATTACCCATATCAACTCTCTTTCTTCTCATCATGCCCGCCAAACTGTTTTCGCATGGCGGACAAAAGCCGATTTGCATAATCGGCATCGCCGCGTGACGTGAAGCGCTCGTATAGCGCCGCGCTGATGACAGGTATTGGCACGCCCTCGTCGATGGCGGCCAGTACTGTCCAGCGTCCTTCCCCAGAATCCGACACACGCCCCGAGAACCCGGCGAACTCCGCATCCTCAACCAGCGCTGCGGCTGTCAGGTCGAGGAGCCAAGACGCTACCACACTGCCGCGCCGCCAGACTTCCGCGATCTCAGGCAGGTCCAGCTCATACTGGTAATACTCCGGATTACGCATCGGTGTGGTCTCGGCATCGCTATCGTGCGAACGCTTACCGACATTACCGTTGCGCAGAACATTAAAGCCCTCTGCATACGCTGCCATCAGACCATATTCGATGCCATTGTGAACCATCTTGACGAAGTGCCCTGCCCCGTGCGGACCGCAGTGCAAGTAGCCCTGTTCGGCGGTGGTGTCGGGTTTGTGCCTGCTGGCGGTGCGTGGTGCCGTGCCTACGCCGGGGGCAAGTGCTGCAAAGACCAGATTAAGGTGTTGGACGATGGCTTTCTCACCACCGATCATCAGGCAATAACCCCGTTCCAGTCCTGCGATGCCACCGCTGGTTCCTACATCCACATAATGCACCTCGTGCCTATACAATTCAGCTGCGCGCCGAATGTCGTCGTGATAGTAGGAGTTGCCGCCATCGATTACAATGTCGCCCGCTTCAAGCAACGGTACAAGTTGTGCCAACACCTCATCAACGGCCGTCGACGGCACCATTAACCAGACCACGCGTGGCCTAGTCAAACGGGCGATAAAATCCTCCAGCGAGACCGTCCCGACAGCTCCCTCGCTGTCAAGCGCCTCGACGGCTTCGGCACTACGGCTGTATACTACGCATTGGTGTCCTTTCCGCATCAGGCGCCGCGTCATATTGCCGCCCATACGTCCTAGGCCTATCATGCCGATCTGCATTTTGCAGCTCCTTATTTTAAAGTTATTGGCAGCGTCTAAACGACTACGGGGGTTCAGCCTGAATAGGAATTCCTTATCCTCCCGCGCGGCCACACCAAAGCAATCAGCCAGATGCCGAAAGGGATATTGATGACATATTCTCAAATAATGTCCATATCAGAATTTTCATCTTTGCGTACATAATAGCTCGAAGCTTCTGACCGCTTCGTGACCTTAGCATTACAATTTTGTAATATTATTATCATTTCAATGGCAGGCATGATTAGGTAACCTTGTCGTTAATCTCCAAAACTTTTTAGATTCTGTCAAAACACCCTAGAATTAATGACACAGGTACACACTCAAGAATATGAAACTATTAATTGTAGAAGATGAGATCAAAACGGGGGAATACCTTAAACAAGGGCTTACAGAAGCAGGTTATGTGGTTGACTTACTCCATAACGGACTAGATGGTTACCATCGTGCTATGACGGAGTCTTATGATTTGCTGATCTTGGATGTCATGCTGCCCGATATAGATGGCTGGAAAATTCTAAAATCGTTACGTGAAGCCAATAAACGTATACCAGTACTCTTTACTCACCGCGCGCGATAGTGTCGAGGATAGAGTCAAAGGTCTTGAACTCGGTGCGGATGATTATCTAGTCAAACCCTTTGCCTTTGCCGAACTGCTTGCACGGGTTCGCACGCTTATGCGACGAGGGGCAAACATACAGAGTAAATTAACGTTAAACATTGCTGATTTAGAGCTCGATTTGACGCGACATCGTGTTAGTAGATCGGGTCAGCGCATTCAGCTCACGGCAAAAGAGTTTTTACTTTTGGAACTACTTGTTCGCCACCAGGGAGAAGTGTTGCCCCGCTCATTGATCGCATCCCAAGTATGGGATATGAACTTCGACAGTGACACTAATGTTATTGACGTCGCCATTCGTCGATTACGCGCCAAGATCGATGACGACTTCGAATTTAAACTGATTCAAACGGTACGCGGTATGGGCTATATTAAAATCAAAACTATCCGTCGGCATATTGAGAAGCCCCAGTGATACGGTAGGATCCGGTAACGTACTAGCTGCAATAGATTTAGATTCCAATGCATCCTGAGTAAATTTATTCTCTACTAACCAAGGATCATTCTTTTGGGCCTGAGCAATTGCCACATCTAAAGGCAATGATAGCGTTATTTCATTTGCCTGCGTAGATAGACTCATAATAATAAATAAGCTACTCAGCAAATTAAGCCTTATGTGAGATCGTTTGTGGGTATTCATTGTTAAAATAGTCATACTAATTTCCCAAAACACGCGTTTTTTTGAACGAAAAATGAAAATAAATAATTACGCTTAAAATCGCGGAAAAAAAACACCACACCGAAAAAAAGGCTACGGTGTAAAACCAATATGCAATCATGAAAAAGAGCAGCGCCAAAACACCAAATATATTGATCATTTTATAGCTAGAGAAGAAGGCACTGACACACGTCGCAGCCAGATAGAGTACCATCACAAATATCTCGTAAAAATGTGGAGATTGGTAAACTATATTTTCATCGGCCACAGAAACTACAGGAAATTTTATCACCAAGTAAAGTAGATATAATCCAGCGGTCATTCCAATAAGCAAAAATACTGAGATTACCTTTTTACGCCACGCTACTGGCTCCATAAACCCGATTGCAAATGGAACAAATATAGGCCACAGAACATGTGAGAATAAGGTAAACGCATAGGTCATACTTACATTGAGCAACGGCTGATCGAATCGAAATGAGAGCCATAACACGCCTTCAATGATTTGTTGAACTCCGAATAAAAGCGGGATCATTGCTACTGGAATATCTGTTTTTCGTTGTGTCTTTTTTAGCGTTACAACACCAAGTATCGATAATGAGGCACCTGCAGTAAAACTTGCTGTTGCTGAAAAACACATCGTGTTTATTTCCTTATTTTATCAAAAAATTTTGACTATTTACCAGCTCGTTACAACAAACCTACGTGTTAAGTCAGAGTAATGACTAATCATACGATTCTAAGGTTGTCGACTACATGACAGCTTTATTACAAAGTTGTAATAAATAAATAAATCATTTAAGCACGCGGGGGTCAGCGGGCATCACACGGTATCGTTATTTCGCGCCAAAGAACTGGTGGGAATGGGCCGCCTAGGTAGTTCAAGTCTTTGTAATTGCGCTATATGCAAAAATTTACGGCATTCAGCTTACGTTTTTTCGGTCTGGACAGCGATTAATCCAGTCTAGGCAATGAAACGAACGATGATACGCTAACGAAGAAAATACATTTACACTTGAAAGACAGGCGCGAATCCACCTCCTGGCGTTCGGAAATTGGTCGCCTGACCCTGATAAACACGTGCAGCGGTGAGTAGAAGTTTTCCTGCGTAGGTATAAAGACGAATGTCGACCTTCCTTGCTGTTTCAATGCCATCGATTTTCAGAATTCGCTCACCTGGGGCAACAAATTCTTGTGCGACATAGCCGTCGCGCAGAATGTTCTCGAAAACACCACGAGTTATTTTGCTGCCCCGGTAAACGCCTTTACTGCCATAGCCAGAAACCGGCTTGAAGAATAGTTTACGACGGGTACTCCATAGTTCTTCAGCGTCATTTGCAGAAACTAATTGGGTTTTTGGCACGGCCTGTTCTAGAATCCTGACGTCAGCTTCACTTAAACCCCACTCATTTAGGATCTCAGGTGCGGACAACAGGGCCAGATTACGCTTATCGGCAAAAAGAGCATGCGCACGAGGATTGGGCGTTACTACCACCGCACCATCGAGATAGGCATGTCTTAACGCCATATGGGAATGTGAGTCTAAAGTGAAGTCGACAAGCCGGTTGTACACCATGTCGATAGGCTGACTGTTGGCTATCAATACACCATCAACATAATCAAGCTCCGAAGGGTCGAGGATCACGGTGTCAATGCCTCTACTTTGGAGTAGTTCGCGTGCCAGCTCAAACTCAGGAAACATAAATTGGTTATTGGGAACATCATCTACGATCGCCAAACGGCTAGGCATAGAACCGGGATGTTGCCTTTGCCACTCCTGTTTAAACATGGTGAAAACAGCGTTCTCAAATCCATCCAGCTTTTGATAGGTTGCAGCGGTCTGTTGCGACGACTCGCAGCATTGATGCTGAGCTCGCGCCAGCACAACATTAAGAAACGCACCGCCAGCATTAGTATTAATCTCAATTAGTTGGGGGCCGTTGGGTCCTAGATGAAAGTCATAGCCCATGAAGGCCCCTATTGGGCCTGGATCAAAGCTGGCGATTTCTGGCGCCCAAGACAGTACACGCTCTCGATACTGAGGAAGTTCGGTGGCTAACTCAATCGCTAGAACGATCCGTTCCATCGTCGCTATATCGGTCTTGGGAACGAAAACCGGTGTCTTTGAAAAAAGATGAAGGAGCTCGGGAACTGTCTTTACACCATTTGCTGTGTCATCAAACTGTTTTCTGAGATTATTGTTGAGCACTTTACGGTCAAGAGTGACGCAGTAGCACTGTCGATTAAGCTTGTCTGCATGGGAGTTGGTTGTGCTTCGATTATCCTGAGTCACGTCTCGCATTTGGGCCCCTAGATTATTAGATTTTCGACCTAATTGATGCTGGTATCAATTATCCTCAACTGTTCAGACTCATTTTTGGTAACTATTTTCAGGCTTAATGCAGCTTCATGTGCTGGACTGATAAAAAGTAGCCACTGCATTTCGGCTCACTAGCCAGCAGGGTGATCAAATAATATCACAGTCCTCGACTCCAATAGATAAGATTAAGAAACATCTTAGACTTGAAGCCAGTAACAATGTGGTGTATTGCTAATCTCTATTTTTCTCATCATCTTTTCTTTATATTTCAGATAATAAAACTAACTAGATATGCTTCTCTGCTATAGCTACCGAACATCTCAATAGTTTTGCGGTGACCAGCTTTAGTAATCAATCAGGTGGAACGTAACTTGCAGATTAATTTCACTGTTATGCACCCAATCATTACCAAATAGAAACCTAACTCTTCTTGCGCTATTATTTGATATTGTAAGTCCCTTTCCTTTATAAACAATATTTATCAATTAAGTATTGTATTGGTTTGTTTTAACGTCTCTTTAAGCTGCACGAGAGTGTCATCAACACTTTCCATGTAGTCGAACTTATATTTACTCATATTTTCCTTGATATGAGGATAATCGCTCGCCATCAGGTTTCTTAGCGTGAACATTTTACGCTCCATAGCACTGAGTTGATCTTGTAAGTTTTTAATTTTTTGGTCTTCAGATTGTGACTGATCAAATTCCGATTGACGAGTAGCAATGGTCTGATCGTTTTTATTGATGTCCTTAATGGGGTCATGTGTTGAATGAGCTATAGCTATAGCCGGGATCATGATGAGTACCTTCAGCATGTTTCTTGCGATTGCCATGTTTGTTACCATTTATTTTTTACTCGTTTAAAGTGATAAATGCTGAAAGACTCAGCGTTTTGTTTAATATTTAATCGTCAGGTGCAATCATTTTTTTAAGAAAGTTATGATTGAGGCACTAGACTGAGTGTTAATGACCTTTCGAGCTATCACCACGCGCAGTGAGTATTTGGTACTGTTGAGGAGAAAGTTCTGGTAAGCGTTTGAGGAATGCCACCATATCCCAAATGCGTTCATCATCATGTCCTATACCCCAAGCAGGCATGCCGGATGCTTTGATACCGTGTTTAATGATCCAGAAATGGCGTTGTTGAGTGTAGATCTCGTCACTATGACTTCCATGACCATCTTCATCGTTATTCAGTGATAAATTAGGTGGTGTAGGATAAAGCCCCAATGAAAAATCGCTTTGTTTTTTATTGGGAGTGAGATGGCAGCTGGCACACATATCATTATAGTCCGCGCCACCTCTCAGTAATCGAGTGGAAATATCCAAGTCTTTGGGAACATCAATATCGCTTGCCGCTCGCAAGATCGAGCGTTCCCGCAACGTTTCTAATCCCCAGTAAGTGAGGGCGTTGTGTGGAACATCCGCCCCCATAGGGTAGAGGCCAGAATATAGAAATGCTACACCCGCAATTATGGCTATGCCTACTGCTATTAATAGGCTCTTACCACATGATAAAAACTTTCTTGCGGACATAATATTTCCTCTTTATTTTAAGTTTAGTGACGCTTGATTAATGATATTCTTACCAGACTATTACATATTGTGTTTCATGGTCTCATCACCAGTAGAATGACCGTCGTGGTCGTTTTCAGGCTTTTGGTCTTTGTTAGGAGTATCCATACACTGTTTCATCATGGCCTGCGTGATAGGATCGCTCATGTCCATTTTGCTGTTATCCATATTTTTCATGGCAGCACAGTCTGGCTTTTCTGCATTTTGCATATGTTCTTTTGGATCGTGGGCATGGGCTGTTAAAGTAAAAACCAATGTTGAGAGTGTCAGAATAGAAGTAAAAAATTTAGTTTTCATTAGAATGTTCCTTGTTGATTAATTGAAAATATTTGCATTGGTAAAGCCATTGTTAAAACATGAACCTCAGACCAGCGACAAATTGCGTGTCACTAATGTCCTGACCGGTAGCTTGTCTATAGTCAGCCGTTTTGCCATAGGAATCTGTCCATTCCACACCGACATACGGTGCAAACTGGCGGGTTATTTCATAGCGTAGGCGAAGACCAAGAGATAAATCAGATAATCCACTGCCTAAGTTATTCTCGAGATCATCCTCACCATAAAAGGTGAGTGCCGCGCGCGGTTGCAAGATCAGCTTTTGTGTGAAGAGCAGTTCGTATTCGGCATCAATAGCCAATGCTGTGCGCCCGCTGTCACCTAGATAGGCTGTGGCATTAAGATCAAACCAATACGGAGCCAAACCTTGAACCCCGAATGCCAGCCATTGACGATTACTCCCTTCATTGTACTGATCTAATCGCACCCCTAGTTGAGTGTCAAAATAGGTGGTGATAGCATGGCCCCACAGTAAGTCGGTCTGACTTTCTTCCATGCGACTATCGACGATATTGCCTTCCGCTTTGACGACAAAACGATCGTAAGTCGTGCCATACCAACCTTGTAGATCAAACACGACACTATCACTCGCCTCATTGTATTCAAGGCGATTACCCAGCACTGACCAAAAGGTGTGTTCGTCTGCCAGCTTTAGTAGTCTAGGCCCAGATTGAGCATAAGGGCCTTCAGTAAGAGTGAAGCCACTGGAATAGGCGTGAGGGTCTCGAGCGTCATCGGGAGCACTGCCTCCCTGCATTTGCATATCTCCTTGAGCCATTTCCGCCAATAAGGCGGGAGCATGAAGGCCACTAACGATAACCATTATGCTAACGAGTTGATTTATGTGTTTGTTCCTCATGACACTACCACCTCGCGGAACATGCCCGCATCCATATGAAATAGCAGATGACAATGCCAAGCCCAGCGACCTACATCATGAGGGGTAGTTAAAAAGCTAATGCGTTGAGCTGGCTGTACCGGAATCGTATGTCGACGAACTAGTAGCTCACCTTGATCACTTTCTAAGTCGCTCCACATACCATGTAGATGCATCGGGTGAGTCATCATCGTGTCATTTTGCAAGATGATTCTGACGCGCTCACCCTGTCGTAGTGATACAGGCGTGCTCTTACCAAACTCCAATCCGTCAAATGACCAGCTGTAACGTTCCATATTGCCTGTTAGGTGAAATTCAAGCTCCTTCGTGGGTGGACGGTGGTCATTTAGCACGCCATCGATGGATTTTAAATCTGCAAGTGTTAATACCCGACGGCCGTTTTTGCGAAGTCCAATTCCAGGATCATCGAGATTGGTACGTGGCGTATCCACTCGCATATCCACCGACGCACCGTATTCAGTTCGCGCATGATTGACATTTTTAGATGGTATGGCCAGTGGATTTGGTGCACCGTGTTGCATGCCATGCATACTGTGATCCATGCTTTTCATGCCAGCCATGCCTTGCATGCTATCCATACCTTTCATGCTGCCCACACCTTGCATACCATCCATACCTTGCATGCTGTCCACACCTTGCATGCTGTCCATACCTTGCATGCTGTCCATACCTTTCATGCTGTCCATACCTTTCATATCTCCCATCATATCGGCCATGGTCAGCCACTCTACGGGATCTAGAGCAGGTACCGGCGCAGATAAACCCTGCTGTACAGCCAACGTGCCACAGGCAAAACCACTACGGTCTATACTCTGGGCAAAAACGGTATAAGCATCGTCTTGTGGTTCGACCAAAACATCATAAGTCTCGCCGGAGCCGAAACGAAACTCTTCTACAGTAACGGGCTCAATATCCTGTCCATCAGCCTGTACTACGGTCATCTTTAAGCCGGGGATGCGTACATCGTAGAAGCTATTACTGGACCCATTAATAAAGCGTAAGCGCACGCGATCACCTTTTTGGAATAGTCCGGTCCAGTTGCCAGCTGGCGTAGTGCCGTTCATCAGATTGGTCATGGTGGCCGCCGACAGATCACTCAAATCAGTGGGATTCATGCGCGTTTTATTCCACAGCTGGCGCTTGTCTAATGCAGCCTGTAAGCCCATTTTCGATACGTCATGCGTGAAATCGAAAAAGGTAGGCTGATTAAAATTGTAAATACCGCTTTGCATCTTCAATTTGCTGAAGACGTGCATCGGATCTTCGTCAGTCCAATCTGAGAGCTGTACTATGTAATCTCGATCTGCTTTAATCCGTTCGCCATTTCGCGGCTCAATAATGAGCGCCCCATACAAGCCCGTCATTTCTTGGAAACCACTGTGTGAGTGGTACCAATAGGACCCGCTTTGTTGCAACTTAAAGTGATAGGTGAACGTTTCGCCCGGTGCTATGCCTTCAAAGCTAATGCCTGGTACCCCATCCATCTGATAAGGAAGAATCATTCCGTGCCAATGGAGCGAGGTAGAAGTAGAGAGATTGTTAGTCACTCGAATAGTCACGTCGTCACCTTCGCGTAAACGCAAGGTAGGTGCTGGTATCGATCCGTTAATGGTCGTTGCCATCCGTGTCACGCCAGTAAAATTAACGGGTGTCGAATCGATGACAAGATCGATCACACTTCCACTGAGGACGGGTGTTGAGCTTAACGCTGTTTGCCCATTGAAAGCCGCCTGTAGCCAGGTCGGTGTAGAAACTAAAACGCCTCCTGCCGCCAAGCCTTGTACAAAACGACGGCGGCTGAGACGTAAGGCTTGAGCTTGATCTGGCACTAATTGCGTCATGGACATCTTTCTCCTTGCATGAGTTATTGAGTTTTCGACTAGCTTAGTCCACTGACTCTGTCAGAAAGATGACTGAAAGATTACAAAATTGCAATTTTTCAATCATCTTTCTGTAGGCAAGCCATGATTAAACTGTTTGGAAATCGGCAAAGAATAGGCGGAAGAAAAGGAGTAAAGCAACTATGCGTCTATTAGTAGTAGAAGACGAAATCAAAACGGGCGAATATTTACATCAAGGGCTTACCGAAGCCGGCTTTATGGTTACATTGGTGCGCAATGGGCTTGATGGCCATCACCTTGCGATGACCGAAACCTTTGATTTGATATTATTGGACGTTATGTTACCTGACGTTGATGGCTGGCGTATTCTACAGTCATTACGTGAGGCTGGTCGACAGACTGCGGTGCTATTTCTTACCGCGCGCGACAGTGTGGATGACCGGGTAAAAGGGTTAGAGCTCGGTGCTGATGACTACCTCGTCAAGCCGTTCGCTTTTTCTGAACTATTGGCTCGAGTGCGTACTTTGTTACGTCGGACTGCTGTGCCAGTATTCACAGAGCATCTCACAGTGGCTGATCTTACCTTAGATCTTCCACGCCGTCGGGCTACGCGTGCAGGAAGGACAATTAACCTCAGCCACAAGGAGTTTTGTCTGCTGGAGTTGCTGATTCGCCGACAAGGAGAGGTATTGCCTCGTACTCTCATTGCCTCTCAAGTTTGGGATATGAACTTCGATTCCGATACGAATGTGATTGACGTGGCGATCCGCCGCTTGCGTGCAAAAATCGATGACGATTTCCCTACCAAGTTAATCCACACCGTGCGTGGTATGGGCTACAAGTTGGAGGTTGAAGATGATACTACGCAGGAATAACCGACAAAGACGGCATCCTTTGTCGTTAACGACACGAGTGATGGCATTTGTAGCGATAGCCATTGGTTTCAGCTTGCTGCTCATTAGCCATTTGGTGCAAAACGCTGTCGAACACCATTTTTCTGAGCAGGACCCCGATGAGCTGAAAGTAATCACACAGTCTGTCGAACAAGCGTTACGAGGCGGTGCTGGTGACACAGCACGCCTAACAGAAATGCTATCTCATGCCGTATCAGGTCATCATGGCGTTTACTTTCAAGTTTGGGATGATCAAGGCAAACTCATTTTTGGGCCCAGTGATCTCGAACTATCTCAAGCAGTCAATGACAATGCGTCGGTGGTACTCATTCGAGCTGACAATTTATACCGTTGGCAGGCAGCTGATACAACCTACCGAGGTAGTAGCACACAAGCCTTGATAGGTGGCGAAGAATTTCACATCGTTGCAGCTATTGATATGGACTTCCATATTCTGTTTCTCGATAATTTTCGTCACAGTTTATGGCTTATCGTGACGTTGGCAGGAATCTTCACGCTGCTTGCCGCTTGGTATGGTGTACATCAGGCTCATGCACCGTTGCGCAGTTTGAGTAACATTATGAGCGATGTTCAGGCCCATAGTCTGCATGTGCGTATTGATCCTGATGATGTGCCGGATGAGATACGAGCACTCGTCAACTCTTTCAACCAAATGATTGGACGATTGGAAGACAGTTTTGCCCGGAGTTCCCTTTTTTCTGCCGACATTGCTCACGAACTTCGTACTCCTATTACTAATCTTATCACCCAGACACAAGTGGCCTTGGGCAAGCCTAGAAGCTTAGATGAATACCGAGATTTACTTTACTCAAATTTGGAAGAGCAAGAACGCTTAGCTAAAATAGTCAATGATATGCTGTGGTTGGCTCAAAATGAACATGGTCTGCTTAAGCCAGTATGGGAATCGCTGGATTTGAGACAAGAAGTGCAGGAGTTATTTGATTTTTTTGAGGCTTTAGCAGAAGAAAAGCAGGTTGAGTTGGCATTGCAGGGTTCTGCCCCTCTGATCGTCGGAGATCGCGCTATGCTACGGCGTGCAATTTCTAACCTATTGTCCAATGCGTTACGGTATGCACCAGCAGGACATATGATAAAGGTCCAAATGGGGCAGGTGAATGCAACCTATGTAGAGCTCAGCGTCGAGAATACAGGCCCCATGATTCTGGTAAGGCCTGAGAACTGTAGACACTTTTTATGGTAAAAATGTA
>TARA_R110001592_G_scaffold87235_4_pt1 | contig 19155 bp, 14 predicted proteins | sample TARA_R110001592 | Tara Oceans TARA_R110001592 (sample SAMEA4398387) | marine metagenome | biome: Polar Biome; feature: [SRF] surface water layer (ENVO:00010504); material: water (ENVO:00002006), including particulate matter (ENVO:01000060) such as... | depth 5 m | reverse complement strand
CCGAGGTAGCGGGTGAATTATCCTGGCTGGGAGGCATAAGTTGCTTCCTGAATTCGGACGATTACCGCGCACAGGGTATTCCCAACGCCAGCATTGCCGAGGTGCTGGCCGAGCAGGGCGTGCACAACCCGATCGACCAGTTCGTTGCCGCTAACCCAGTGCGGCCTGCCGTTTGGCAGAACCTTGACCAGATGCTCGACGGTCATCGTGATCTGACACGTCAGATTAGCTGGCGCGATGAGGTCCAACATCAGCTCAGCCAGTTTGCCGGGCGTTATTTTGTCGATCAACAGAGTGATTTTTATCAAGCCTGGTTGAAGCAGGTACGCAAGGATCGGGGTCTCTCCATTCTGATGGCAGAACCTGGTCTCACCCGTCAATTCGATGCACTGCCCGACTCGGCCGACACGCTATTGATCATGGCGATGGAGGAACTATTGGTGCCGCCACAGCAGCAAGCCGCTTATGCCCACGCCCTCTTACTGAGCCTGAACGGCTGGGCCAGCACCGCGGCCTACCGCTCATGGCAGGCCGGACTGAATGGGACCAGCGACAGCAGCAGCATGGAACTGCTTGCCGCGCGCCTGGCCTGGGAGCTGGTATTGTGGCGCCAACTTGGTCAGAAAAACACCAGCGTGGCAGCCGACTGGCAGCGTCAGATAGCCAAGGCCAACCACCAGCGCGCGGCACACCTGGCGTATGCTGAGCACCTTCATTGCTGGCAGTTAGCAAGCGAGCGCTTTTTTCAGCAGGGACTGCAGAGCAAGCTTATAGAGCCCTGGAATAAAGATTCAGAGCCAACAACTGACGCGTCTGCGCCCTCTTTGCAAGCAGTCTTCTGTATCGACACACGCTCTGAAGTCATGCGCCGGGCCCTTGAGATTCAGGATCCGACCATCCAGACATTCGGCTTCGCCGGCTTTTTTGGCTTGCCTATCGCTTACCATATCGGCGCCTACCAGCGCCCCCAATTACCCGGGTTACTGGCCCCTCAGCTAGCGGTCACTGACGCTGACAAACAGTATCAAGAGCCCACTGCTGCGAGCCTGACCAGCCGCTGGTTGGCTCTGGCCAAGTCGCCGAACGGGGGTTTCAGCCTGGTCGAATCATCGGGTCTTGCCTATGGGCTGGGCCTCTTGCGCAATACCTTCGGCTGGCGATCCTCGGCCAGCGCGGTTAAGCCCGGCAACCGGCTACATCTGCACAGGGATGGACAAATCCTGTCCACCGTCGAGCAGGCAGAGCTGGCATTAGGGGTGCTCAAGGCCATAGGTCTGGACAAGGTGCTGGCTAGCCAGGTGCTACTGGTGGGGCATGGCAGTGATTGCCAGAACAACCCTCATGCTGCCGGGCTTGATTGTGGCGCCTGCGGCGGGCAAACGGGCGAGGTCAATGTGCGATTACTGGCGCAGATGTTGAACGATAGCCACATTCGGCAGGCTATCTCCGACAAGGGGCTATCCATCCCCGAAACCTGCATTTTTATTCCTGCGCTACATAACACCACCACCGATGAGATTCGTATTCTGGCCGGCGAACTAAGCCCTCAGGCCCAACAGTGGATAGCCATGGCCAGCATAGGCTGTACCAAGGAAAGATCATACAACCTGGGAATTAGTAAAGAGACCGCTGTCAAGGCAGTTGCCCGTCGTGCCAAAGACTGGTCACAGGTGCGGCCGGAATGGGGCCTGGCCAACAACGCGTGCTTTGTAGTGGCGGCTCGGGCAAGGACCCGACATCTGGACCTCGCCGGGCGGAGTTTCCTGCACGATTACCAATGGCAGGATGACCCCTCGTTCGCATTACTCACCCAGATACTTACAGCGCCCATGCTGGTGACCAACTGGATCAACATGCAATACAACGCATCAGTCACCGAGCCCCACCTCTACGGCTCGGGTAACAAGACGCTGCATAACGTCGTAGGGGGCAACCTCGGCGTGTTTGAAGGCAACGGTGGTGATCTGCGCATTGGTCTGCCATATCAATCGATTCACGATGGCCAGAAGTGGATGCATCAACCCTTGCGGCTGAGCGTCTACGTGGATGCGCCTAAACAGGCCATCGCAGAGATAGTTGCCGCCCACGATGACGTTCGCTGGCTGGTGGATAATCAGTGGTTGTATCTGTTGCAGCTGACTGACGCCGGTGGCTGCCGATATTTTGAGGGGCAGTGGGCCAAGACGAATAACCTGGACTAGGTTTGCGACAAACAATCTGCCCGCCAAGGCGTCTGGCGGGCAGACTACAATGGCAGCGCTTCAAAACCTGCTGCTAAGTTGATCCTGATCAACTTTTATCCAACAGATTGGCGTACGCTGGAATGGATCGATAGTTTAATCATCCCGCCCGGAGACGCCACGTGGATAACAATAAGCAAGCTTCGTCCAAGCCTGAAGAAGACCTGGCGTCGCGGTTCCCGACAGCCTATACCATTCTGTTTCTGCTTATAGCTCTGGTTGCAGCACTGACCTGGATCATTCCGGCCGGGCAGTATGAGCGCGCCATGAACGAAGAGGTTGGGCGCGAGGTTGCAGTGCCCGGCACCTACGAGATCGTCGACCCTAATCCCCAGGGCTTCATTGATGTGATGCTGGCCCCAACGGCAGGCTTCTACGACCCCGACAGCTACGCCGCCAATGCAATCGATGTGGCTCTGTTCGTGCTCTTTCTTGGTGGCTTTCTGGGCGTAATGAACGCCACCGGCGCCATAGACACAGGCATTCGCAGCACCATGCACCGACTGGAAGGTCGCGAGATATGGATGATCCCCATACTCATGACACTCTTTGCGCTGGGGGGCACAACCTACGGCATGGCAGAAGAAACACTGGCGTTCTATGCCATTTTGATTCCTGTCATTATCTCCGCGGGCTACGACGCCGTTACCGGGGTTGCGGTCATTCTGATCGGTGCCGGTATCGGGGTGCTGGGATCCACCATTAACCCCTTTGCTACTGTTATTGCGGCCAACGCGGCCGGCATTCCCTTCACGGACGGCATCGTGCTGCGGTTTATATTGCTGTTAGGTGGCCTGATCATTTGTGCCGCATACGTCATGCGCTATGCGCAGCGGGTCAAAACAGACCCATCACGCTCAGTGGTCGCCAAGCAAAGAGAGGCCCACCGCGCACTGTTCCTTCAAGGCCATGATGAGCTGGACAATTTTGAGCTCACAGGCACTCAGAAAATAACGCTGAGCATTTTCGCACTTACCTTTATCGTCATGATCTGGGGCGTTTCATCCCAGGGTTGGTGGATGGCTCAGATGGGCGCCCTTTTCCTCGGATCAGCCATAGTAATAGGCATCATCGCCCGGCTGGGTGAGAAAAAACTGACCGGCAGTTTTGTCGACGGTGCCCGCGATCTTCTCGGTGTAGCGCTGGTCGTCGGTCTCGCCCGCGGCATCGTTGTGATCATGGAACAGGGCATGATTGCCGACACCATACTGCACAGCGCCGAAACCACCTTGGGTGGCCTACCGGAGCTGGCCTTCATCAACCTGATGTTCTGGATCGAAGTAGGTATGAGTTTCTTTGTACCCTCCTCGTCTGGTCTTGCCGTTCTGTCCATGCCGATTTTGGCGCCACTGGCCGACTTTGCCAACGTGGGGCGTGATCTGGTAGTCACCGCCTATCAGGCGGCCAACGGCCTGGTCAACCTGATCAATCCGACCTTCGCCGTGGTGGTAGGCGGCCTGGCCATAGGCCGCGTGTCTTACGACCGCTGGCTGGTCTTTATCTGGCCTCTGCTACTGATTCTGACTGTCTTCATCTCGCTAGTGATCAGTATCGGTGCATTTCTGTAACCCGCAGGCAAACAAGGATTCAACATGACCAAACACATTCTGGGCGTCCATTCCGAAACCGGCACCCTCAGGCAGGTAATCGTCTGTCGCCCGGGGCTGGCCCATCGGCGGCTGACCCCATCCAACTGCGACGCACTGCTGTTCGACGACGTGTTCTGGGTCAAGCAGGCGCAAAAAGACCACGATGTATTTGCCGAAGTGATGCGTTCGCGCGGCGTAGAAGTACTGGACGTTAACGACCTGCTGGCCGACACCCTGGATATTCCCAAGGCACGCGCCTGGGTGCTGGACAACCGAATCACCTGGAACCATATCGGTGTGGGCATGGTATCCGACCTCCGGGCCTGGATGGACGAACTCCCAGGACGCACTCTGGCGGAATTCCTCATCGGTGGACTGGAAGTAGGCGACCTGCCATTCGATCCTGCAGGGCTATTTGGCAACCATCTGGGACCGCACGGGTTTGTTCTGCCGCCGCTACCCAATTTTCTGTTTACCCGGGACAACAGCGCCTGGATCTATGGCGGTGTCACTCTAAACCCCATGTACTGGGCTGCACGCAAACCGGAAACCCTGTTGATGAGCGCGATCTATCAATACCATCCGAAGTTCGCCGGCAAGGTCAACGTACATTGGGGCGATCCCCTTCAGGACCACGCCCTGGCAACGCTGGAAGGCGGAGACATCATGCCGGTTGGTAATGGCGCCGTTCTGGTCGGCATGGGCGAACGTTCCTCACCTCAGGCCATCGGCCAATTAGCCAAAGCGCTGTTCGCCAGCGGCACGGTAGACCGACTGATTGCCTGTCAGATTCCCAAGACGCGCTCGGCCATGCACCTGGACACCGTTTTCACCTTCTGTGGCGGCAATGTTGTGACAACCTTCAAGGAAGTCGCGGACCAGATGGTGTGCTACGACCTGCGACCGGGCCGTGGCGACAAACATATATCATTCAAGCAGGATCCCAGACCGCTGTTCGACGTTGTGGCAGAAGTCCTCGGCTATCCGTCCCTGGAGATCGTCCCCACCGGCGGCAACAACCCCGCCGAGCGGGAGCGCGAACAATGGAACGACGGCAATAACGTGTTGGCCCTGAGCCCCGGCGTGGTGGTCGGTTACGACCGTAACGACGATACCAACGCGGCACTGGAAGCGGCCGGCATAGAAGTCCTGTCCATACCCGGCGCCGAACTGGGTCGCGGCAGAGGCGGCGGTCGTTGCATGAGCTGCCCCACCATCCGAGATGCACTTTGATACAGCAGGAGCAAGGTAATGGCGTTTAATCTCAAGAATCGCAGTTTTCTGACCCTGCGGGACTTTAGTCCCCGGGAAATTACTTTTTTGCTAAAACTGTCAGCCGATCTCAAAACTGCCAAGTACACCGGTACAGAAGTGCCGCAACTACAAGGCAAGGACATCGCACTGATCTTTGAAAAGAACTCCACCCGAACGCGAGTCGGCTTTGAAGTTGCCGCCTATGATCAAGGTGCGCGGGTAACTTACCTGGGGCCAACCGGTACACATATCGGTCACAAGGAATCGGTTAAGGACACAGCTCGAGTGCTAGGCCGCGTATATGACGCTATCGAATACCGTGGGTTCGGCCAGGCGGTCGTTGAAGAGCTGGCACAGTATGCCGGCGTACCGGTTTATAACGGTCTGACCAATGAATTCCACCCGACCCAGATTCTGGCGGATTTCCTCACCATGCAGGAAAACGTCGACAAGCCCCTGCGCGAGGTAGCGTTTGTCTTCATAGGCGACGCGGCCAACAATATGGGCGACAGCCTGCTGATCGGCGGCGCCAAAATGGGTATGGATGTACGCCTTTGTGCACCCAAAGCCTGCTGGCCGTCCGAGGCCATTCAAAGCGAAGCACAGACCATTGCCAGTGCCACGGGAGCCCGAATCATGATTACAGATGATATTGACGCCGCCATAGCGAGCGTGGATTTTGTCTACACCGATGTGTGGGTCTCCATGGGTGAGCCCAAGGAAAAATGGGCAGAGCGCATCAAACTGTTACAGCCCTACCAGGTAAACGCCGCGCTGATGGCAAAAACCGGCAATCCCCGTGCGCGTTTCATGCACTGTCTCCCCGCGTTTCACAATACGGACACCACCGTCGGCAAGGAAATGCAGACCGAATTCGGCATCGATGCCATGGAGGTAACGGATGAGGTTTTCGAAAGCCCCGCCTCCATTGTGTTCGACCAGGCGGAAAATCGCATGCACACCATCAAGGCGGTGCTCGTCGCCACCCTCGGGTCAATATAAGAGGAAGCTGACATGCTTGTGGTAGCAGCCCTTGGGGGCAACGCCCTGTTACGACGTGGTGAACCGCTCACGGCTCAGGCCCAACGGGCCAATGTGAAAATTGCCGCAGTGGCACTGGCCGGCGTCATTCGGGCCGGCCACCAGCTGGTCATCACCCATGGCAACGGACCACAGGTAGGACTGTTAGCATTACAGGGCGCTGCCTACAAACCGGAAGAGGCCTACCCGCTTGACGTATTAGGCGCTGAAACCGAAGGCATGATTGGTTATATCATCGAGCAGGAACTGGAAAATGCGTTGGACCACGATCGACCAGTGGCCACTCTGCTCACTCAGGTGCTGGTAGACAAGAACGATCCGGCATTCAGCAATCCCACGAAGTTCGTAGGGCCGGTATACGACAAGGCAGAAGCTGAAAGCAAAGCCACAGCCGCCGGTTGGCATATAGCCCAGGACGGCGATAAATGGCGGCGGGTAGTACCTTCGCCCCAGCCCCTGGAAATTCCGGATCTGCGCGTGCTCAAACTGTTGCTGGCTCAGGGCGTCGTGATTATTTGCGCCGGTGGTGGTGGCATTCCCATTCTGCGCCGCGAGGACGGCAGCATGATGGGTGTGGAAGCCGTGATCGACAAGGACGCCGCCAGTGCACTGCTCGCGCGCCAACTCGGCGCCGACGCCTTGCTCCTGCTGACTGACGTGGCGGCGATTTACCGTGATTTCGGTAAGGACAGCGCAGCGCCCATTCCCAGTCTGACCCCGGAGGAAGCCCGCGACCTCGACTTGCCAGCCGGCTCCATGGGCCCAAAGCTGGCCGCTGCGATTGACTTTGCCGCCAGTGGCGGCCTCAGCGGCATCGGCCGTCTGGAGGATGCGCTGGCGATCCTTGAACGCCGCGCAGGTACCTGTGTGACCGGTTAGCTTTTAAGACGAAAAATCATCTTGGGGTTTTTCCAAAGAACATACGCCGCAGCGTGTTATCGCGGAAAAAGTAGTGATGGACTAGCGCTGCAGAGGCGTGAAAGCCGATAAGGTAGTAGCCCACAACCGCCGCCGTTTCGTGAATATCCTTCACCCACTTGGACAGATCCTTGTTCTCCGCAACAAGAGCCGGCAGTTCGAACCCGAAAAAAGGAATCGGCTTGCCACCGAAGCTGAGAATCAACCAACCTGCCAACGGCATCCCCAGCATCAGTGCATAAAGCGCGATATGAAAACCTCTAGCAAGCCATTCCTGCCATTGTGGCGGGAGCGGCAGGATGGGGGGTTTGGGGCCGTTATAAAAGCGTATCGCCAAGCGCAAAATAACCAAAAAGAGCACCGAGAAACCCAGCATGAAATGCCAGGTCTTCAAACCCTCACGAAAGTCGCTTCCCTTTGGGGCCAGAAAACGCAACTCCATGCAGGCATACACCGCGGCGATCAACAGCAGCATCAACCAGTGCAAACTGATCGATAAAGCGCCATAACGAACAGAATTATTCTGCCAGTTCATATAATGTCTCGATGATGCAGGGTTAACGCCATGACCGGCGAAAGACGAAACTATCGTAGGCGTTTGGGGCCAGCCTTTGACGAGGATGGAGGTTTTAATGACTTGTATTTCAGAGACTCTGAGCGGCGATCTGGGTTGCCGTAGGTAATTTTTAATGTAGTCCCGTCCAGCACTAATAGATACAGCCAAATCGTAATGTTCTGTACTCCTAAGCAATACAGGTAGGCAATACAGGGCCACTGCAACGCAGCAACTCAAGCTTCAAAAAAAATTCAGCTGAAGCTGGTTAGCTATGTATCTGCACCGGCGCTCCCTCTGCGTCAGCTTTATCTTTAGTCCTGGCTAGTGACTCGCTGACTCAACCATTGCCGCAGAGTCTCACCAAGATGAGCCTGGGGATAAGACCAGCTCTCTTCTTTCATGCCAATCTCTTCTTCCCAGGCGCGTATCTGCTGGTTGATCTGCGAGATCATGGCATTCGGATTGTTGAATGACAGGCCTACGCTCTGATACACCGCCTTGGTGAACCAGGTCATTTCCGAGTCGTCGCCACAGCCGAATGAGGTTCGATCTTCGCGGGCGGAGGCCAGGATCAATATATCGTTGTCCTTCATTTCGTTTAGCCAGTGACCGGAATAGCATGCAGAGACCACCAGCACTTTATGTCTAGCGTTTAACGGCTCGAGCATCTGCGCAAAGTCCTGAGGCGAGAGGTCTGGCAGATCCATTCCCGGTTGCTGCAACAACAGCTGGCCATCCTGGCTGCCGTGGCTGACCAGATGAATGACCAGCAGATCTTCCTCGGGGTTCATCTGCTCATCCAGCGCCTTCAGGGCGCCGGCAATTGAGGGCCGGATAGCCAGAGGATAGGTTTGGTAGTCACGGTGATTGAGCAGCATGATGGCGCGATTCTCCACATCAAACTGTTTCTGCAGACCTGCCTTGGCCACCTGAATATCACGCATGAAAACGGACTCGGTACCGTCACCACCTACTGCCAGAAAGTAGGCATCGGTCACACCCGGTCGCTCAAGATCCAGACCTGCGATCTGATCATTCAGACGTTGACGGTCCTCGGCCAGAATCTGCTCGGTAAGAGGCTGTGCTGGGGCCGGCGGGGCGGACTGGTCGCCGCCAACATAGTCGCCGTATTCCCACATACCCGACAGGTGTCCCACCCCGTCGGGCGCATCGGCGTAGGAGTAGGTACCTTCGCCGTGGTATAGCCAGTCACGAAACTCACCCTGATAGACGCCGTAGTCCGTCACGTGCTGTCCGATGACCGGATCGCCGTCCACGAACTCAGCAATATAGACACTGCCATTCCCTTCGTAACGGCCTTGACCATTGAATTCATCGTTCTTGAAGGTACCCTCGTACCGGATAGTGTCATCTTCGAATACGCCCTGCCCCGCCATTACTCCTTGCTGAAATTCGCCCTGATAGCGCCATCCTGCATGGGATTCAAGCTCACCCTGGCCCTGCCAATACCCATCGCGAAACTGACCGCTATAGATCATGCCACTGGTAAAGTGTTGAACACCCTGACCATGGAAAAGCCCTTCGTGGATTTCGCCGGAATAGGTACTACCGTCAGGAAGCCGGGCATCCGGTGGCAGTAATGGCGGAACGTCGCAAGCAGCAAGCAAGAGAGCAGCCATCAATGACAGAGGTGTGCGAACGATACGCAGAAGGGCAGATGTCATGGTTTTTCTTCAGTCCTGGCAGGGGCATGAGGTAGTCCATTGGATGGCTGGCAGGCTATTCGAAAGGCATCGTCCAAACCCACTGGCAGGATCAGGGTGCTGAACTCCAAGCTATTGGCTGTATTGCACAGGGCCATTGTCGCGGGGTTCTGGGCAAGACTATCACCCTCTTTCGGGTATTCGGCATTCAGCACTGGCTTGCCCGCCTCGATAAAGGGTGCCAACAGCTCACACTCATCGTATTGAAAGCACTGCTCATTGACCGAAAAGTCGTAATAATCAACCAATGCAGGGATCTGTTCGAGGTCGTTTTTCAGGCCAACCGCCAGACCGCGTCGATGGGCTTCATTGGCAATAAAGCGGTTGTAGGCAAGCTGGTCGCTGGCAGTAAAGTCAAAGCCGGAGTCATTCAGGTAACCGTCTACATTATCCGGATCGACGCCGTCGCAGCCTTTAATAACAGCCAGATCGAGCCGATCCTGCATAATGCGGTGCACATTGGCTGAACGTATATCCAGCCAGCGCTCGTCGGGCCAGCCAACGAGTGAGTGACCTAGCTCGTTGTCGTTAAACCGGACCTTATCCTCGCGAAAACTCTCATGGGAGCCCGCGGAAAAGTAGCAGATAACCTTACGACCCTCAGCCTGAAGCGACGTGATAGTGACTTCAGACGTGTCAAAGAGGTCGAGCCCATATAGAGCAACGTCATAGTCCGTATTCAGCGGCTGCTCGTCACTGACCTGCAGTTGCCATTGCCAGGTCACTCCCAGCGGCGGCGCATACCAATCGCCACCGGTCACAGGCGCCACATCCACCGCCAATGGCATAGTCCGGCGCGGAACAGCCGAGTCTGACACGTGACATCCGGTGAGCAGCATGACGCAGCCTGCTATTAACCACGTTGCTACTGACATGACACCTTCTGCTCAAATGACGAACGCCCAGGGGCGCTAATGAATGGCGCCAGCGCTGCCACCCTCTTCGTCTGCTTCCTGAATACTGGGCTTCTCCAGTGACGGCAGGACAAGTACCGGACAGGGCGCATTGACCGAAATATACTCCACCGTTGCCCGACGCAAAGACCAGCGGCCACTGCTGCCACGGGATACCAGTACCATCAAGTCAGCACACAGCTGCCCCGCCAGGCCTACCAACTTCTCACCCGCGCTGCCCGCTACCACGTGCAGATTTGCATTGCGATTCATAGGCAGGTATTTGCGCCCAAGCAGATCAAGTGTCTGCCGAACCTCGGCCTCTTTCTGCTCCGGCGCCTCTTCCGTCACATACGGAAAGAACCCACCGCCACCCGGACTGTACACACTGGCCAGGTGGAGCTCGCCGTCCTCGGTCAGCAGAGTCATGGCCGTCTCCAGAGCGCATTTGGCTTCGCCATCATCCTCAGGGTCAATGGCGATCAACAGTTTCCGATACATGGTCGTTCTCCTGTGCAGTTTCAGCGCTGGCCACCACTTCCGGGAAAGCTTTTCCCTGAACCAGCTCATTCATGCTGTAGCCCCGATAATCTGCCCTCAGCGCTCTGAAAAGCGCGACTGCCATAAAAATCAGCAGAATACAGAACGGCAAACCCAGGGACGTAATCACGTTTTGCAAGGCGTCCAGCCCACCAGCCAACAACAGCGTACCGGCGATCACACCTTGAGCCACCGCCCAGAAAATACGCTGGCGCACCAGCGAAGGCTGGTCGTCCCGGCGCGTCAGCATATCAATGACCAATGAAGCGGAGTCCGATGAGGTAGTAAAGAAAATCACGATAATCATCACGCTCAGGGCCGAGGCAAGCCCCGACAGCGGAAGAGCTTGCAGGAAAGCAAAAATAGCCACCGAAGGATCCTGCTGCACCTGCTCGGCAAGGGCTATCTGACCGTTCATTTCCACCTGAATAGCCGACAGGCCGAAGATGCCAAACCAGACAAGGGTGAAGGCGGTAGGCGCAAACAGTACACCGGCCACAAACTCGCGGATAGTCCGCCCCCGGGAAATACGCGCAATAAAGATACCCACATAAGGCGCCCAGGAAATGGTCCAGGCCCAGTAGAACAACGTCCACTGCCGTTGCCAGTCGGTGTCCTTGAAGGTCTCGGTCCAGAATGCCAAGCGCGGCAAGGCATCAAGATAATCACCTATGCTCTGAACCATGCCCTCAGCTATGAAGACTGTCGGGCCAACGATAAAAACAAAGCCAAGCAACGCCATGGCCAGCACAATATTGAGTTGCGACAGCCGCCTTACCCCCTTGTCCAAACCCAGTGCTACCGATGTAGCGGCGATGCTGGTAATGACGGCAATCAGGATCACCTGCACCAGACCGGTAGAAGGCACATCAAACAGATAGTTCAGGCCGCTGTTGAGCTGCAGCGTCCCAAGGCCCAGCGAAGTTGCCACGCCAAACAGGGTACCCAGCACGGCAATCACATCCACTGCCCAACCCCAGGGCCCGAACGCACGGTCCCCAATAAGCGGGTAGAACAGACTGCTGATGCGCATGGGCAGGTTATGGCGATAGGAAAAATATGCGATTGCCAGCCCCGGCATGGCAAAGATGGTCCAGGTGTGGAGACCAAAGTGGTAAAGCGCAATGGTCATGGCATCGCTGGCAGCCTGCTCAGAACCTGGCTGCACGCCATCAAAAGGTGGATTGGCAAAATGGGAAATGGGTTCCGCCACGCCCCAGAACATCAGAATAGTACCGATGCCGGCAGCGAACAGCATGGTAAACCAGGTCAGATTGGAGTAATCGGGACGGCTGTCATCCGCGCCCAGACGGATGTTGCCGTAGCGGCTGAATGCCAGACCGAGCAGAAAGATCAGCAGGGCGCTAACGGACAGAATGTAGAACCAACCGAGATTACGCGCCACCCAGCCAGTCAGCAGCCCAAAGCTGTCAGCAACAACGGCGTCGAACGGGATCGCCAGCGCAACAAACAGCGCTGCGATACCCGCCGAGGTGAAAAACACACCCGGTATGATCTGCAGTCCCAAGCGGCGTTGCAGGCGTTCCAGCAAAAGAGCCTCCATTTATTCAAGAGTATCCAAGGAAGGCCTTACGCTAACACACACGCCAACGGGTTATGGGACACAGGTCAATGTTGCACCAGTTACCCCCAGGAAGCTTCCAACACAAGATTGATCGTGGTCAGTCATTTGCTTGCGGCGGCGTCCAGACCGGAACATCTTCCTTTTTGGGCTCCTCCCAATCTTTCTGCATGGCGCTGCTCAACGCGCCTTCCAGCTTCATGAACAGCTCTCCATAGCGGGGACTGAAGGCAATGCCCTCTTCGATCTCTTTCCAGGCAGCAAACAACTCATCCTCATGGGCCGCTTCGTTTTGCACGAAGGACCAGGTCATCTGCTTGGCCCTTAGCGGATGAATACCCAGCGCCGTGAGCGCATGGCCACCCAACTCGAGTGCAGAATGATACGTCTCGCTGACTACGTCATCGGCACCGGCGGCCCTCAGTTCATAACCATGGCCACGGTCAAACGCACGGGCCAAAACCCAGACACCCGGATAAAGCTTTTTCACATGTTCGACCATTTGCGTCGCCCGGTGACGATCATCAATAGCGACCACCAGTAACCGAGCGCTGGCAATCCCAGCGGTTTTAAGCAGATCGTGGCGGCTGGCATCGCCAAAAAAACTTTTGATATGAATCTGACGCACGTTCTCGATCTGTTTGATCTCATGATCCAGAACAACAATAGGTATGTTGTTGGCCCTGAGTAGCCGACAGATAATCTGCCCGAAGCGCCCCACACCAGCCACAATCACCGGCGCGATCTCATCTATGGTGTCCGCCTCGCGATCATCATTTTGTGAACGCCTATAACGGGGCAGCACCACCCGATCGTAAATAATGAACAGTACTGGCGTGAGGAACATGGAGAACGCCACAACCAACGAGAGAATCTGTGCGATATCATCGGGAATGACACTGTTCTGCACGCTGTACGTCAAAAGCACAAAACCGAATTCGCCGGCTTGGGCAAGACTCAGCGTAAACAACCAGCCGTTACTGCCCTTGATCCGAAAAATAAGCGCCAACGCCAACAAGATCAACGCTTTAACTGTGAGGACAGCCACCCCGAGGGACACCACCGTGGACCACTCCTGGGCCAATACCTCGAAGTTTATGCCAGCCCCAACCGTAATAAAAAAAAGCCCCAGAAGCAGGCCTTTGAAAGGTTCGATATTAGCTTCAAGTTCATGCCGAAATTCGCTGTTGGCCAGCACCAGCCCGGCCAGAAAAGCACCCAGTGCGGGCGACAGATTCACCAGGCTCATCAACGCAGCAATACCAATTACCAACATCAGCGCCGTGGCAGTAAATACTTCCCGCAGGCCCGACTGCACAACTTAACGAAAGAGCGGCCGGCTAAGATAGTAGCCACCGATAATCACCGCGGCGACGGCAACGATCACCACCAATGCGTGCGCCCAACCGGGCAGATTTGCCACCAGGCTAAGATCACTATGTTGCGCAACGGCACCGGCAGATCCGCCCATCAATTCGGGCAACGCCAGGAGTGGAATCAACGCCAACATGGGAATCACTGCGATGTCCTGGAACAGCAGGACCGAAAAGGAGCTACGCCCTCCTTCCGTTTTCTCCAGGCCTTTTTCTTCCAGGGTTTGCAGCACAATTGCCGTAGAGGAAAGCGCAAACACAAAACCAACCGTCAACGCTGTTTGCCAGACGAGTCCCAGCCACCACGCCACAAGCATGCCAGCGGCAGCTGTCAGCACGACCTGCAAGCCGCCCAGGCCGATCAGGCGTACACGCATTGCCCACAGAGCTTTGGGATCAAGCTCCATGCCCACCAGAAATAACATCATCACTACGCCAAACTCGGCAAAGTGCTGGATGGTCGTGGTTTCCTGCCCAACCAGACCCGTGACCGGACCGATCACGACGCCTGCGACCAAATATCCCAGCACCGATCCCAAACCAAAGCGTTTCGCCAGCGGGACGGCAATAACGGCGGATACCAGATAGATAAAGGCCTGAATAAAATAGGCGGTCATAACGGGTTATCCTTGAAGGTCATGAGGGCACAGACAATGACGACTGAATCGAAGCGGATTGCAGACCTAGCTTACCCGCCTTCACACCCTCAAAAAATCAGCGACTAACCAACTCGGACGCAGAGGCACGTAAGCCGTCTTCCATTTTTCGGGCATCAGCAACAAAGGTGCGCGAAGCACAAAACAGCGCCAGCATAGCCACCAACAGACCGAGCGGAATCAGGAGCATAGCGTCATGCAAACCCTGCGCCTTGAATACTTCATTCATCTGCTCGGCACCGGCTGCCAGCTGCGCGGCGTTTGAGAAGTAATCGGACAACAAGCCGACCGCCAAAGGGCCCATACCACCGCCCAGCAAATACAAGGCAGCAAAAAACAGCGCCATAGCCGTACCCCGCAAGCGCGGTTCAATCACATCCTGCATAGCAGTATAGGTCGTAGTGAAAAAGTTATAGGAAAACAGCCAACCAATGGCGAATATCCCTACGAACATGCTCACCTCAATCTGCCCGGCAATCAGCGCATAGGCGGTTGCCGCTGCAGCGATCAACATACTGATTGCACCAAATAGCATGCGGCCTCTGGCCCAGCGCTGATGCACTTTATCGGTAATCCAACCGCCGAGGGTCAGGCCGATCAAACCGGTCACACCAACGATAAGCCCCGTTGCCACCGCGGCTTGCTGCAGTGGCAGATTAAAATAGCGTTGCAATAAAGGCACCATAAAGGTGTTGCACGCGTAGGACGCAAAATTAAACGCCAGTCCAGCCAACACCAGCCACCAAAAGGTGGGAACCGCAAAAATCTTTCGTACCGGATTGCTGACCGGCTCAGTCGAAGCTTGCGCTACCTCGGACGAACCGCGCAGTGGCTCTTTAATCCTGAAAATAAATATTGCCAGGATTATCCCGGGTACCGCCGCGATAAAGAACGGCGCCCGCCAGCTATCAAAGGCTGTCACCATCAAACCCACAGTGAAATAGGCCAGTAACAGGCCCACCGGCAGCCCCAGCATGAAAATGCCCATCGCCCGGGCACGCATGTGCGCCGGAAACAGATCACCAATCATTGAATTGGCTGCCGGTGCGTAGCTGGCCTCACCTACACCAACCCCCATACGGATGATCAGGAAGCTCATGAAACTCCCGGCAGCACCAGTCAAAGCGGTAAAGCCACTCCAGACCGCCAGACCCCAGCCCATGATCTTGCGGCGCGAGCCAATATCAGCCATGCGACCGAGCTGAATTCCCGCCAGTGCATACACCACCGTAAAAACGGTGCCCGCCAAACCCAGCTGAAAGTCGCTTAAATCCCACTCTTTACGCAAAGGCTCAATAATAATGGCCGGGATAGTGCGATCAAAAAAGTTGAACATGTTAGCCAGAAACAAAAGGAACAGAACACGCCAGGCATTTTTCGCTTGCTTTGGTTGTTGCATTTATTAACCTCCATTGTTGTTATTTCTGCAACCCAAGCAAGGTGCTGCCATCGCACTGGGAAACGACCAGGCAGCAGCATGGCGCAACCATCAAGTTACCGGAAGCAAGCCCCCTTTTATGATCACAACGTCATCACTGAAGTGAATACATCAACGCATTAAAAGACTTACTCAAGCGCAGGATGTAAGTTCTAGTTAATAGTGTCCGGCATAACAGGCGAGGCCACGTTTATTGACGCTCAATAACTGAATGAGTCGGCATAAGCAATAAACAGGTGGTGCTTTGTCAGCCGCTACCGCAGAAAAGGGGTAACCTGCCCCCCTGTAAAACAAGGTGATCAGAGAGTTTCAATGTCCCAGAGTATGAACCGCCCAAACATATTCATTACCGTGCTGTGCGGTACCCTCACGTCCCTGGTTGTGATTGGCTTTGGCCGTCTGGCATACGGGGTCATATTGCCCTCAATGCGCACAGACCTAGGATTGTCCTATCAGCAGGCCGGCATTCTCAGCACGGTCTCGGCCCTTTGCTACGTCTGCTTCGTTCTGATCGGCGGTCTGGCGGCTGCACGCTGGGGAGCCAAGGCATCAATCGTGTTTGGCATGCTCATGGTGGTGCTGGGTTTTGTAGGTCTCGCGTTTGCAGCGAATTTCTGGCTGCTGGCGATCCTGATGGGGTTGCTGGGTATCGGCGCCGCCTTCGCGTTTGCACCCATGGTGGCCTTGTTGGCCGCCTGGTTTCCGGAGAAACGGGGGCTGGTAATCGGCTGCATGACCAGTGGTGTGGGTATCGGTATTCTGGCAACCGGCTTACTGGTGCCTTTTCTGTTCACCGCGTTTGGAGATCAGGGTTGGCGCGTCAGCTGGGCTGTGTTTGCAGGCACTGCCCTGTTCGTCGCAGTGATGATCAGCCTGTTCGTTCACAATCCCCCGCAAGCTCATACCAGCGCCGGGGGCAAACTGCCCGCAGACGAAAAGTGGTTGATCTACCGTAACCCTCGCGTGCTTATTGTAGCCGCTACCTATGGCATTATCGGTCTGGGCTATATCGTTCAGACGGTATTTATGGTCAGTTTTATGGTGGAGAGCGGGTACAGCGAATCCATTGCAGGCCGCTATGTAGCGATGATGGGCCTGCTATCAATTATTGCAGGGCCGCTGTGGGGTTGGGTATCCGACTTCTGGGGGCGAGGGAATGCCCTGTCGATATCGATCTTCCTGGTAATCGTATCCATGGGATTACCACTCATTGAGCAGACGCTGCCCTACTTCTTCTTTCACTTCGTGATTATGGGGGTATCGCTCAACGGGGTCTTTGCGATGATTCAAACCAGTGCCACAGACCAGGTCGCACCCCGTTATATTCCCATCGCATTCAGTTTTGCGACCCTGTTCTTTGCCGTTGGCCAGTTCCTCGGCCCAGCCATCGCAGGCTGGCTAATCGGCACTTCAGGAGGCTTTACCGCCGCGTTTGGCTTTACCATGTTGGTCCTGACCACTGGTTTTGCTTTGACACTCGTGATCCGCCGTTTTCCTAATGAGTTGGCGGTGGGGGAGCCGAGTGCAACCCCGAACCAAACCAATGCGACATGATGTGAATCGGATAAGTAACGACTGACTATGACTCCAGTTCAGAATCCCCTGGTCTCAATTGGAGCTGAATACCTGACAAGAATTTGCGCAGGATCTGATCTTTACACTCTCGATAGTTCTTTTTGTCTGGCTTACGGAAAAAAGCACTTAATTCGTGCTTACTCAAACGAAAATCAGCCAACTGCATAATATCCAGAACATCTTCGGCTTTTAAATTAAGCGCAATCCGCAGTTTCTGGAAAACCATATTATTATTCAGGCGTTCTTCTAATACTGGCTGCGCCCCATCACGCTTACCGCGCTTGAAGTTAATAAATCCATTCAGAAAAGCGACCAGCTCTCTATCCTGCATTTTAAGATAGGTATCATCCTCTTCCTTTTTCAACCATGCACTCACCTGATCTGCTGTGACAGCACAGTCTGCTAATGAGAAAATGTCGATTACCACGCTGTCCTTCAAATCAAATGTATAACGTACACGGCGTAAAATATCATTATTGGTCAAAATATATTCCCTAGTCTTAGGTAAACCAAGCGCAATCAAAAAATCCCAAGCATCACATTACTGGATAACTTAACTGTAAAAGGCCTCAACCGTGCCTTTCAGAGTAATCAACAGGGGTTGCCCGCGGCGATCCAACGCTTTCGGCGAAGGGGTTTTTACCCAACCTTCACTGATGCAATATTCCTCGACATTGGTACGCTCTTTGCCATTCAGCTTGATACCGATATTTTTTTCAAAGATCTCTTCCACGTAGTGCGGGCTGCGGGGATTGCTGGAAAGCCGATCCGGTAGGGCTGGTAGTGACTTGGTGTCATTCATTTTAATAACCTGAAGCGAAGATAAAGCTGGAAATTATAGTCAAAACAGAACCTGCACTCAAGAACTAGATTAGGACTTAAAGGCACAGAACAGATACATTCAACTGCTTATAGTTGGTCAATAAAGACCAAGCGGCATTAAGAGTATATTTAAAGCAATTGTTATTGCCAGCCGCTTCTGTGTTTTTTATGGAAAACAGCATCATTCAACAAACCACAGTTAACTGGTTTTTTTATCTATCGTTATTTCAATTGATTTGCAATCACCAGCAAACCATTTCTGAACATATAAAGTACCTAATATAGGGGCAGTGCCTTCGTCAGGAGTCTCCTTGTAACGAACGCTATTTTTTGTTTCTTTCTCATATTCAAAAATTATTACTTTCTTCAAAATACATCTTCCCTCTAACTAACGTCAAAAATCGGAATTGATAGCTAACACACGGCCGATTTGTCAAAAAAGCGATAAAGGTTGCTGCGCGCCTCAGTTGCGGTAATGTCGATCATGATGCACCGCTGAGGTGCTCGGCCTGTGTCTAATGTACGTTTCCAAGTACGTACGTCAAGACGAACACTCTGTAGAACGCGGGGCGAAGCGGCGGATGGGAAACCGACCGCCTTACGCGGCTTATTATGTGTTTTGTGTCCATGCGAACTCCATTTGACGCGCTGTGTTTTCCGCCAATTTTTCACTGTGCAATCTACTCACCAGGTGTAGGCTCATATCAATACCAGCAGATATGCCGCTTGAGCTCACAATACTGCCCTCATCAACCCATCGAACACCTTCGAGTACATCGAGGCGGCTGAACATTTTTCTCAGCTCTGGAATGTCTTCCCAATGTGTCGTGACCTTGCACGACAGAGTCTGAACAGCATTGGCCAATAAAAAGATGCCAGTGCAAACGGTAGCCATGAGCTCCACGGACTCAGTTTGACGCTTGATCCAATTGATGACCGTCGTATTTTCCATTT
>TARA_R110001592_G_scaffold160185_2_pt1 | contig 19179 bp, 18 predicted proteins | sample TARA_R110001592 | Tara Oceans TARA_R110001592 (sample SAMEA4398387) | marine metagenome | biome: Polar Biome; feature: [SRF] surface water layer (ENVO:00010504); material: water (ENVO:00002006), including particulate matter (ENVO:01000060) such as... | depth 5 m | reverse complement strand
CATCGTATTAAATTTGATTCTATCCATAAATCTATATAGCATATAAATCAACTCATAATGGGTGATTCTGGAGAGTGTGATATTTGCTGTATGACTTTCGCAGAGGGTGGTGGGCGATCCAAAATCTGCATCGGTCAAGAGCATTACTGCTGTAGAGAGTGCCATAGTAAGGTCTTAACAACCCACGATGTATATGGTGTGCTTAACCCACGATGCCATATATGTAGGGGAGACATCAACAGACTCCCTAATGCCCCACGCAGAGCATTAAGATGTTCAGTCTGCAGACAGACAGGGCATAATCGAAGTGCCTGTCCTGATGCCACCCCTGAAATGAGAGTAGAATGGGAGAGAGTTAAAAGGGTCGCCAGGCAGAGGGCACAGCGACGCCAGGCAGAGCGTGATAGACTCACACAGAGGCAGACTGTAACACGGCGAGTCCCACATTACCCAGCGAATCACACAGGGTTCTCCCTGCCATATGTAGACACAGAGACACAGTTAGTTATGTGTAAGAGTCTTATGAATGTTAATGTATATCGCCAGAGTGAAGATGGTGGGTGGACGATGGATTTTAGTGCCACAGAACGTCATATTGCATATTTAACGAGTGTTAAACTCGATAGTGAGTCTTCTATTGAAGAGACTCGCAGACGGTTAGAGATGCCAGAGGCAGGGAGTGAGGATGAGTGTCTTAGAGGTATGGACTCTTCATGGGGGCAAGATCCTGCACGTTCTTTCAGAGCAATGCTGGTTCGACGCAGAGCAAGAAATGAGAATCGATGGTTCGCCAGATGGTCTCCAGCATATGATGATATGATGGGGGCAGTATCACATCTTACCATTATACAAGATGGTGGGGGCAGTATCACTACGCACACACCAGAAAGAGCAGAAGCAGAGGTTAGAGAGTCGGTGATTACAGATATAGGGGCACAGTTAGATTACATCATAGCACAGCGAGTCGCAGGGTCTATTAGTGAGCAAGAGGCGAATGACTTATCAATTGCAGTCATTAGCGAGTAAGATACATATTATATAGATACATAATAATAGATAGATAGTTTTTTATTACCAGAGTCTCCACCCTTCTTGTATAGGGTCTTCTTTAACATCATAATCTATTTTAGGTTTATTCAATAATAAGAGTATTTGTTGTATGTTCATTTTAATAATTGATATATCTTCTTTAATCTTGGATATATCTCTTTTAACTTCTAATATAGGGCGAGTCTCTGCACTTGGTTTCATAGCATTTATATCAGCAGATAGTTGGTGTGCGAACATCATATATAATAAGATAACATTTTAATTTAATATATTCCTTTTAAGAAGTCTTTTTGACCTTTATCTAATTTAGATTTTTTTTTCGTGGGTTCTTTTTTTTTACGCATACTCTTGGGACCGCCTTTTGCCTTACCACTTTCCCACATACCTCGTTTTTTCATATTTCTAATTAAATCTGCTTTTCTCATAGTGAGCATACCTGGGTAGCGTATATCTTGAGAGCGGACAATTTTTTTCAATTCTGCTACTTTCATAGTATCGTTGCCTTTCATTTTATACAGAGGTAAACATTTTAATTTTGTATCAAAAATGATTACTTTTCATCTTCTTCATCCGAATCGTGGTCAGACAAATCAAGGTCTTCATCACTTTCAGTATCCGATTTATCGATGTCATAAGTAATCATTTTTGATACGCCATTATTAATGGATTTATTTGCGATACTCTCTAATAATGCGAATGTAGATAGTAAATTTTTATTAGACTTACACTCTGCTAATATTTTTTTAATCTCTCTAACTTCTATGATATCATCTATTTTTAATGGTTCGATAGTTGTCATTTATTTATGAGTTTATTTTTTATTTTGAGATAAAACTTGCTGAATCACATTTGAATTTGCTGAATTCATTTTTGTAATCTTATATATAATGGCACTATCATTTGATAATGTGGCGAGAGACATGTCAGGGTTATGTATAGATGTAGTTATTGAAGTGAGTGTTCTTGGTTTTGTGATTGTAAATTCTGTTTGAGAGTCCGATTGAAAAAAATAATCTCCAAAGGCATTCTCTTTATTGACCACATATACGATATTTAATGCCTGACCTGAATCCACCCCACCTAGATAATTAACGTCTGTTACTATATCGCTTTTAATTAAAAAATACGGTCTTATCATTTTACGAGGTAGTTTTTCAGCATTTATCTGTGATGAAGATTGAATCACAGAAATTGGTTGATATAAGACCGAATGTCCAGTAGATATGCCTGTTGTTGCTGATGTAAATACTCCAGGTATTTGTTGGGTATAGAGAGGCACACCTAGATAATTGACGACCCACTCATTTAATGTAGAGGGGAGGACATTAGCGTTGGTAGTTATAGCACCCTGTTCTGTGATAGATATATTATTAGTCCGTGCTTGACGTGATAATGTGGTAAATTGATTAAACTGCTCATATGTAAATCCTAAAATACCCCATAATGAGTCATCCCATTTATCCGCTGGTATACCAAAATCTGTGATAAATATACCTGAATGTGCGTCCATTATTGAATATGGTTGTATATTTGTATTGGGGATACTGGTTGCTACTTTATCTCTTGTTCCGCCTGTATTCGTGGGAGCAGATCCAAACATATATGGTAGCATATCAGGACAATAATTAGTTCTTAATAATTGTTTATTTATTTTATATACATTCTCATTTGCATCATCTATTACTGGATCTGTAATAGATGCACCTGATCCAGGTTCATTTCCTATTTGTTCAGGTGTATAAAGTGATTCCCACGAAAATCTGGCACTATCTGTATCAAATGATAATTTTGGATTATTCGCACCTACATAATATTTACTCCAATTTTGAAATACATAAACACTCTTCATAGTTCCCTTTTCAGGTTCTAACATTTGAACTGAATATTCTGTTCCGAATTTATCCGTTTCACTTTCCGATATACCCCTATCCAAATATCCAGCATATAAACATATCGCAGAATTACCGTATGCGTTAAAATGACAGTCATAACCTATGGGTCTATATGATTCTATTAAACCTGTAGCAGTATCTCCCCATGTCATAGCGGTATTGTATATAGTGTTAATTCCACCTATCTTCGCCGTAGTGAAACCAATTGCCCAATATGGGTCATCACTTACTACTGTTGGATTATTTGACAACTCGCATTTATATTTGTAGGCGAACCCATAATATAATTCACCGTCATCTCCACCTCCATTGCTTATGTCTTTACGTGATTCATCATAATAAAAAAATAAAGGCATAGATGAATAGTCGAAATTTTTACCAGTAATAGCGTCATTACTACCTCTTTGTGAGAGGGTAGGTAGATTGGGTGCACTATTAAATTGTATATGATTTCTATCCATTCCATCATCTCCGAGTATAGATTGACGCTGAATATCACGTGTTACTCCTGCTGATACATTCCATCCAGTATTACCTGGATTAGGTTCGTATCCATAACTCGTTATATTCTTATCTGTTACATCTTGTGCGTCAGGGTAAGTAACCATATCAGCACCGTAATTATTATAATGTATATCTCCCTGATTCATATGAAGAAATCTCGTATTTGATTGTTTATATTCTAATCTATTATTAGTCCATAAGTCAGGATATTTACCTTGAGTTTCAAATAAGGTTTTTAATGATTTTAAATTTTGTTCAGTCCAGGGGATAGTTGTCTTTAATATAGTGGTTGGCGTTGCCTCTCCAAGTGAGGTCATATTAGGGTTATAGACACATGGATATGCCATTTCTCTCCAGGATATATTTTCTGCCTCATATTCTACGCCTTTCACCCCTACTACATAGTTTGGTTTCATTTGATATAAACCATTATCTTTGGGTAATGATTCATCTTTTATAAATGTTCCACCTAGTAATTTAGCGAAATTTCTACCTGCTATAATGAGGTCAGGTCGTTTAAAACCTATTGATTCGTGTGATGCTAAATATTCTAATAATCCAGGAACGTAGGCATTAGGCGGTGGGGCGGTCGAGGGGTCGGCAGGTATAACATCCGAGGTATCATATGGTTTATCTAATGTGCAGTATTCTGTATAGTTTTTCATTTGAAACGACCGTGATGTGGCACAGTTCATAGGTTTATAACATTCAGCAGATAAATGTGCCCCTGTTGTAATATTCTGCGACCTCACTGGATCACCACTGAACCACCGCTCCGATTGGTCATACGCATAATATCCAGGTTCGCCCCCAGCATTTATTTCTGTTGTTTGTATATCGCCTGTTTTATTCAATTGATTAGTGATGTCATTTGCTACATTATGTGGGGCAGAATATCCTGGAGTTGCTGTGATTGTTTTTAATTCTTCATATAAAATATATTCGCTGAAACATGGTTCTCGTGGTTTACTTAATTGATTATGAGGGTTTATACCCACTCCTGACCATGCGGTGTTAAAATCATTTCTATCCGATCCAGTATTTTCTGTAAATCCTGCGTCGTGATAATCAGTTTTTAATTTAGTTATATCAGGGAACTCCGATCCATTTGAATCCATTAAACCACGATAATTTGTCTGTTTATTAAATATAGTAAATCTGTCTCCATTATTACGATATTTATATCCCTCTGATAAGAAATTATCTTTCATCCAAAAATCTGCTGGAGTAAGGTTTTGAAATGTCCCTAGGTCTGCAGTTCTATCATAGATCCACTCTTGTTTAGATAATAGGGTGAGTCCCTCCACCCCTATTCCATTTGAGGTATATGGGTCATCTTTGGAGTCGACTGTGGGTTTATGACCTTTATCATAATAATACATATCACTCCAGCAGACCCTTAATGCCATAAGTGAAGCATTTGGAACTGTAGTTGTATCTACTCCAAAGCGAGGGTCTTTACCTACTGGATGAACTACACGTGCATTTATTGGAAATGGTAGACCATTCGCATATGTATCAAACCATTGTGCTGGTATTCCATATGGTGCGTCGAATTTATCTGCTCCTGCTCCTGGTGTCTTCATAGGGTCTTGTCCAGCGGTGATTTGACTACTCACCAATAAATGTGCCCAGTCTCTTAAATTTATAGTTGGTGCTGGGACACCATATTTACCTGCGGTTTGTGGGACATATGGAAAGGGTGGTTTATTGGCATCATATCTACGAGGTAAATGAAAATAACCCTCACCATTCGCAGATTTATAATAATTTATCTTAAATTTAACTAAATTATCTTTTAACTGATATGTATCTGTTTCAGTTGTATAATGAATACACATAGAATTATCAGGTGGAGCATTACCAAACGCTGATGCCCCTGGTCGTGGAATAGGTGCTTGAAATAAATTCTTTTTTGTATATGTGTTTGATATAGTTTTATTTAAATCTCTTTCATTAAATTCAATCACAGACCCCCCACATCCCCTTTCACTTATAAAACCACTATGAACTGATACTTTATCGCCTGAATTTAACCTGAACCCTGTGCCAGTTTTATTTGTAAAGAGAGATTTTTCATTAGTATTACCTGCTTTAACTTCTTCACTGTTTAATCTATTACAATCTATTAATGTTATATCCTCGTATGGTGCTGAATTTGGTTCTGCCATATTTTATATATGGTAGATTTTAAAAATGAGATTAAAAAGTAATCATTATTGATATTTTACGAATAGTAGCATTGCGTGATACCATCTTCTATGACAGCATATCGCAGAATCTCTAACCATACACGCTGGGTGAGGGAGGTTCCTGGTAGTGCTGTATATTTTGTATAGAGTTCAATACCCCTGCTATTAATTCTATCACCAGTCAGTAGTTTAGTGCACTGCCAAAAGAAGTGTCCACCTAAATGTGCCTCTTGCTTTTGACCTAGATATTCACGGTCAGTTAGAGATTTACCTTCTCGTGCGTATTCTTCACGTGATACATATGGAACAAGACCCTCGCCCTGAACTACATTATGGAAGTGCCGTGCAGAATTATTTACATCAATTGGATATACGAAATTATCATTATATTTAACATTTAGAGATAGATTACCGTTGGTATTCGTTAAATATCCGCCTGGCAGTGCAGCATAGGTGCGAGATGGACATATTGCATTATATTTACTGGTCAATTGTGCCTCTGGATTAGCGTAATTATTACCTAGACCTGAAATGACTTTTGTAACTACACGACCAGCACCGCCGACATTACGAATTTGAGTGCCTGTGAAGGTAGTTGGATCTACAGATTGTTTTGATAGACGATAATCCACATATTGGAACTGGAGTTTCTTATTCGCATTTGCAAATTGAACCATCATCTCTTGGGGAAAATAAATATAATCAGCGATTAGTCGAGTCTTTGTGGTGTCGAGAGATACAAGAGTATCTGCTACACCACCAGCGGTAGAGTCGATAATCCCTCGCTCTGCCGTTTGATTCGATAAAACGAATTCAAGTTGGATTGCCTCTCTCATCATATACAAGGGGAGTTGATTTATCTTTAAAAAGGGAAATAGGTCGCTTAGAGACATTTGAAACGTGGGTTGGGGTCTCGCCGTATTACCATCAGCGATAGTTAAAAAGGGCATTGCGACAAGTTGCTGTTCTTCTGCGTAATCCATAGTTCCATCAGTAATTCTATCAGGTGCGGTTTCATAATTCATACCAGTATCAAGACCAATACCCTCACTTAAAGTATTCGAAGCAGAACCACCTGTAGCAGATGGGACTGCGATGTCGCCCTGTCCACCCTCATTAACATAGCAGAATTCGTGAGATATTGTCTGTCCAGATTGATACATTAATCTTTCACGCATCGCCTCCGAAGACATAAACATGGATCGGAATCCCTGTAAATGGTTAAAATCATCAATTTCACATAATGTCTTATTACCTACTTTAAGAGTTGCCCTTTGAATAAGAGATGAGATACCAATATTCTGCGGTAGGTATCCAGCAGTAGCAGTCTTTACACAGAACTGAATTTTAGAATGTGAGTGTAAAATACCTTTGTTCTGTAATTGAAATCGAATAAATTTCTCGGACTGCACGATAGGTTCTAATACATCCGTTTCGACATCTTGATTAACATTATCGGATATTGCTCCAATTTTTAGTAGATTAGGAATTTGACTTTCTCTAACAGATGCCGATGGGGTTGGGTTCATATTTGCTCCTGGAGTTGCGGACGCTGGGGTAGATACTTGTGAATTCATTTTATAAATGAACACATATAAAAATAAATAAAAAAAAATAAATCTATATAAATCTAAAATCATTTACGACATCACTTGAAGACCTGACGAATTAAATACCAATGTGGATTTAGCGTGGACGAATACATATACCGCATGGGGGTTATTCGTGTCGAGATTAGTTGTCATATTCATACCCCACTGAACATTCGAAAAATCTACACCTGCGTTTGAAATGCCATCATAATTGATACCTACACCGAATACAGAACCACCATTAATATTATAAACATCACGTCCAATTACAGATGATTTTTCATTTGACCGTTCAAAAGTGTTCTGTGGACTGGTGAAATTTCTATCATTCTTAGAGAATGGTTTAATCGCATCCAAGAAATTGCGGTAAACCTGACTGTCTACTTCATTATAAGTAAGACCATCTGTGCCAAGATAATCAATATTATATTCAAGTGGGAAGCGAATCCCTGCCCTAGTAAATACTAATTGAGAAATCATCGCTGGAGAACTACCTGTTGCATCTTTATTGGTGAGGGATTGTGTTGCCATGCCATCAAATTCGCGGTTATTGATTTTATTACTCTCTATGAAATTACAAAATACCCCTAGAACACGTGATAATCCTAAATTGAAATTGATTACAGATTGTGTAGAATTAATACTCGTAAAATAAGAGGAGATAGTATTGTATTCAAACGTCGATGGCATCTCTTTTATCTGCTGGGGCGTGGGATTGACCGCTTCTGCGATAAGGCGTAAATCTTTAAATTCGTAGAATGCTTCGTTGATTGCGGTTGTGTCAGCATCTTCACCAGTAGAAGAAAAGAGCACATTTGCATCTGGCGATAAATGAATTTCGACCAAGAGACCCTGCAATCCCCACTGACCACTTAAAGGAATGTTGGAAACGCCGTTAAAAAGTCCGCATGGTAGTGGGATACAGAAAGAGTTACCATCGAGATACTGACTTTCAATATCTAATACTGATTTTTTCTGGAGGTTATAATTAGGCATAATAAGAGAACTCTCCGCCATATGCGACATGCCATCCTGTAGGGAATTTGTGGTCGGTAGGAATGAACTACAAAATCGTCCATAATGTTTAACATGCTCGATTACCTGATGTGTCCGCTGACTTTTAATAACTAACTGGTCAATAGCACCATATACACCTAGACGAGATGCCATAGATAATGTATCCGCACTGGTTACGGCACGGTCAGTCGCCGTATCTGTGCCAGTTTTAAGGAAGGCACGAAATGAACCTGATAAACGTATACTTGATCCAATTAAAGACCGCTCTTGCTCCCCCACGATAAAACTTATAACAGGGTTACCTGAATGAAACGAAACTCTACCATTTGATAAAACATTACTTGGGGTGATTTCGAGATTAACGTTACTCATTTTTATAAATGAACACATATAAAAATTAAAAATAAAAAAGATTAACCATGTTTTAGACGATTATAGATGAATATAGAGAAAATTATAGAGAATTATAGACACTTATATTTCTAATGCGATTTGATTACCACGAATAGTAAGGCGACGAATATGCGATACAAAATTGTGCCATAAATGATTCTTCTCACCATTAGCAGAATAATTAATCTGTAAATTGAAATCGTGTCCAACTGTATTATATACTCCGTTTTGAAGTGCCAGTGCCCTACCGATAAATGCGTTCTCGTGGAGTTTTCTAAATGATAGAGGGGGAATACCGCTCATACTTAAACTTTTCTCTGCTTCGATACACCACTGTTGCGATAGACTTTGACCTGACGCTACTTCTGTGCAGTCAATCAATCGAGATGGATTCAGTTTGCCATTATAGAACCACTGATAATCTTTTATGTTGTCCCATATACCTGTGAGTCCAGTGCGAACAGATGAATTCAGGTGATCCCAGCACATAACCGCCGTCCCATTCTGCGTAGTGCCTGTGGTGAGTAGTCCAGCATCTTTCTGTAGAACATTCTTTAACTGATATGTATATTTATCCACATCAAACACAGGGTAGGTCAATTCGGAATTACCTCCCCCCTGTGCACCTGAACCGCCACCCCAGTCCCTGTCCGATCCACTCACCTGTGCTACATTTGAATAGATAGATGCATCTGTGCAGATAGATAGAATCGCTTTTGCCCTAGTTTGATTTAGTGGGAGACGAATATTGGCAACAATATCATTTTTCAATTGGGAATATTTATAGTTAGTATGAGATAAGAAATCATAATTTAGTGTGCCATTTTGTTTCATCATACCCATTAGTTTATTCACATATCCCTGGGGCATTTCTAATTCTTGAATAATTAGTTCTACATCGGATAATGTGTAGTTAGGATTGAATACAGGTAGATTACCCCCTAATACTCCATCTGTGCCAGTTTTATTTCTAATGGCGATTTCTTTGGAGACGGCAACCCATTCAGCGATTACCCCACTCACCTCGGAGGCACTCGCACCAGGAAGGTAAGCAGGTGCTTCAAGTTTAACCCTAACAAGACCATATCGTCCACCCTGTGTATCAGGGTCTCCATCACCTGCGAAAAATTTAATCTGCGAAACTCTTAAAAGACCTGGTGCTGTAGCAGAAGGGACAGGGGTCGCATTCTTACCGTTATATAGGGTAGATCCACCTACGTATCCACATCGAGCAGTAGACGTAGTGTCTGTTACTGGATCATATTTAGCATTAATGAGGTCAAAATATTCACCCACAACCAGAGGGAAATTCTCCGCAGATATACACTGATTATCACGCCTGAACCATATATAATTTACCTCTTGCATATTACTCACACCCCATCGCTGACCGTTAATATCAGTATCTATACCACCCTCTGTGGCGAGATTACCACACGAATGGAAATATACACTTGAACCGATACGATTGTAAGCACTTGTAGTATCTAACTGTCTTAAACAACGACTGGCAGATTCGAGTAAAATTTCGATACGGAGACCCTCGGTCAAAAGTGCTGGAAAGACACGGTCATTTTGGAAAATACCTGTATGAAGGGGTAGTAGACATTTAACCTTCTGTAGTCCCCTATCAGTCCCCACTGGATTCGAAGTTGCTGTGCCGAATAGTTGCGAATTAGTTTCATTATCATCAGTATAAGCACGAGAATAAGCATTTTTATTAACGTTATTCAAACTTGATTTTAAACTACAAAATGTCCCTCGTGTTTCAGGGTTAAAATCATTACACCCCTCTGTAAGACATCTTTTATTGCGAATAGATTCGGACTGGTGATAATCATATCTTAAAGCAGTTAGAACATTATAGTTCTGTATCTCTTCTAACAACTGACCACCTGCCCCACCTGAATAAACACGAATATCACGGATTAAAACCTGACCCCCTAGTTCAGCGTCTAACATAAGGCGATTACCAGCACCTCCCCCATTAATGAGAACATCTAATTTTAGATAAGTCTCTTTTGGTTGTATAAATCTTACATTTGAAGGGATGGTAATATTAATCAATTGACCTGCTGAATAATTTAGTCCATTTTCTGCAGGGATAGAAATTTTAGTCTGTTTCACTGGTATCTTATCATCGCTATTCCAAAAAGTGCTCATATTTTATAAATGAACCCACATAAAAAAATGAAATAAAAAAAATTTAAACTCTATTTTTGAGTTTGATTATGCTGACCATAATACTTTACGAGACCAATAATTCGCAGAGTTTTTATTATTTTTAGTTAGATTACCGTTTTTATCTTTTATTCCACCGCTCCGTGCTAAATAAGATGCCCTACGTTTTTTATCTTTATGTTGTCTATAATCTTGCATATTACTATCTCCGAAATGTATTAATCTTTTATTACCATCTTTCATAACATACACCATTTTCTTTTTACCTTTTTTTGTTGAATTCATCGGTTTATAAAGAGGTTTACTATCAGTCGCCATGTTTAATAATAACATATATTTAAATCTTATAATATTTAAAATGCCCCTGAACCTCCATATGAAGGGGCAGTAGACTTCGCCCCTGCTGATGCGATTAACCCTTCACTTTGAAGACCTGATGTAGACATACCAGTTTGTTTATCACTTACACCTGTGCCAGTTCCTGATACGTTTGCTTTCGCTGATTTGATTTGATTTTCTTTCTCTTTTGCTAAACCTATACTTTCTGTAACTGCTGAAAATACACCTGCTAATGCTCCCAGTGGGGCGAGAAGTGGTATCGCCTCTGATACTGCGTCAATACCACCTGCTACCATACCTGATACGTTAGATGCCTTCTCCTCCCAGTTATTACCAGCGATTTTATGTTGTTGTAAATCTTGAGTTAGATCCATAACTCCACCTGCTACTGAAAGGGCAGTCCCTATACCTGATGCCCCTCCAGTCAGTTTCGCCATCACAGAATCGCCCTTGCCCTCTGCTGTTACCCCTTTTTCAGTTGCTTCTTCTATCGTTTGTGCAGGGGTAGATGATGATGTAGGTTTCGCTACAAATGATTCATTTACAGGGTCTTCCGAAAAATTGCTCTCTACTAAATCGCCTGACGGTCTTGATGGATCTGCATCAGCATATCTAGGGTCATCACCTGCCTGTGCCGATGCCATGGGAGGCATATCTGCTGGACTTTCACCAACAAAATTTCTTGTCATTCCACCTCCAGGTTTAAATTTGGGTGTAGTTAATGCCTGAAAACCCTGTTTTGCTAAACCACCTACTCTTTGAATACCCTTTGTTTCTTGGTCGATATATTTACCGAAACCACCTGCTTTTTGAATTGCTAATCCAGTTTTACCGAACTTCGCTGGGACGTTTAAACCTGCTTCTGCCATTGCCTGGTCTTGATTTTTTTTAACGTCAGGTGCTAATCCACTACCAGCATCTGTTACCGCTTTTTGATACCCTGCTAATAGGTCGGTGTTCTGCTTTTTTATCGCCTGATTTTGACTATCCATGGTTTCAATCATAGAGTTCATTTGGTCTTGTGATCCACTTATATCCATTTTATAATGATACACATATAAATACTTAGATTATTTTTTTGTATCATTTTTGATTACTTTTGATTCTGCATTTTCACTACCACTCATATTTAGATTCGCATTCGCCACAGCATCGCTATACCCTTGACCCCCATAAGCGATGACTTTTTCCATGTTATGATATGCGATAGGTGGATTCGCAGTTAAATCCAAATATAAAAAGTCATATTTCTCTGGTGTTGCGGTTCTATAAATAGATAAAAAATTATCTGCACCTCCAAATTGGTCTCCCATTTCCTCTGCAATTTTGCCCAGTTCTTTAATATTGGGGAACGGCGAACCTATAATCATATGTGTGCAATTGGATCTAATCACAGGACTTACCGCTCGATAATTTTGCGAACTCATTAATAAAAGTTTAATATTATAATGCCTGAATCTCGATGCCAGGTGATTAATCCTCGCCTCCCTTCGTATCATACCAATAATATCATCTAATACTACGGCGACTTGGGGTCTATCTGCTGGATCGTCAAAACTACATTGTTTTGCTATTAACTCATCAATTAAATCGTCCGAATATTCATCATAACAGTCAAATGCTTTTTTTAAAAATCTCGATGTTTTATCATTATAAATGGTTGGCGATATGCACATCACTTCATCGAAATATTCTTGTCCATAGAAGTCGCTATTCAAAAGGAGGTTACTTATAATTGTCGACTTACCTGTGCGAATCGGAGAAATCATCAAAAGTAGTGCAGGGGGTTCAGGTATATGTGGGTGGATTGGTTTGATTTTCTCTTTGGGTGGGTCTACCACTCTTAAAATTTTTAAATCACCTTCAAATTGTTTTTCATCAGGTTTGTCCATTATATGATGTATCAATATTTTAAATCATTCATTTTCTACTCTATCTACTGCCACTTTGTATATTTCATCGTCCATTTCTATACCTACAAATTTACGGTTCATCTCTTTACATGCGACCCCTGTAGAACCTGAACCCATACAACAATCGAGAACCATGTCCCCTTCTCTTGAAAAATATTTAAGACACCATTTAATTAATTCAGTTGGTTTTTGCGTCGAGTGTTTGCCCCTTTTAGATGATATCTCTAATATTGACGTGGGATAATGATTACACACTGGACATTCATCTAATACCTCCTCTTCTACGTGAGATACTGGTAATTTGGGTTGCCATTCATAATGTCCATTTTTACCTACGCCTTTTGGATCTCCTCTTGTTAGTTTACCTGAATTTAAACGGTTGGTATAATTATACACATCCTCACGTGCTTTGGGGGGCACATATACAGAAGTGGGTAGGGGAGGTTCATATTTTTTATTTCTAAACCCTTTTTCTTGACATATTTTATGATTCATCCCATATATATCAGTTTTTTCAGGGGTATCATTTTTGATTACTTTTGATTCTTGTAATTTATATTTATCTAATAAATGTTCTTCCATTTCTGTATATGGTTCAATTTGAACTGAAACAGGTAGGGGAGGATTGTAGGCACTTTCGCCGTTCTTTCTTTTTTTATATTCATTTATTTTTAACTCTCCATAGATTGTATCCGAATCTATTTTTTCATCTTTTTCAATTTGAACTGAAACAGGTAGGGGGGGGTCATAAACCTTCGCACCACCCTGTGAATCGTGCCATGCCTTACCACCTGCCTTACCCTCTGGTAACCAATATATAGATTTATCATATTTACCCCCTATTTTTTTAGCATCTTTATTTATTTCTACAGATTCTTCAATTTGAACTGAAACAGGTAGGGGAGGATTCCACCTTGCTCCCCCATTACGCCCTTTAAAATCTTCAATATTAACATCACCAAATATGGTGTTTTTACTTACTGTCATAAACTTACCTTCTTCTTGAACAGTGGTAGGTAGTTTAGGTGTATATGCCCCCTCAAGACCATTGGCACATGCTTTCATTCCATAAACAGTTTTATCATTAGTTCTAGGTTTAGTTTTTTTAAATTTATGAGTATGACTTGATAAATCATAAAAAGGTAATTTCTCATAAAATACATAGATTAATTCGTGCTTTCTCATAGGCATTTTTCTTGCAGAAAGAAAGGATGTAGGGGCACTTTTTACCCAAATTATGTCATATCGAAATGGACACTTTTTAGGGGCGGATCTTATGAGGTCAAATCCGAGTTTAACATTACATGTAAAAAATATAGGTGCGTTCAATTTTTTCACCCTCATAAAATGCTCCCACATTCTTGGTAAATCAATAGGGGTGTCCCATTTACAATCTACACATTTACCGAATGTTTTTGTAGCATAAGGTAAGTCAGTAAATATCATATCAATAGATCCATCTGGTATTTTGTCCATTTCTTCATTACAGTCGCCTTTATAAAGTATATGGTTTGGTGAATTCATTTACAAATATGATATGTTTTAAAAATATGAGGTAAATTTATTAAATACTTAATTAAAACATACAGACCACACATCCTCTGTATCGTTGTTTGGTTTCATCGCCTTTGTTACTGCTTCGTAGTTCTGCTGATGTTTATGTTCTTCCTGCTGGACTTGTTTCTTAACAACTTTCCGTGCTTTCCTTTTAACTTCATAATTAGAAATAGCATCTTCTTGGAGTTTTTTAATATCATCAGCGGTGAATTGCTGAAAAGACGGTAAATCTTTTTTATATTCTTGGATTTTCGTTTCATTTATCTTTAAGTCATTTATGGTATCATTTTTGATTACTTTTGGCATCGGTAAATCATCTTTTAAATTATTTAATTTTGCCTCTTGTCTTTTTAATTGATTCGCTTTCCGTGTTCTGTTTGCCTTTTCTCTTGCTTTTGCTAGGTGTTCCAATTGTTTTACTGATGCTTTCTTTTTAGCACGTTTAGTGGTCTCCCCACCTTTAAAGACTTCTTCATCTTCAATAATTTCTTTTACTTCTAATGGAGCAGGTTCAGGTTCAGGGTCAGGTAAAACTAATTCATCGTCCTCCCACTGAACCGAATGCTGACTCGGTCTCCGACTTACTCCATCTATGACCGCTTTTGCCTGGTCATCTGTAGGGTTTGAATATATTTGTTTATCTTCATCTAAAACAAAATCTAAATCTGCCATTTATAAGATAGACACATAAAATAAGATAGATAAAAAAAATAGATAATCTATTGTCTATCGTGCTCCCTTTTCTCTAAAATGTAGAACCACAGTCGTAGATCCAACGAGGTCTTTTGCCCACGTCTCATTTTTATCTACTATGTCCACAGTGAGGTCATTAAAATTTATATCTGCCACATTATGAAGGTCTAGGTAAACCATTTCATTCGGAGCGAAATACATTTCACCAGTTCCCCTATGACCAGTTGCCTCACCCCCACCACCGAATCGTGGTATTTGATATAATATCTTGGAGGGGATGCCTTTACCCATATTATGACTGGTATGTGTTAATTCATTACACCTTACAAATAAAGACTGACTACTCTGCTGTGGGTAACTGAAAGAGGGGCACACCCACCACCCATACGAACCACCCACACCTAACGAATTATCTTTGTCCGAACTGGTGATTGAAAAACATTCTCCCATCCATGCCTGTGTTATGGCATCTAATGTTCCGAATCCGAATAAATCACTTACATCATCAGTATGGCACGTATATTCTCCTGGTTGTGTGGTATCCCACCCATGTTGCGTAGGTTTTACGCATAGAGTGTGCCACATTTCAATACCGACATTATCTACAGTCATATCTACTTCTACGTATTCTTTCTGCCCTATACCATCATCATAATCATTAAAAGACCTACTTTCAATATTGATACAACCTTTTAATACATTTGGATCTACAAAAGACCTCATATAATATGACTGACCTGGAGTTGCTTCTATATCTGCCGTCCCTTTTACAGGATATGGATAAAAGGTTATATCTGCTACTTCATCAGGTGTAACCATATTTTTTAATCCAGTTCGGATACCTGTAGAATCCTGTGGGAACTTACCATTCATAGTTCCAGCGTATTTTTCAATTGAAATAAAATCGCCCACAGTCTTCATTGCGATGGCAGGATACATTGTCCACTGGCACTGGTTAATGGGTGAGGGATTAGCACTCTTTACTGCTCTAATACCATTAGTAAAATTCTTTTCAGTATATGCTAAACGATAATAAGTCCCTCTATCATCGTTCAATTGAACCGTCATACATTCACCATGCATCGTCCAGTGAAGCGTCGCCCATTTATCAGCACCGAGAGTAGTTGCGGTTATTTGGGCATTGGTTACCTCGCCTAGTCCAGTGTTCCAGTATTCTATTTCTTTCATAACTAATTTACCTTTCTCCCACGATGATTGATACATTTTAATAGTTTTCTCTGTTTCACCAGCAAGTTGCGACCATTCTACCACATAATCATAAAAATCAAATGGGGAACCATCAAAATAAGAAGGGGTTTCTCGTCCATCATTTTGGCATGGTCTAACAAATCCAATTCTCCATTCGCCAGTGCAGAGGGTCATATCAAATTCAGTTAATCCATTGGTTAATGATGTAGGGTAAGTGGTGAGCATCGCTGAATTGCCCCATGTTTCAATAGTATTTTCTTTTACCACTTCTAATAGGCAGTCGTCAGTATCCCACTTCATATCTGTCCCTGTGCCTCCACCTGATGCAGAGGTAATATCTAATGCTGACGTTCTGCCCTGCATCGTAGATCCAGGTAATCCTCCAGTCCCATTGACTCGATTTAAAGTTGCCTGGTCGCCTGAATTACTCATAGACCACACGAAACCAGTTCCATTTTCTTCTGCATCATCTTGTTCTACCACACCAGATGTTAAAAAATAATCAGGATGAGAAATACCTGCCCTTAAACTACGTTCTAATTCGGATGCTAATGTATTCGCTGTATAGACACCTGCTCTTATAAACATGGGTAGAGGCATAGAAGTCGTGCCTGTATATACAATAGAACTACCATCATCGTGGACACTATCTAACGCCCTCTGTTCAAAATTAAATCCCTGCGAAGCAGATTGGAGTTGTCCTATTTTTGCCCCATCTCTATCGACTTGATTTCTGTCTCCAGTTATGACCTCTCCGAAATAATAACTATACGACGTATCGCTATTTATAGTAAAAACAGAGGATCGGTTTATTTTTACAGATTGAAGTGCCACCTCCGAATTTGCAGGGATTCGTAAGGGAGGATTGATTTGATTGTGAAAATTATACGGTTGCTGGAGACCCTGTGCTATATTCACCTCTGCGTATGCGTTATTCTTGGTTCTCCGATTTTCAATTTCATAATCCGATTGCGAACTTGATAATATTACTAAACTCATTTTATAATAGGACATACATTATTTATTGATATTTTTTTATTTATACATATCATAAATGGGTAAACGAGTAAGAAAATATAAAAAAGGTAAAGATGTAAAACCAGTAACACTTGACGAAGGTGGATATGCCCCATGCCAATATGATGTCATAAAATCAATTAAAGATGATAAGAAAATTCGCCCCCAAGATGTGTTTGAAGGATTTAAATCAAATTCTAAATCTGCGAAGTCAAAAGTAATCAAAAATGATACTCGTAAAGGTAAATAAAATAATGGGTAAAATGATTTAAAAATATATCAATATTGATACTTATAGAATGGCGAGAACACATATAACAGACAGCGAACCGTATGATATTAAAATAAATGATGTCATAGCATTACGAGTAGATTTAAAAAGACAAAAGAAATCTATATTTGATAATATTATCAGTCAATTATTTAGTATGGAAGGCATTATTGATGAGGATGCTAAAAAAACTAAAAAATGGAGATATAAAAAGCATTATGAGGGTAATAAAACAACCATTGGTATATTATTAAATATGCTCGTAAATGCTAAAATTGAAAAAACAGAACAACAAACAATAACAAGTGCCAAGATCCATTATAATAAAGGTTACCACAGGTGGAATGAAGATTACGCAGAAGTAGAAAAACAAAAACGAGAATTGATACAAGAAATATCCCTCCTGAAAAAACAAATAAAAAAAATGGGAAAATAACTTTAAGATTTGACGTATAAAATACATATATATTTTAATCTATTTAATAATGGGTGTTCATTATAGCGAAAGAAAATATTACGATGATCCAATTGAAAATGAAAGATTTATACGTTATTATGGAGCGACATTATATTGTAGACATGGGCAACCATCTACAGCGATATGTTATAGATGTAAAGAAGAACAAGCAAATATTCAAATGCGAAAATATTGGGATAGATTAAATATTAAGTATCGTAATTTTAATTGGAATTCATTTTTCGGAATGGAATCACCTGTAGCAGATAATTCTACTGATGAAAATGAAGATTTTAAAATAATGGGTCTTAAAAAATCATCATCACGAGAAGATTTAAAAAAAGCATATAAAAAGATGTCATTAAAAACCCACCCTGATAAAATTGGTGGGGATGGATCTACCTTTAAAAGAATGAGACAGGCATTCGATAATATAATGAATAAATTTTAAGCGAAGCAGACTGTGTTAAGGGGCGACTACTGGTGGAGGTGGTTCAATTGCTAGGCGTGGTTCAGGTATGATTACTTCTTCTTTTTTTTCTTCTTCTTCTTCTTCTTCTACTACTTTACGGTTACAAGTCCATAAACCGTAACATATACTAATGGTTTCACATCGAGACTTGAATAAAATAAGACAAAGACCTCCTATACTACCCAACGTGAGTGCTAATGCCCCTGCCACTTGGTCGATTGTATAATCTGCTAATTTACCCATATATACCTATACCAATAATTTATTTAGGCGTGTAATTTCATCATCTTTTGCCGTCCATTCTTCATATAATTTCTTATAATCTGCTCTTAAATGTGATAAATCTTCGACTAACAGAGGGATATTCATATACTTATAAGTTGCAATTTCTTCTCTAAGTTTTTCATTCATAGATTTAAGGTCTTCTGCC
>TARA_R110001592_G_scaffold330696_1_pt1 | contig 19205 bp, 19 predicted proteins | sample TARA_R110001592 | Tara Oceans TARA_R110001592 (sample SAMEA4398387) | marine metagenome | biome: Polar Biome; feature: [SRF] surface water layer (ENVO:00010504); material: water (ENVO:00002006), including particulate matter (ENVO:01000060) such as... | depth 5 m | reverse complement strand
CCGGTTGGTGCTCCCGCCTCCTTCCCGGCCGAGACCGTTAGTGGCAAACCGCGGAGGATCGTGTCCATGAACCTCTGCACGGACCAGCTTGTCCTGCTGCTGGCCGAACGGGCCCGGATCGCCTCGATCTCCTATCTGGCATTCGATCCGGAGGTCTCCCATCATGCGCCCCTGGCGCAGGGACTTCATGCCAACCACGGTCAGGCCGAGGAAATCCTACCCCTGCGGCCCGACCTGATCCTGGCCGGCACCTACACCACGCGGGCGACCACGACGATCCTGCGCCGCTTCGGACATCCCGTTCTGACACTGGACCCGGCCAGCGGCTTCGACGCCATTCGCGCCAATATCCGCCGCGTGGCCGGAGCCCTGGGCGAGCATGCAAAAGCGGAGCGGATCATCGCCGATTTCAACCGGCGCCTCGCCGTCATCCGGGCCCGGCGGGCCGGCAACGATCACGACCAGCCCCGCGCCATCGTCTTGCAGCCGCGCGGCATGACCACGGGACCGGGCTCCCTGGTCGACGGCATCCTGCATGCCGCGGGCCTGCGCAATCTGTCCACCGACCTGGGCGTCACCGGCATCGGCTTTCTGCCGCTGGAACGGGTGATCGCCGCCCGGCCGGATATTCTGGTCGTTGCCGCGCGCCCGGCGGGAAGGCCGTCGCTCACCCATCAGGCGCTGCATCATCCGGCCCATGTGTCCTTAAGTGGTGCTGACCGCATCGACCTGCCGGCCAGTCTTTGGACCTGCGGCGGGCCCCAGGCCATCGACGCGATCCTGCGTCTTGTCCGCGCCGCAGACGCATGGCGTGAAGGAAACCCGTTGCCATGACATCCCCTCACCTGCCGCCAACACCCCGCGCGATGGCTTTCCCCTTGCTGCTGGCCGGGCTGGCGGTACTCACGCTGTGTTTGTTTCTGGCATCGATCATGTTCGGCCGGGCGGGCGTTCTGTTGCCTGACATGGGGATGCTGACCACCGCGCCGGTCACGCCCGAAACCGTGATCCTGCGCGAACTGCGCCTGCCCCGCGCCATTCTGGCCGCCACCATCGGCGCGGCGCTGGGCATGGCCGGTGCCGCGCTGCAGGGACTGCTGCGCAATCCGCTCGCCGAACCGGGGCTGATCGGGGTGTCGGGCACGGCGGCGCTGGGCGCGGTCGCCGCCTTCTATTCGGGACTTTCCGCCGTCTTTCCCTTGGCTTTGCCCCTGGGCGGCATGGCGGGTGCCGGGTTGGCGGTGGTGCTGCTTTATCTTCTGGCCGGACGGGACGCGCCGATCCTCACCCTGATCCTGGCCGGGGTCGCGATCAATGCCATGTCGGGGGCGCTGACGACCCTGGCGCTCAACCTGTCGCCCAATCCTTATGCGGCCTTCGAGGTCTTCTTCTGGCTGTTGGGGGCACTCACCGACCGCAGCATGGACCATGTCGCCCTGGCCCTGCCGTTCATCGCCTTGGGCATGGGCCTGTTGGCGACCACGGGACGCGGCCTGGATGCCCTGACCTTGGGCGAGGACGTGGCCCGCAGCCTGGGTATCGGCATCGGCGGGTTGCAGGCGCGGGTGATCGTCGGCACCGCCCTGGCCGTGGGCGCGGCGGTCGCGGTTTCCGGCGTCATCGGGTTCATCGGCCTGGTCGTGCCCCACCTTCTGCGTCCCGCAGTGGGCCATGCCCCGGGGCGCCTGTTGCCGGCGGCGGCATTGGGCGGCGCGGCGCTGACGTTGGCCGCCGACATCGCCGTGCGCTTCGCGACGGACGGCACGGAACTGCAACTGGGCGTGCTGACCGCGTTGATCGGCGCACCGTTCTTCCTGACCCTGGTTCTGAGAACGCGGAGGGAGGGACAATGACGATCTTGTCAGCCCGCGATCTGGTGGTGACGCGAAACGGGCGCCGCCTGCTCGACGGCGTGTCCGCCGATTTTACGCCGGGCAGCCTGACCGGACTGATCGGCCCCAACGGGGCGGGCAAGACCACCTTCCTCAAGGCGCTTCTGGGGGTCGTCCCGGTCGACGGCGGCGACGTGCGCCTGGACGGAAAGGCTCTCACCGGGTTCCGTCCCGCCGAGATCGCCCGCCGCCTCGGCTACCTGGCGCAGGGTGCGCCCTGCCATTGGCCCATGTCGGTCGAACGGATTATCGCCCTGGGCCTGCTGGCGAACGGCCAGGACCGCAGGGCGAACACGGCCGCCGGGAACGAAGCCGTTGCGGCGGCCCTGGCCGCGACGGGAACCGCCCCTCTGCGGCGCCGCGCCGTGACGACCTTGTCCGGCGGCGAGCGGACCTTGGTCATGATCGCCCGCTGTCTGGCCGGCGGCGCGCCGATGTTGTTGGCCGACGAGCCCGTCACCGGGCTGGACCCCCGCCATCAACTCGACGTCATGGCGATTCTGCGCGACCGGGTGTCGGAAACGGCGGGAACCGTCGCGGTCCTGCACGATCTGACCCTGGCGGCGCGTTATTGCGACCGGCTGATCCTGATGACGGGCGGACGCATCGTCGCCCAGGGAAGCCCCGCCGCCGTGCTGAACCCGGAAAACCTTGCGGCGGTCTACCGCATCGAGGGCGGCCTGCGTTTTATAGACGGCCAACCCGTCGTCTTTTCCAATTCACCCAAGGAGACCCGAACGTGATCAGGAATGAAGATTTCACCGACGCCGTGGCACTGGTGCAGCGGCACCTGAAAACCGCGACCACAGGTTGGAGCATCGGCTCCTTCGGCGTGATCGCGGAATTCCACCGCGACGCGGACGAGGCGGCGGAAGTTCTTGTTTCCAGTGGCGGGGGTGCGGTCGTCACGGGCAAAGGCGCGATCCGCATCGACCTGAAGGGAGACGCCACGGTCTTTCCCTATGAAACACCGTCGCGCAACCGAGCCCGATGGAATCAGGGCGTCAACATCTGCCTGCCGGACGACGGGGCGGGGCGCATGGCCGGGCGCGTGGGGCTGACGGAGATCGGACCCGACGGCGACGCCGTTCGCGAAGAAGACCGGGATGCGGTGCTGTTCGACCTGGGATTGGGATTGCCCCATGTGGATGCCTGCGTGCGGACCGGCGATCCAGATCTGATCGAAGCGCTGCGCGCCCATGCCGGCGCCGACATGCTGTCCTTCGAAGGCCCGGCGATGACAGCAGTCATCGCGACAAGCCCGCACCGGGTATTTCTGTCGCGCCTGGGCCGGGTCGAGGTCTATCAATACATCCCGTCGCAGGCCAACGGACTGCCCACCCCCCACGGCCCGCACACGCACCTGCTGCCGCGTCTGGCGGCGCATCAACGCACCCATGCCGCCAACGTGCCCTTGCCCGAGGGCCGGCTGCCCTGCCTGTCGATGTATCCGGCCAACCCGCTCAGCGACGGCCTGGGCAACGCCCGGCCGTTCGACCCAGGCGCGCACGACGCGTTCCAGGACATCGTGCAGCGCTTCGCGCATGCCGGGCATCTGCGCCTGAAACGTCGAGTGACCGAAGCCGTCCGCCAAGGTCAGATGATCGACATGCCGGACATGGACCGCATGCACCGGGCCCTGGTGCGCGTATGTCTGCGTCAGATCCGCTGCACCAACGGCGAGACGGATACCCTTGCCTGCTGGCGGCAAATGTACGAACCGGGCCCAGCCGACGCGCAGAATCCGGACGGCGACCATGATCGGGAAAACGGCGACGCGTCGGAAAGGTCTTGATTTGAGCCAACAAAAAGCCCGGCACAAAGCCGGTCATTTTTGTGTGTTGATTGCGGAGGCACGCAACCAGCTTTGTTGGCGTCTTGGAAGTATCAGGGTGCGCCGTTGAACAGGATCGTGCCCATGCCCTCGGCGTCGTAGCCCGGATGCTCGCCGACGCGCTTGCGGAATTCGTCGGTGCGGCAAAATTCCAGAAACACCTGCAAGGGCTCCTCGAACCAGGACCAGCGGTCGATCAGCAGGTCGAAGCGTTCGCGCATCATCGGCACGAAAGGCAGCCGGTACTGACGAGCCAGGGATTCCAGCCCGAAGGCGACATCCGCCGCCCCTTCGTAAACGGCGATCACGGCCTCGGTCTCGGTCCGCGCCACGCGTTCCAGGTTGAGATCCGCCAGGGCGATGCCTTCGTCGTCGAGAAGCTGTTCCAACAGCCGTTGGCTGCCGGCTTCGCGCTGACGCGGGACCAGCTTCAGTTTCTTCACGTCGGCTAGGCCCGTGACCTTGCCTTTCAGGTCCGGACGCACGATCAGGCCCCGCTCGCGCCACACCCATTGCGTCAGGACGACGGGCGATTGTTGAAACCGGGCCCGCACGGGACCGATGTTCCAGGTCTTGTCGGCGGCGTTGTAAACGTGCAGGCCCGTGGCCACCCCTCCCCGGTTCTCGAATCTGTCGAGCCCGTCGAGCGAGCCGTCGAAAAAGGTCGCCAGCCCGCATTGCGATTCCCGGAGCGCCCAATCGAGCAGCGGATCGTGACTGCCCAGGAAGACACTGGGCAGGGTCCGCGGCAGGGCGGCGTCGAAACCCGAGGCATTGTCGTTGAGCCAGCGTTCGACGGCGTCGCGCGGGAACAGCAGCTTGCCCATGGCCCGCGTACACGGCACCTGGCCGTTGGACGCCAGTTCATAGACCTTCCGCTCCTTGACCCGGAGCAGGCTGGCCAATTCCTTGGTCGTCAGAAATTCTTCTTTGCCTAGCGGCATTTGCGACCCGCTTGACCGTTGCTGGGGTCGTCAACCTAGAGCATTTCTCCCCCAGAATGAAACAGTTCTGATGGGCTCAGGCCGGGCCGGCGGGTTCGTCGCTGAACCGCCGGCCCAAGGCCCCTCCTCCCCCCGGAGGCAGGAACCGCGTCAATCGTCGGCGCCGGATGCCTTGGCCCGCGCTTCGTCGAGCCAGATGGAGTGGTGCTCATGGGCCCAGTTCTCGTCGACCTGCCCCGAGGTCATGGCGTCCAACGCCCCTTCCATGCCGAGCGAGCCGATATAGATATGACCGATGATGACGGCGATCAGGATCAGCGCCACCATGCCGTGCCACAACAGGGCCAACTGCGTTTCCTGAAGCGGCGTCAGCATTGTCGGCAGGTCGAAGCCGACGGCGTTGAGGATTTTGAACGTCCCGGCGAAAGGAAAGAGTTCGTAGGGGAACAGCAGGCACAGGCCCGAGAACGAGATCGACCCACCGCCCAAAATCACCGCCCAGAAAATGATCTTCTGACCGGCGTTGAACTTGGCCGCCGGCGGATGCACGCCCTTGGAAAACAGCCCGCCCCCCATGGCCAGCCATTTCAGATCGCGCAGGTTGGGGATGTTGTGGCGTAGCCACAGCACGAACATGAGGACGATCCCCAGCATGAAGGCGAAGGCGATGTAGTTATGGGCGTATTTGCCCCAGGCCGTCAGCGACGCGAAGGCCGACGCGCCCAGGATCGGTTTGAGCACGATCTTGCCGTACAGCAGGTTGAGCCCCGTCAACGCCAACACGATGAAGGACACGGCCGTCAGCCAATGGGTGAAGCGTTCCAGGGCGTTGAACCGCTCGATGGTGCGACCCGACAGACCGGCGTCGATGCGGATGCGTCCGCGCAAGGCGAAGAACAGGGCCACGGCGACGACGGCGGCGAGCAAGATCCATCCGCCCCAGAGGCTCAGCGGCCCGTTACGGAAGGCGCGCAGATTGTCGCCTTCGGACTGAACCAGGGTGCCCGCCTTGGGATCGGGCAGGCCGGTCGTGCCCTGGATGCCGTGGCGCACGGCGCGCCACATTTCGGACGTACTGCCGACGGCGCCGAGATGCGTGGGCAGGCCCTGCGACGTGGCGACCGGTGTATTGGATTGCGCGGCCGCCGGGGCCTGACCGGCGGCGAACATCACGCCGGTAAAAAGAAGGAAAAGGCCGAGCACGAGACCGCCGGTCATCCGGGTAAGCCGGGAACGGTTCATCTTGGAATCCCCCATCTGGTTGAAATGCATCGTCAGTGCCCGCCCTGCCGCAGGGCGCGGCGGTCAAGCGCGGCGCGGGTATCGGCGCCGAGCGCAGGCTCATGCTTGCCCAGGTAAGTGCCCTTTTCATACATCAGGACACGGCCCTGCTCCTGCTGACGGCAGGCGGCGAGGGCCGCCGCCACAAGGGCCAGGGCAAATACGGTTTTAACGCCGCGAAGAAATCGATGATCTGTCATGAGACCGGGCCTGCCGAACTGTGTCTGGATGCCGGTGACCTGCGGAAGAAAAAAGAGGTGGCGCCATGGGAGAACTGCGGCGCCACCTCTCTAAGGTACCAGCAAATCAACCGGCGTTAGGAACCGGCTTTGGGGCTGTACGCAGAGCCCCAACCCCAAGCGCCCGACCCGAAACCTCGGGCAACGACACGCTCGCGGTAGATATTGGAGACAAGGTCTCCATCCCCACCCAGGAGAGCCTTGGTGGAACACATTTCGGCGCACAACGGCAGCCTGCCTTCGGCAAGCCGGTTGCGGCCGTACTTCTGGAATTCGGCGGCGGAGTTGTCTTCTTCCGGACCACCGGCGCAGAACGTACACTTGTCCATCTTGCCGCGGCTGCCGAAATTGCCCGCCTGCGGGTACTGGGGCGCGCCGAAGGGGCAGGCGAAGAAACAGTAACCGCAGCCGATGCAGAGGTCCTTGGAGTGCAGGACCACGCCTTCTTCCGTCTGATAGATGCAGTCCACCGGGCAGACCGCGATGCACGGCGCGTCGGAGCAGTGCATGCAGGCCACCGAGATGGACCGTTGCCCGGCCTTGCCGTCATTGATGGTGACGACGCGGCGGCGGTTGATGCCCCACGGCACCTCGTGCTCGTTCTTGCACGCGGTGGCGCAGGCGTTGCAGGCGATGCAGCGCTCGGCATCGCAAAGGAACTTCATACGAGCCATGATCTATCTCCTCCTCAAGCCCGCGACACGCGGCACAGCGACGCTTTGTTTTCCTGGATGTTCGTCACTGAGTCGTAGCCATAGGTGAGCACGGCGTTGGCGGGACCGCCGACGACGTAGGGGCCGGTGCCTTCCGGATAACGGTCGGTGATGTCCTTGCCCTGCATCTGTTCACCCCAGTGGTAGGGCATCCAGGTCACGCCGGGCGCGACGGCTTCGGTCACCTTCGCATTGACGACGATCTCGCCGCCTTCCGGTCCTTCGACCTTCACCTTGTCGGCGTTACGGATGCCCATGTTGTTGGCATCGCGCGGGTTGATCATGATGAAGGCTTCCGGCGCCAGTTCGGCGAGCCACGGGTTGGCGCGGGACTTCGCCCCCCCGCCTTCGTGCTCGACCACGCTGCCCGACGTCAGCACCAGGGGATAATCCTTGGCGAAATCCTGCTTCTGGATGCTCTCGTACTGGATCGGGATGCGGTACATGCGGCCGTCGCGATAGGTCGGATAGTCGCCGACCAGATCGCGGCGCGGCGTGTACAGCGGCTCGCGGTGGATGGGGATGGGATCCGGGAAGCCCCAGACCTCGGCCCGGGCCTTGGCGTTGCCGAAGGGCGCGCAACCGTGCTTGATGGCGACCCGCTGGATGCCGCCCGACAGGTCGGTCTTCCAGTTGGTCTTGTCGCCGGCGATGCCTTCGATGACCTTGCGCTCGGCGTCGGTCAGGTCCTTGTCCCAGCCCAGCTTCTTCAGGGCGGCCATGGTGAATTCCGGATAGCCGTCCTTGATTTCCGAGCCGACGGGATAGGAGCCTTCGGCCAGCAGGTTGACGCCGTTGCGTTCGACCCCGAAACGGGCGCGGAAGGCGAGGCCGCCCTCGGCCACCGGCTTGGACGGATCGTACAGGTTGGGCGTGCCCGGATGCTTCATCTCCGCCGTGCCCCAGCACGGCCACGGCAGGCAGTAGTATTCGCCGTCGCAGGGGCCGCCGTTGGCCTTCAACGTGGTCTTGTCGAAGGTCGCCTGATTCTGCATGTGCAGGCGCAGGCGTTCCGGCGACTGGCCGGTGTAACCGATGGTCCAGAAGCCCCGGTTGATCTCGCGCAGGATGTCCTCGACCAGCGGCTCCTCGCCGTTGACCTTGATGTTCTTGAACAGCTCCTTCTCGAACCCGAACTTCTTGGCGAACAGGTACATGATGGTGTGGTCGGGCTTGGATTCGAAGATCGGGTTGACGATCTTCTCGCGCCATTGGACCGAGCGGTTGGACGCGGTGATCGAACCATAGGTCTCGAACTGCGACGCCGCCGGCAGGATGTAGGTGTTGTTCTTGCGCTCGCCCATGATGGCCGACATCGGCACGTAGGGATCGACGACCACCAGCAGTTCCAGCTTGGTGAAGGCATCCCACTGCGTGTTCAGGCGGGTCAGCGAGTTGACCGAATGGCCCCAGAACACCATCGCCCGCATGTTGTCGGGCTGTTCGATCTGGTCCTTCGGCATCAACACCTGTTCGTACCAGCGCGACACCGGGGTGCCGGCCGTTTCCATCAGCTTCTTGGAATGGAAGCGTTTCAGGAGATAGTCGTAATCGACATCCCACACACGGGACCAATGCTTCCAGGAGCCCGTCGACAGGCCGTAGTAGGCCGGCAGGGTGTGGCACAGCACGCCCATGTCGGTGGCACCCTGGACGTTGTCATGACCGCGGAAGATGTTGGTGCCGCCGCCGGACTTGCCCATGTTGCCGAGCGCCAATTGCAGGATGCAAAGGGCACGCGTGTTGTTGTTGCCGATGGTGTGCTGAGTGATGCCGAGCGTCCAGGTCAGCGCCCCCGGCCGGTTGTTGGCCAAAAGGCGGGCGACCCGCTTGAGCTGCGCCCCCGGCACGCCGGACACGCGTTCGACTTCGGCCGGGTTCCACTTGCGCACTTCCTCGCGGATCTTGTCCATGCCGTAAACGCGCTGATGGATGAACTCCTTGTCCTCCCAGCCGTTTTCCAGGATGTGGTAGAGGATGCCCCAGATCACCGCGATGTCGGTGCCGGGACGGAGTTGCACGTGTTCGGTGGCATGCGCCGCCGTGCGCGTGAAGCGCGGATCGACGACGATGAAGGGCGCGTTGTTCTGCTCCTTCGCCTTGAGGATATGCAGCATCGACACGGGGTGGGCTTCCGCCGGATTGCCGCCGAAGGTGATGATCGACTTCGACAGATGCATGTCGGGGAAGCTGTTGGTCATGGCGCCGTAGCCCCAGGTGTTGGCAACCCCCGCGACCGTGGTCGAGTGACAGATGCGCGCCTGGTGATCGACGTTGTTGGAGCCCCAGAACGCGGCGTACTTGCGGAACAGGTAGGCCTGTTCGTTGCTGTGCTTGGCGGAGCCGAGCCAGTACACGGAATCCGGCCCGGATTCCTTGCGGATCTTCAGCATCTGGTCGCCGATCTCGTTGATCGCCTGATCCCAGCCGAGACGCTTCCACTTTCCGTCGACCAATTTCATCGGGTACTTCACGCGGCGGGGCGCCATGGCCTCTTCGCGCGACGCGGCGCCCTTGGCGCAATAGCCGCCGTTGTTGATCGGGCTGTCGAAGGCCGGTTCCTGGCCGATCCACAGACCGTCCTTGACCTCGGCCTTGATGGTGCAGCCGACGGCGCAGAACGTGCAGACCGACAGCACTTCCTTGATCTTGCCGCCCACGGAGGCCGCCTGAACCTCGGTGTTCTTGACCATGGAAATGGGCAGCGTCGCGGCCAGCGCGGCGCCCCCGGCGGCATACCCGGACCGCTTCAGGAATGTGCGGCGGTTGACGGCGCCCGCCGACATGGCGTCCAGGGCCTTGGAGACCCGGGCCTTGGTCGGCGTGCCTTCCGATTTCTTGATAAGCATGTCTTTCTCCCTAAAAGCGGATTACATCCGCGCCAGCGCGTAGTAGCGCTTGACGTGCTCGGTTTCCCGGTAGCCGGCGGCGGTCTTGCCGCTCGCCGCGGGTTGGGCGGCGGCGGCCGGGCGGCCGGCAAGGCCGACGGCCGCACCCGTCACGGCCGCGCCGAGACCTGCCATCTTCAGAAAGCGGCGGCGGTCGGCGCTGGTCTTCGTCTTGTCCTTCATTGGCAAAACCTCCTGTTTCCTCGATCTCGCGATCACTTTGTCATCCCAAAAGTCTGTCGATCGTTTCGTGTTGTTCGTTGTGTCCGGTCTTGGTCGTCGTCAAATCACTGCAAGGCCTTCGGCGGCCGGGCGGGCGCGGGGGCCCGCCGCGCGATCAGGCGTTGCGTATGCGTATAGGCGCGCAGGCTGTCGCCGCGACCGAGGGCGACCACGGTCAGGCCCGCGTCCTCGGCAAGGCGCAGGGCCAGGGCCGTCGGCGCCGAAATGGTCACCAGCAAGGACGTGCCCGCGGTCATGGCTTTCTGCGCCATTTCATAGGAACAGCGGCTGGTCGCGACGATGAAGCCGTCCCCCACCGAAACGCCGTCCTTGGCCATGGCGCCGATCAGCTTGTCCATGGCGTTGTGCCGCCCCACATCCTCGCGCACCAGGGCGATCGTGCCGTCGGCGCGGGCCCAGGCGGCGGCGTGCAGCGAGCGCATGGCACCGTTCATGACCTGCATCGCCGGCATCATGTCGAGGGCGCGGACGATGGCGTCCACCGCGAAGCTGTGTCCCGTAGGCACGGGCCGCACGGGCCGCACGGCCTCGTCCAGACTGTCGACCCCGCACAGCCCGCAGCCGGTGCGCCCGGCCAGGTTGCGCCGCCGGTCCTTCAACGCCGCGAACCGCCGGGACGAAATGGACAGGTGCACCGCGATGCCCTTGTCGGTTTCCTGGAACTGGATGTCGCGGACCTCGGCGGCGCTTTCCACGATGCCTTCACTTAACGAGAAGCCAAGAGCGAAATCGCCCAGGTCCGCCGGGGTGGACATCATCACCGCATGGGACACGCCGTTGTAGACCAGGGCGACGGGGACTTCCTCGGCGACGCAGTCGACCATCGCCTCGCAGCGCCCGCTCGCCCATTTGCGACCGTCGGCGGCGACCGACACGGGAATCTGCGGCGCCTCGTCCGACAGACGCGCGCACAGACCGTCCGGCCCGGTCAGATCGACCGCACCGTCCACATCATAAGACGTTCCGTCACAAGGTCTTGATTTCACAGCCATTCGGCCTGTTCCTCCCAGCGAAATCAGCGAAAACCGTACATTTCGCACAGTTCCGTAAATTTCGCACTAAAACGCATATTAGGGGAGTCTGGGAAAGGCCCGCAACATGTTCGTTCCGACATATCGCCCGGACACTGCCTAATCCCGGGCGGGGCGGCGAGATCAGCGGTAGTGCGCGGTCTCGTGTTCCAGGAACATTTGGGCGAAGCGGCCGGCCGCGGCATAGAAGGGCTGGTCGTCCCGCGCCGCAACGGCCGCGAAAAAGGTCGGCGCCCAGGGCTTCACGTGCTTGCGGAAGAACACGGCGGCCTGCTCTTGATCGCCGCCGCCCAGGCGCCCGGAAATCAGGCCGGCCATGACTTCGCAGATTGCCGAGACATGATCCTCAGGCTCCAGCTCGTCCTCGCGCTTGGCGATGCCCAGAACGGCCAGATCCGCGCGCAGATCGACCAGGGCCTGCCCGAAGTGGGAGCCCGAACGGTGCACGGCCGCATAGGGCGAGGTGTCGGTCTTTTCCATGGCGAAGATGAACAGGTCGCCGTATTCCGTGTCGGCGGCGTCGGGCGCCGTGATCCGCGCGGCGCCGGCAAGGGCCGCGACGGCGCCCCCCAGGGGACTGTCATCGCCTTCGAATTCCGACAATATTTCAAGGCTTTCCGATGTCGGCGGCGCCTTGAACAGATGGCCGATCAGGGTATAGGCCTCGGCCCGCTCCAGGTCTTCGTCGCTGACCATATGCGCGCCCTGCGCCAGCGTCGCGCACATCAGGCGCGCCCTCCGCCGACGGGCGTTTCTTCCGCCGCCGTGTCCATATCGGCATCGGCGTCGGCCGGAGACTCCGCATCGGACGACTCGGTCGTGTCGCCCCCCCCATCGGCGGCGTCCACGCCCCCGCCCTCGCCGCCCTTCAGCGCCTTGCCCAGCATCTCCTTGGCGACCTCGGCCGCCTGCACCAGAAACGTCACATGCTCCGGGTCATAATCGTTGAGGCCGTCCAGATTGGCGTAGACCGGATCGCTGCGCCACAGTTTGCGCAGCGCCAGATTCTTCAAATCCTCGGGCACCCCTTCCTTCATGAAGGCGGTGAAATCGGACTCTCCCGTCAGGCTTTCGATATCCGGCAGATCCAGGTCTTCCGGCGTGTCGTCTGCCCGGGCATTTGCCTGGGAATCCACTTGGGAACCCACCTGGGAATCGGCGCTCTCCGGCACGGGCGCCTCGGACACCGCCGGGGCATGGGCCAGCTTGCGTTCCGACCAGCGGGCAAGACGGCTGTTTGTCTCGGTTTCCTTAGGCATTCCTGATCCTCCCGGGGCGCGCGTTGACGTCGGGTGCGTTTTGCGTTTGATGCTAATTTATTACTTTTTGACACAAAAGACAGGAAAATGCATTAATCCTCCGCAGCGAACGAAAAACCGCCGGCCCGTGGCGGAACTGCCGGGCCGGGACCGCGTCGCATCCGGGAGGACCATTAGATTTTGACCGACATGACATCGCCCCGCCCCGCCCTTTGCGGGACGGCGGCCTGCCGTGACCGTCAGGGTGCGTGACCGGCATGGCCAGGGCATCCCGATTCCGCAAGCGCACCCCGGCGGAGGACGCCGCCCCCGCCGGGGACGGCCGCGCCGTGCGCCTGATGATCCGGGTGGCGCTCGGCCCCGACGGGTCGCTCGGCCCCGGCAAGGTGCGCCTGATGGAACTGATCGACGAAAAGGGCTCGATCTCGGCCGCCTGCCGCGAGATGGGCATGTCCTACCGGCGGGCCTGGCGGCTGTTGCAGAGCCTCAACGGCGCCTTCCGCGAGGAAGTGGTGGCGACCCGCCAGGGCGGCAACCAGGGCGGCGGGGCGGAACTGACGGAGTTCGGGCGCACCCTGCTGGCGCGCTGCGAGGTGATCCGCGAAAAGGCCCGGCGGGCGGTGCGCACCGACCTGGACGATCTGGAACGGGACTTCGTGCAATGGGCACCGCCGCCCGCCGAGAAACCCGAGAAGGCCTGAGCCCTGGCGGGCGGCATCAATAAGAACAACAACGGCGGGACCCACCGACCATGCAAATGCGCCATCTTCGCTATTTCGTCGCCCTGGGCCGGGAAAAGCATTTCGGCCGCGCCGCGGACACCTGCCACGTCACGCAATCGACCCTGTCCGCCGCCATCCGCCAGCTTGAAACGGAAATCGGCGCCCCCCTGATCGACCGCGACAAGCGGTTCAAGGAATTCACCAGCGAGGGCAAGGTGCTCCTGGAATGGGCGACCCGCGTGGTCGCCGAGCGCGAGGAACTGGATCAGCGCATCGGCCGCATGCGGGGCGAGTTGTCGGGCGAACTGGCGATCGGCGCGGTGCCGACGGCGCTGCCGACCATCAGCCTGCTGACCACGCCGTTCTCGCGCGCCCATCCCAACGTGACCCTGCGCATCCTGTCGCGCACATCGGACGAGATTCAGCGCATGCTGGACGAGTTCGTGCTCGACATCGGCATCAGCTATCTCGACAACGAGCCGCTGACCGGCGTCGACGTCCAGCCCCTCTATGCCGAACGCTACATCCTGCTGACGCCCGCCGAAGGGCCGTTCCAAGGCCGTGCCGACGTGACCTGGCGCGAGGCCGGGGTGACGCCGCTGTGCCTGCTGACCGCCGACATGCAGAACCGCCGCATCATCAACGCGATCTTCGCCGAATTGGGCGCATCGCCCAATGTCCATGCGGAAACCAATTCGGTCATGGCGCTGTGTTCGCACATCCGCTCGGGCACCTGGTCGAGCATCCTGCCCGACAACTTCATGTGGGCCTTCGGCACGCCGCCCGGGATGATCGCCCTGCCCCTGGTGAAGCCGGAGAAATCCTTCACCATGGGCATGATCGTGCGCCGCCAGGACCCGGTGCCGCCCCTGGTCGAGGCCTTCACCCAGGCCGTCGGCGGCATCGACATGGAACGGGCGTTCCGGCCGGAATAATCCCCGCGAAATCGGAAACAGCGATTTCGTCTTCGGGAAAATTCGTTGGCGCGGCTTTTTGCATGGGACGCATAGTCCCGACCATGAAACATCCAGCCCCCCATCCTGACGCCTTCGACGCCGACGCCTGCCGCGACATTGCGCAGGGCCTGGCCCCCCTCGAAGGTGCCTTGCTGCCGATCCTTCATGCCGTGCAGGACCGGTTCGGATACATCGACGACGCGGCCCTGCCGGTGATCGCCGAGGTTCTCAACCTGTCGCGGGCCGAGGTGCACGGCGTCGTCACCTTTTATCACGACTTCCGCCGCGAGCCGGCCCGCCGCCACGTGGTCAAGGTCTGCCGGGCCGAGGCCTGTCAGGCGCTCGGCGCGCAGCGGCTTTACGACGAAGTCCGCGCGGCCTGCGCGGACGGCGGCGACGTGACGGTCGAGGCCGTCTATTGCCTCGGCAACTGCGCGCTGTCGCCGGCGGCACTGATCGATGGTGACCTACACGGCCGTCTCGACACCGCCCGGACCCTCGGCCTGGTGCGCGGCATATGACGGCCCTCCGCATCTTCGTTCCGCGCGACGCGGCGGCCCTGTCCGTCGGCGCCGACGCCGTCGCCCAGGCGGTCCTGGACGCCCGCCCCGATGCCCGGCTGACCCGCACGGGCACGCGGGGGATGCTGTGGCTGGAACCGCTTCTGGAAATCGAGGTCGAAGGCGCCCGCATCGGCTTCGGCCCCGTCCGGGCGGCGGACGTCGCCGATGTCCTGGCCCGGGGCGTAGAGCATCCCCTGTGCCTGGGGCCGGTCGAGGAGATTCCCTATTTCAAGAACCAACAACGCCTGACCTTCGCACGCTGCGGCGTCACCGACCCGTTGTCGCTGGACGACTACCAGGCCCACGGCGGCCTCAAGGGACTGGTCAAGGCCCTGGCCATGACGCCGGAGGCCATTGTCGAGGAGGTCACCGAGTCGGGCCTGCGCGGGCGCGGCGGCGCCGGATTTCCCACGGGTATCAAATGGAACACGGTGCTGCAAGCCGAGGCGGCGCGGAAATACATCGTCTGCAACGCCGACGAAGGCGACAGCGGCACCTTCGCCGACCGCGTCCTGATGGAGGGCGATCCGTTCCTGCTGATCGAGGGCATGATTATTGCCGGTTTGGCGGTGGGCGCGACCAAGGGGTACATCTACCTGCGCTCCGAATACCCCCATGCATTCCGCACCCTGACCCAGGCCATCGACAGCGCCCGCGGGGCGGGCGTCCTCGGCGCGGACATTCTGCAAAGCGGCAAGGCCTTCGACATGGAGGTCCGCCTGGGTGCGGGAGCCTATATCTGCGGCGAGGAAACGTCGCTGCTGGAAAGCCTGGAAGGCAAGCGCGGCCAAGTCCGCTTCAAGCCGCCCCTGCCCGCCATCGAGGGCCTGTTCGGCAAGCCCACGGTCATCAACAACGTGCTGTCCCTGGCCGCCGTGCCGACCATCCTGGCCGAGGGTGCGGACTTCTACCGCGATTTCGGCACCGGCCGGTCGCGCGGCACCCTGCCGGTCCAGCTGGGCGGCAACGTCAAACAGGGCGGCCTGATCGAGCGCGCGTTCGGCCTCAGCTTGCGTGAAATCGTCGAAGACTACGGCGGCGGCACGTTGACCGGACGCCCGGTTCACGCGGCCCAGGTCGGCGGGCCGCTCGGCGCCTATTGGCCGACCGACCTGTTCGACACGCCGCTGGATTACGAAGCCTTCGCCGTGAAGGGCGGCATGGTCGGCCACGGCGGCGTCGTGGTGTTCGACGACACGGTCGACATGGCGCAACAGGCGCGCTTCGCGTTCGAGTTCTGCGCCATCGAATCCTGCGGCAAGTGCACGCCCTGCCGCATCGGATCGACCCGGGGGGCGGAGACCATGGACAAGGTGATCGCCGGCGACGGCGCGGCCCTCGGCTTGGTGCGCGATCTCTGCACGGTCATGCGGGACGGCTCGCTCTGCGCGCTCGGCGGGTTGACCCACATGCCGGTGCTCAGCGCCCTCGATCATTTTCCCGGTCATTTCCCCGGCGCCGCCCGCGACGCGGCGGAATAACAAGACCAAGGACGGAGACCCCCATGGCAGCCCCCTTCGATCATGACCTGGGCACCCCCGCCCGCAAAAGCACGGCGACGGTGTCCCTGGAAATCGACGGCCTGGCGGTGACCGTGCCGGAAGGCACCTCGGTCATGCGCGCCGCTGGCTTGGCCGGCGTCAACGTGCCCAAGCTCTGCGCCACGGACAAGTTGGAGCCCTTCGGGTCCTGCCGCCTTTGCCTGGTCGAGATCGAGGGCCGGCGCGGCACGCCCGCGTCCTGCACCACGCCGGTCGAGGCCGGCATGAAGGTTCGGACCCAGACCGACCGTCTGGCCGACCTGCGCCGGGGCGTGATGGAGCTTTACATCAGCGACCATCCGCTCGACTGCCTGACCTGTTCGGCCAACGGCGATTGCGAATTGCAGGACATGGCGGGCGCCGTGGGCCTGCGCGACGTGCGCTACGGGTTCGACGGGGAAAACCACATCGAACAGGCCAAGGACACGTCCAATCCCTACTTCACCTTCGATCCGTCGAAATGCATCGTCTGTTCGCGCTGCGTGCGGGCCTGCGAGGAACAGCAGGGCACCTTCGCCCTGACCATCGACGGGCGCGGCTTCGCGTCCCACGTCGCGGCCGGGATGGACGAGGAATTTCTCGCCTCCGAGTGCGTGTCCTGCGGCGCCTGCGTCGACGCCTGCCCGACGGCGACCCTGATGGAGAAAAGCGTCATCGAGAGGGGCCAGCCGGACCGCAAGGTGGCGACCACCTGCGCCTATTGCGGCGTCGGCTGCGGCTTCATCGCCGAAACCCAGGGCGATTGCGTGGTGCGCATGACGCCCGACAAGCGGGGCAAGGCCAACCAAGGCCACTCCTGCGTCAAGGGACGGTTCGCCTGGGGCTATGCCACGCACAAGGACCGCATCACCTCGCCCATGGTGCGCGACAGCATCCATGACCCCTGGCGCGAGGTCACCTGGGACGAAGCCATCGCCAAGGCCGCGAACGGCTTCCGCGCCATTCAGGAAAAATACGGGCGCGGCGCCGTCGGCGGGATTACCTCGTCGCGCTGCACCAACGAGGAAACCTATCTGGTGCAGAAGTTAATCCGCGCCGCCTTCGGCAACAACAACACGGATACCTGTGCCCGCGTCTGCCACTCGCCCACGGGCTACGGCCTGAAGACCGCCTTCGGCACGTCGGCGGGCACGCAGGACTTTGCCTCGGTCCAGGATGCCGACGTGATCCTGGTGATCGGCGCCAACCCGACGGACGCCCATCCGGTGTTCGGATCGCAGTTGAAGCGCCGTCTGCGCGAGGGGGCCGGGCTGATCGTCGCCGACCCGCGGCGCATCGACCTGGTGAAATCGCCGCACATCAAGGCCGCCCACCATCTGCAACTCATGCCTGGGACCAACGTCGCCCTGATCAACGCGCTGGCCCATGTCATCGCGACGGAAGGACTGATCGACGAGAATTTCGTCAACACGCGCTGCGACCACGGGGAATTCGAACGCTGGCTGGATTTCATCACCCGCCCGGAAAACGCACCGGAAGCGACCGAGGGCGTCACCGGCGTGCCGGCGGCCGAGGTCCGCGCCGCCGCACGGCTGTATGCCGGGGCGCGGAATGCCGCGATCTATTACGGCCTCGGCGTGACCGAACATTCCCAGGGTACGACCATGGTCATGGGCATGGCCAACCTGGCCATGGCGACCGGCAACCTGGGCCGGCCGGGCGTCGGCGTGAACCCGCTGCGCGGTCAGAACAACGTGCAGGGGTCGTGCGACATGGGGTCGTTCCCGCACGAACTGCCGGGTTACCGCCATGTTTCGGACGACGCGACGCGGGCCCTGTTCGAGGCTGCCTGGGGCGTCGCGCTCGACCCGGAGCCGGGCCTGCGCATCCCCAACATGTTCGACGCGGCGCTGGAGGGTTCGTTCAAGGGACTTTACGTGCAGGGCGAGGACATCGTGCAGTCCGATCCCAACACCAAGCATGTGACGGCGGCGATGGCGGCCATGGACTGCGTCGTCGTGCAGGATCTGTTCCTCAACGAAACGGCGGCCTATGCCCATGTGTTCCTGCCGGGGGCGTCGTTCCTGGAAAAGGACGGCACCTTCACCAATGCAGAGCGGCGCATTTCCCGCGTCCGCCGCGCCATGCCGCCGCTGGCGGGCCTGGCCGACTGGGAAGTCACCATGGCGCTGTCCAACGCCTTGGGCTATCCCATGGACTATGCTCATCCGTCCGAGATCATGGACGAGATCGCGCGCCTCACGCCGACCTTCGCGGGCGTCAGCTACGCCAAGCTGGAACGCGACGGCAGCATCCAATGGCCGTGCAACGACAGCGCCCCCGACGGCACGCCGACCATGCATCAGGGCGGCTTCGTCAACGGCGCCGGCAAGTTCATGATCACCCAATACGTGCCGACGGACGAACGTACGGGCCCGCGCTTCCCGCTGATCCTGACCACGGGGCGGATTTTGTCGCAGTACAACGTGGGCGCCCAGACCCGGCGCACGGACAACGGCGCCTGGCACGGCGAGGACGTTCTGGAAATCCATCCCTTCGACGCCGAGACCCGGGGCGTGCGCGACGGCGACCGGGTATCGCTCGCCAGCCGGGCCGGGGACATCACCCTGAAGGCGCGCATCAGCGACCGGGTACAGCCGGGCGTGGTCTACACCACCTTCCACCACCCGGAGACGGGCGCCAACGTGGTGACGACGGAACATTCCGACTGGGCCACCAACTGTCCGGAATACAAGGTCACCGCCGTCGAGGTCCGCCCGACCAACCGCTGGTCCGACTGGCAGGTCGAGAACGAGGCGTTCCGCGAACGGGCGGTTCGCATCGAAGCGGCGGAATAGGAAACTAACATGGAAGCGCGCCGCCTGACCGAGATGGCCAACCAGATCGCCGGCTTCTTCGATGCCTATCCGGAAGAACAAGCCGTGACGGCCACCGCCGATCACCTGCGCCAGTTCTGGGATCCGCGCATGCGCGCGCAGTTGAAGGAGGCCGTCGCCACGGGCGAGGATTTGGATATTTCGCCCACCGTTCTCTCAGCAATTCGAAGAATTGGATAAGACCGTTTGTCGCGCAGCCTGGTTTCACCGGTTTTCCATGCAGAACCTTGTTGGTTCTTGTTTCCACCCGCTTTCCATAGGT
>TARA_R110001592_G_scaffold358285_2_pt1 | contig 19253 bp, 23 predicted proteins | sample TARA_R110001592 | Tara Oceans TARA_R110001592 (sample SAMEA4398387) | marine metagenome | biome: Polar Biome; feature: [SRF] surface water layer (ENVO:00010504); material: water (ENVO:00002006), including particulate matter (ENVO:01000060) such as... | depth 5 m | reverse complement strand
ACCAGAGGGAGGCGGAGGCGGAGGATCGGCAGAAAGTTCAGGCAAAATTCAACCTGATTTAATCGAGAGTATGTTAAATTTTAAAAGAAGCATACCGGTTTCTTTTTCATGCTGGGGCGGTATGAGTTTTTATTTATTTTTAGAAATAATGATTAGAAATAAAAATGATTGTTTGCTCGAATGGAAAAAAATAACACAATTAAAAAATGGTCTGGGGGGGGGTAATGTAGAAAGTTTTATGTTTTTCGGTGAAGAATACGCTCTATCTTTAAAAGATATTCGAAATGTTAAATCGAAAGAAGTGCTTTTAAAAAAATATCAAGAATGTAAAAAAAATAATAAAATCTTTTGTATGCCGATATTTAAATCAGGTCACGCTAACATGATGGTATTCAATACTATTAGGGAGGAGGTTGAATATTATGAACCTCATGGAACCGGAACTAAACCATACGAAGACGCTGTAAAAGGTATTGTCAAATATTTTAATGCGAATGGGGAACCTAATGTAAAATATTCTGCAAGTGAGGACTCATGCCCTAAAATTGATAAATCTACTGCTGAAGAGTGGGAAAAAATGAATGTAAGATTACGAGAAAAATGGTTGAATTATGCGAATAAAAAAGTTAAACCAAAGGGGGGACTACAGACTTTAGACGGCACCGACGAACAAAGAAAAGAAAAACAAAAAGTTAAAGGAAGAATGATTAGTGATACTGGCGGTTTCTGTTGTATGTGGTCTTTCTTACAAATGGATTTTAGATTAAAAAATCCAAAAGCACCTACGGACGAACTCGCTAATAGATTAGTTAAAAAAATTAAAGGTAATCCAAAACAATTTTTTAGAGAATATATTAGAGGTTACACATACGATATTATGGAGAGATTAGTTAATGCTTTGGGAGAGGAAGATTACGAGAAAATGACAAATATTAATAGAAATAAAGGAGATAGAACAAGATTAAATTTTAAAATAGCACAAATTATAACTAAAATGTATAAAGAAGCAGGAGGAAAATAAAAAACCTTAATACTTATTAAATATTAATTCGTTTAAACTTATTTAAACATATCTTTATATATAATAACAAGGATGGAAACTATGACACCTATTAAAAATGCTGATGTTATTGATGGTAGAAAACAACGAGATTTTATAAATAAACCAAATAGAAATCTTAAAACATACAAATATTTTATTGAATGGAATGAGGACGGAAACGAACTTACTAAAGATTGTAGAAGTATTGCAGATATAATCGATTGTTGGGGAATACCTAAATCAAGTATTTATTTATTGTTAAAAGGTATTGAAATGAAAAAATACAAAGGATATAAAGTAACTAAAATTAATAAACCAGCACAAGGAATCGTTTATTTTGATTAAGATCAAATCATTTTTTTTATCTCATTTTTATTTTAATTAACTTTTTTTTAAAAGTTTTATCTATTTTTTTATTTTATTATATTAATATATAATAAAATGATTGAACCTAATCTATTCGAAAATATTGAAGTTGTTGAAAAAAAGAAACCTAAAAGAAAACTAACAGAAGCACAATTAAATAACTTAAAAAAAGGCAGGGAAAAAATGGCGGAGAAACGACGATTATTAAAAGAACAAAAAGAATTAAATAAACATGTAACTAAAGAAGATAAAAAAGCAGTAAAAGAAAATAAAGTAATTAAAAAAGAACAAAAAGCAGAAAAAAAAAGACAAATTAAAAATCAGGAAAGAGAGTTAGAACATTTAAGAAAATTAAAAGAAAAAAAACAAAAAGAATTAGAAGAATCTATTAGACGAGAACAAGCGGAAAAATTAAGTAAGTTTGCAGACTTACGATCTAAATGGGTTTCTAAAACTGAAACAGAGGAAGACTATGAAGAATTGACTGAAGCATTAGACGAGATAGACGAAGAAACTATTTTAGACGATACTAAATTAGAAACCACCCTATTAGATTTAATGGAGAGATATAAAAATTAATTTTAAATCTTATTATATATTAATATAGTATGAATAATTTAAAAATTATGCCTCTAAAAAATTTTACGAGTGAAACAGCAGGAGAAATAGATATACACCCATTACCGACAATCCCTTTTAATATTTTCGTTATTGGTAGAGTTAAAGCAGGAAAAAGTCTTTTATGGATGAATTTAGCATTAAACGAAAATTTTAAATATCGTGATTTATTTCAAGTTAAAATACTTATATCTTCAACTGCATTTAACGATAAAATTGTAGCAAATACTTTAGACGAGTTCGATTTTGTTTTTAATGAATATAGTGAGGATTTATTACAAGAAATAATAGACATGATAGAAAAAGACGAAACAGATAATAAATATTTATTAATATTAGAAGATATAATAGGTAATGTCAATTTTAAAAGAAATGGTAAAATAGACGCTTTAACATCTTTAATAACAAAATATCGCCATATAGGTAATGAAAAAGTAGAAGGTAAATTATCATTAATTATTATTAGTCAAGAGTTTAAATATTTGAATGTAATCGCAAGACAAAATGCAAGTGCTTATTTTTTAATGGGGTCGTCCCCTCATAGTGAATTAAAAAAAATGAGTGAATCATTATCCGTATTTGGTGGAAGTGATAAGAAATTTATAGAATTATATAAAGAAAGTAAAAAAGTAAAATTCGATTTTATGTATTGCAGTATTGATTATTTAGAAGTATGGAGAAATTTTGATAAGTTATTATGGTCGCAAGACGATCAATATAAAAAAGAGAATGAATCTTTAGAAGAAACCGATAAAGAAGAATAAAATTAAAATTAATATATTTTATAATATTATATATAATGAGTTATTTTGATACAATTCAACAATACGCTAATAACAATAATGAGTTACAGGAACACGCTAAAGAAATGGGTCAGCAGTTCGCAAGTGAAAAAGCAAACACTTTAAAAGATAAATTCGATTCTATTAATGGTGATATTGAAAAATGGGGTGGTGTTCTTCAAGGAGCATCGTCCGGATGGTGGATGGGAAGAAAAATCATTAGGAAAATTAGATCATATACCCCTGACGAACAGACACGAACACAGGGAGGAGAAGCAGGAGAATTTAATGAGGAAGAAATGGCGAAATTAGGTGATACTGAAAAAGGAGCGTTGAGAATGGCGGACAAACCTGAATACGAACCGGATAATCCTTTTAGTTCTTCTAAACCTAAAATGGATAAACCAAGTGACACGGACGCAGACACAAGCGGAGAAAAGGCACCACCAAAAACCGGCGACGATTCGGCGGATTCTAATGTTGAACCTGAAAGAGTCAGTAACGAACCTAATTTAGAACCTATAGCAGAAGAACAGGAATCCTCTGTAGCAGATTTAGCGGATAGTATTTCAGGGTCAGTTGCACGAAGTAACACAGCATTATCAAACGCTCAAGCAAATTTCGATAGAATTAAACAACTGGGAGCAGAACCGGACGCACCGGCACCAACCCCAGCAACAGGCGAAGACGGAACACCGAAACCTAATGAACCACCTAAACCAAATGAACCGGAGGGCAGTTCAGGAGCAGACGCAGATACTTTAAATAGTACTAAACCTATAGCAAATGAAACAGAATCCGCCACGAATGACCTCGCAGACACAGCAACTAAAGATATAGTCGATCAAGGAACCAAAGCAGTAGTTACACAAGTCGCAGAAAAAACCGGAGTTAAATCAGGATTAGAAATCGCAGGAGAAACATTAGCGGATTCTATACCAGTTGTAGGCGAAATTGTAGCAGTTGGAACTATGATCGGTGGTTTATTCAGGGATTTATTCGATAAACACCATGAAAAAGTTAAAGAAGCACAAGCGACCGCCTCCGGTCTATCAGGAGGTATTAGACAAGTGGGAGGTATGGATACTTCAGCAATCGCCTCGACCGCCGGAGCAGTTTCAGGATTAGTTTAATTTAATTAATTTATTTAATTTTAATTCGTTTAATTTATTAAAATTAAATATTAAGTAATTTTATAAATGACCGGAAATAATATGACTATAGATCAAAACATAATTTTTAAAAATATTCCTGATTTTCCTAATTATGAGATTAGTAGTGACGGACAAATATTAAATACAGAAACCTCAAGATTATTAACGGCAACATTAAAAGATAATGGATATTATTCAGTTCAATTAAGAAAAGTTGATGCTAATGGATTAATAATGAGAAAATGTTGTTATATACATAGATTATTAGGAATGTGTTTTTTAGATAATCCGGATAATAAACCTATAATCGATCATATAAATAGAAAAAGAGAAGATAATCGATTATCTAATTTAAGATATGCAACATATAGCGAAAATTCATTAAATTCTAAACCGAGAACAGATAATAAAGCATGTAAAAATATTAGAGATTTAAAAGAAAGGTTTAGGTTGGTAATAGTAAAAGAAGGTATTAGAATATTTGATAAATCATATAGTAAAAAAAAATATTGTTTAGAACAAGTTAAAAGTTATAGAAATAAAATTTTAATTGATAATAATATACCTATAGTTGATTAAATCATTTCCCAACATTTTTCATAGCGAGTTTATGAGATTGTTCTATACAATAACCTTTTTTCATTAATTTAACCATTTCGGCATTATGTTCTTTTGAATGTTTAGGAGAGTGTTTTTCCATATAGTCCTTTTGTAATTTTGACAATTGAGATCGTGGTTTGTTTAAAGGTTTAACAACTTTTTTAACAACCTTTTTAACTTCAGTCTTTTTAGAATCTGTATGATACGGCATATTATAATATTAATAGATATTTTTATTTTTTTATTCTTTTTTTATCTGTTTTAGATTCTGCTTCTTTAATAATTCTTTTTCTTTTCATTTGCACTAATGGATTTAATTGTCTTTTTTCCTCATCTAATTTATATTGAACTTTTTTTAATTCTTCTAAAATTTCAGGTTTTTTCTTTTTCCAAACACCTTTAATTTTATCCTCTTTATTTAACTTACTAACTAATTTTCTAATGTCAGTTAAATTCATAGTCATACTAATATACTATTATATTATAAATTAAATTTCTTTTTATAATTTCTAATATTTGTTTTTAAACTTGTCGAATCCCCCCATAATAAATAGTATGATAAAAATCCTGCTCTCATAGGATCGCCAGTTTTTAAATCTTTCTTGTGTCTAATTCTATATCGTTCTCTCCTTGTTTTATCTTTATGAAGTGTATAATCATTAGTTTTATCTTTAGGATTATCATATCCAAAATGAACCGATTTCTCTTTTCCATTATCTTTTTTAAATATTGCCGTCCATTTTTTCCCTTTTTTAGTACTATTAATAACTTTTAATAATTTAGTCATATTATAATTAAATAAGATAATAATAAAAAGTTTATTTATATTAATAAGTTTGTTATATTAATATAAATGAGTTTTACAAAAGACAAAGAAAGCGATAATTACGCCACCGATAAAAATGGTTGGGAAATTATAAAGGATTATATACCTAATGATAAAAAAATATGGAGTCCTTTTTATTGTGATGGAAAACAAAAAGAATATTTTAAAGAAATGGGTTTCGATATAATACATGAAGACGAAGACTTTTTTAGTTACAATCCTGAATATGAGGTAATAATAGATAATCCTCCATTTGGGAAATTTAAAGATATATGTATAAGATTAAAAGAATTAGATAAACCATTTATTTTAATTTGTCCTGCACGAACCTTACAACTAAAACATTTTCAAAAACATTTTAAAGAACATTTGCAACTAATAATACCTTTTAAAAGACCCACATTTACACATTTAACTAATCCTAAAAAAGGTTATACTCCTCCTTTTGGTGTAATGTATTTTTGTTATAAAATGAATTTAGAAAAGGATTTAGTTTTTATTTAGTTGTTTTATATATATTATTTTTTTGTTATATTATTATATATATAGAATGAGTTTAAATATTAATGATATGGTTCAAAAATATATAACAGAAAACGGAAGCAAATCCCCCTCAACCGCACAAACTTTAACAACATCCTTAAAAAGATTAACTAAAATATTAGATAAAGATTTTAGTAAGATACAAAGTAAGGATTTTAAAAATACTTCTAAAATTATTGATTTAATTACTGAATCATATTCTTTAAATACAACTATACAAACAATATTAGGTATTATTAAATTTTTAGCATTTAAAGACGCTGACGAAGATTTGATCGACGAATATCGACAGATATTAAATGAATTGATACAAGAAAGAAATAGTAGTCAGGGAAAACAAGAATTTAAAGAAGGTGAAAAGGAAAACTGGATAGAATACCCTGAATTAAAAAAAAAAGTTGAAGAATTAAGCACAGAATACTTAACAAAAAAAAAAGCATTTACAGCATTTAGAAATTTTCTTATCGTGTGTTTATATGTTTTAATGCCTCCTGCACGAATAGGAAACTATTTAGACATGATAAAAAAAGATAGTTCTAATATGAAACGAAAAGCAGAAAGTTTAAATAAAAAAAATAATTATGTAGTAAGAAATAAAGAAAATGATTTTACATTTATTTTTAATAAATACAAAACTGCAAAAAATTTAGGATCGATTAAATATGAAGTTAAAAGTAATATTTTAAATCAAATGTTAGAAAAGTATTTTAAAGATTATAATAATAATCCTAAAGTTAAAAATTTTATGATTAATGCGTCAGGAAAACCTATGACACAAGTTAATTTTACTAATAGTCAAGCGTCAATTACTAATAAATTATTAGATAAAAAAATAACTAATAATCAATTTAGAAGAATATTTTTTACTCATTTCTTATCAACAAATCCAAGTGTCGAAGATAAAATAGAAGTATTGAAAATATCCGGTCAATCATACAAACCGGCACAAATAGAGAAATATGATCGAAGCAAAAAAGAAGGTGACGAAGAGTTAGAGAGTTTTCTTAATACGCAGTTCAATAATTAAAATAATAATAGTTATATATATTAAAATGGCGAATCTAAAAGATTGTACTAAATGGAATATACACGACGATTTTTATACAAGAAAAAAGACATGGGAACAAATAACATCATTTATAGATAAAAATAAAATTATCTATGAATTTTGTTTATTAAACTCTAACGAACAATCTAAAAAGAATTTGCAAGAGTTAGGTTATAAAGTATTAGGTAATAATACAATTGATTTTTTAAAAAAAAATAAAGAAGAAGAAGAAGCAGATATTTTAGTTTCTAATATCCCTTTTTCAAGTGAATTAAAAATTAAAATATTAAAAAAATTAGTTGAATTAGATAAACCATTTATTATAATAATGAATAGTTTAAATTTATTTACAAAGTATTTTAAAGAAATTTTTAAAGAGAAAGATATTTATTTTATATATCCTTCAACAAAGATACATTATGACAAATACGAAAATGGAAAGTTGCAACCAACTAAAAATAATACTTCATTTTATTCTATTTATGTTACATATAAAGTTATAAATAAAAATGTATGGATTTAAAAATCGTTCTCGCCTGTTAAATCTAATTCAGGTGTTTTATCATTCTCATAAATTATAGTAGAGTTAGGTAAATTAAATTTAATACCTTCGAATTGTCCTCTTTCTCCGGCGATCATTCGAGATTTATTATATTTAATATCTTTATTTTTCATTTGTGTTAAGAAAAACCTCCACGACATAGATTTTTTATTTAATTTATCTTTAAAATATGAGTGTAATAATTCTTTGCTGATACAATCTTTTTTATCGTCTGTAATAATAAAATCGTCTGTTAAGATAGTGCCGTATTCGTCATATTCATTAGCAATCTCTTTAAAAGCGTCTTTGTTCTTTGCAGGTGCTTTAAAATCTTTATCATAATGATTTAATAATAAATGTAAGTATGCGTTTTTATATTCTTCTTGTAAGAAAATATCCTCCATATCTTCAATTAATTTATAAGTATTATTTTCGTAATTATCCTCTTTGTATTCGTCCCTGAATTTAGACTCGTAGAATTGAACTAAACCTCTTCTTAAAATCCCTTTATCTAAATCAATATTAAAATCAGCATTAGAACAGGTATTTAATTTTGACTGAATACTTGCCGATTGACTTGTCCCATACATAATCTCACAGGTTATTTTAGACCCATCGACAAAATCTTTTATAAAATTGACATCTAATTTAGATTGTTGTAATTCCTCGCAATATGCAAATCTAATAGGATTTTTTAATAAATGGATAATTTGTTTATGTCTTTTATCATTTTTTAAATTAAATGTAATATTGTCTAATTTCTTACTATAAATATCAAAAACTCTATCATGAATTTTAAACTCTGTTGATTTTCCGTTTCCTGCTGAATAACCGATATTCATTTTAAATTTTTGTTTGCCTGTCGATCCTGTTAGATTATACGCCAACCATTCTAAACTAAATTTTCTTTGTTCTTTGTCAGGTTGTAATTTATTATAAATCAACTCAACTTCTTTTAATTTTTCTTTATCAACTTCAGGATTATAATCCCAATCTAAAAATTGTGTTACATAATCGTTTTGAGTTCTTTCTCTAAATTTTTTATTATTCATTTCATAAACACCATTTTTAAATTGTAAGTTATAAATTTGCTCTTGTCCTAAATCAAAAATAATATTTCTATTTAATGCTGATAAATCTTGAATGATAAAATCTTTAATATTATCGATTGCTGATTTAGAACTGCATTTATCGATAATCATAGAAACAGATTTTAATTTTTGTTTCATTAATTTAACTTGTTCCTCGTCATTAATTAACTCAATCATTTTATTAGATAAATCAATATGGATTTTTAAATAATATTCTTGAAGAACAACTCGAATATTTTTTTTTAATTGTAAGTGTTTTTTATGATCCTTGACCCAATTTTTTTTATATAAATAAACTTCGTCATTACTAAAAACCACATTATTATATTGTAAGTTTATGTATGTTTTAGCGAGTGCGTCGTCCGTTATATTAATACCTGATTTAATCATTAATTTTCTATATTCAAACTCATTATATAATTTAGCGTAATAATGAAGAGTTCCTAAACTATTACCCTCTTCGCTATAATCCCAAATATGATTAAAATGCTCGTCTGTGTGTCTATCACTTTGCATAGACCATTTTTTACAAATTTCATAATTATTAGGATTATCATTTTTTAAAGAAAAACAAATTTTTAACCATTCGTCATAAGGAATAAATCCAGTATTATTAGGAATTAGATTAAGTAATTCTTCGTTTTTATTAGGTTCTTGATCGTCTTCATTACCACTATCAACAATATTAATAACTTCAGGTTTAACAGGTTTAACAGATTTAACTTTAAATTTAGGTTTTGTTGTTTTTTTTGCAACTTTAGGAAAATCTTCAAAGATAGGAATATCTTCGGTGTAATTTTCAAATTTAGAGTCAATAAATTCAAATGTATTAGTATAAATTAAATCTAATTCCTCTTTGTATTTTGTTTTAGTTGTATTAAAATCTTCTTCATGTTTTAATCTCCATAAATGAGGTAATTTTCTACCTGTGCTTTTTGTTTTCATAACATCCTGATACTCTTCTAAATATTGTTTGACTTGTTCCGGATTTTCACTATCAATATCTATAATCATATATTTAGAATTAGTAAGATTAATATTGAGTGCATTTAACCCCATTTTATCTTTAGCAATAAATTCGTTATGTTCTTGACATTTTTCATAATCCCAAGTCGTCCATTTCGTATCAAAAGTATCGTCTTTAACATATTCATATTTCCCAGTTTTAGACTTTTTATGTCTAAAAGGAATATAAAAAGGTTTTTTCTTAATGATTTCATTTGTTCTTTTATCTTTGTAATTAAATAAAATTTTGATCTTAATGTATGGAATTTTTTCATTATCCAAAAAATCCATTAATTTCATTTGCGTTTTTGAGTTTTCAGTTTTAGACATTTTATAATTAATATATATAAATATTTTTTTAAATAGTTTTGAACGAATTAATTTTAATTAGTATATTTAAAGGGTCTTAAGAAATCTATAAATACTCTCAAAGGTGTAAATATTTATTTAATATGTCTAATATTTGGATTACTTTGTCTAAAAAGTCTATATTATTTGCACCTTTGCCCCTTTTTGCACCTTTTTTTCGTTTTTTAGAAAAATACATAGGAAAAAGCAAATATAGAAATAGTTTTGAAAAATCGATAAAAAAGGTGTAATTGTGTAAAAAGGTGTAATTCCATAATTATAAACATAGTAACATTAATTACGATTAAAACAATAAACAAAAGTTAAAAATAAAATATATGATAATATTATATAAAAATGCCTCTCTGTTATTATTGCGAAGAACAACAACGACCTTATTTTGGATATTATTGTAATGATTGCAGTATGCTCCGCCGATTACTCTTAATAAATTCTCCTCAAAAATGTATCGATATTTTAAAAAGAACTTTAACAAGAGATAATAAACAAATAGGTTTTAAGATCAATCAAGAAATTAAAAAAATTCTTAATAAAGAGATTGAAGAAAAAGGTCAAGAACAAGAAGAAATTAATAAGACTGATAGTTCTTATATGACACGGAGTAAGATTAAAAAATAATCTTATTATATAGTAAAGTAATGAAACTAAAAGAAATTCTAAATCGAATAAAATGTAAATTATTCGTTTGTTGTAAAATAACATGTAACGAAGCATTAGAAAATTTAGAGAATGAAGTCGAAGAAATTATAGAAGATATAGAAGAAGAATCAAAACATTATGATTTTTATTCTAATAAAGTAAAAAATTTTAAAAGAAGGTCTTCAGTTTAATTTTTAGTTTTTAATTTCTGCAAATGCCGAAATTGTTTTTATCGATCCTGAAGTATTTTTATAATGAAGTTTGACATATGAGGCACCTACATCACCTAACATTATACCAAAATCACCACTCGTATAATCTGCTTGTAAAAATACACTATTCGCCTCGTAATAATTTCCTGCTGAAGTTGCTCCTAACATAATCGATAAGTTTGCGTCTGTGTCGGTCGAGTTGCCGTAAATAGTTAAACATTTAGCGGTTCTCATATCTATAGCACTTGAAACCTCTGTCGCTCCGTCAGCGACCGAAGCATTATTAATTATAGTTGAGGAGGTTGTTGTTAATGCTGGGGCGGATACTGCGATTGCTCCCTCGTCACTCGCTATAGTAACTGATAAAGAATTTGCTTTATTAGCATTTCCTAATGCGGTGTTTGTTGCGATCGTTGATAATGAACTATTACCGGTTCCTATAGAACTATTAATATCTCCTTGAAGAGTTGCTGTTGCTCCTCCTGCTGGTAATGCACTACTTACAATATCTACCTGTAATTCACTACCGGCAACACAACCATTTAAACCGCTTGTATTCCCTGCTATTGTTGCTAAACTTGAATTTCCTGTCGCTTGATTTGACGCTAATGCAACACCATCGACATCACATTTAAGTAATCCTGCTGGTGTTACTCCAACCTCCTTAAGCACATTATTATTTGAATCTTTTCCTAAAACTACTACTCCACTCATTTTATATAATATGACAAGATATTTATTTTTAATTTAATTTTTATATCCAAATAAATATTTAACCGAATTATTTAGGGTTTTTTCTTCAGTTCTATTAAATTTTATATAGTCTTTTTGTTTGTATAAATAATAATCACCTTTTAAAAATGCTTTCTTTTTTCTAAAATTAAATTTAAAATTATTTTTAGATAAATAATCTATTCTTCGATCTTCAATCTCAAAAGGTTTTTTATGTAACATGACAGCGATTATAGTTTTATTACTCATTTTAATATATATTTAGATAAATATTTTATTAATAAAACTTTATACTGGAGCGTCAATAGCATCCCCATAAGTGGGATAAGGTTTGTTTAAGATTTTGATAGACCCTGATAGTGTTTTAGTTGATTCTAACATAGCGGATATGTGGTTTTGTCCTATAATAGTTTCCAAATTTCTAATAGTTATAAAGAAGGTTTCGCCACTTAATAACTCTTTTTGTATAGGGAATATTGTATGAGGTGTATTAGAGTTTATAAATACTTTTTGAAATTTAAGTATCGATCCGTCTGTCCTAATAATTCTAAACTCTAATTCACTAAAAGTTTGCATATAAGCATTAATAGTTACATTTTTCAAAATAATAGATTCGTCACTTGCAGGACATACAATTAAAGAATTACTGACACTATCAAACGCTTTCATACAATTCATAACGAAAGCGGTTCCCTGAATAACAACTTTAATATGACCTTGATTCATAAGACCTAATCCTGAACCGAATTCAATACATTCTAATTTAGTTACTCTATACCAATTACCGGAAACATTAACCGGTGTTACACCATTCATAGCAACATCAACCACTTTATTAGTATAAAAATCCTGACCTCCCACCGAAGAATATTCGATCCCAGTTATTCTAATAGTTTTAACTCCTGTTCCACTTGCTATATCATGGGAGGAAGTTGAAACTATAGAAATACTTCTATTTACTCTAAATGTATAAGTTAATGTTGAGTCTTCATTCCATATAGGTTTATCAGTTATTAAAGAATTACTGACACCATTTACCTCATGACTAAATGTATTAGGATTTCTACCTTTAACCAAACCTATAATCGGTTCTTCGATAATTCTACTCATTATATATTAATATATAATAAAAAAAAATAACAATTAAAACAATTATTATAAAATCATTTATTAATAATAAATCTAAAAAATAAAATATTATATAATATTATAAAATGAGTATTAGCGATAATTCAAAATATTTAGCATTAATCCCTGAAAATGGAACAGAATTTATAGCAGGACAAAAGGTTATATTTACAATAAAACCTAATATAAGTTTCATTAAAGGCAGAGAATCTTATTTATCTTTTGATCTTGAAAATACCTCTCCTAATAGAATATCCGCCCATCCTCTAAATGTTGCAGGTGCCTCCTCCGCAATTGAGCGAATGGATATTTTTAGTTTAGAAAACGGACAATTACTCGAATCACTTGTAGATTTAAATAAATGGTCGGCAATTGAGAATCAATACTTACATCAGGATAATACTAATCTCGTGGTTAAAGAAGGTTGTTTAGAACCTTTAAGGTCTTATGTATGCTCGTGCAATTCAGGAACTAAAGCAACTGCAAAAGTAGCGGAGGGAGTTAGTTATTTTGAAACAGGATCAAGTAGATTATCTGTTATTGATACTGACGGCAATTCTAAATTTATGGCGACAAAGTTTTTAGTACCATTAAGGTCAGGCATTTTTAACCATTTTGGAGTTCAGGAAAAATTAACGCCTAATCTTCTTTTTGGTGGTATGAGAATTGAATTAACTTTAGCGAGAAATGAATTAGTTATGAGTCGAATCCCTGCTTCTGCTGGTGACGGAACCACTTATAAAATGGATGTTTTAGCAAATGGAATAGATTGCGGAGATACAACCGGAGCAGATACAGATGTAACAACAACTAAAAATTTTAATAATATTCAGCAATCCGGTTTATCAATAGGACAACATATAAGAGTTACGAGCGACCATGCAACCACCGGAACCGGAACGGCAGTAGATACACAAAAAACTATTACAAACCTCGCTATTACAGCGAATAAATTAGTTATATCCTTTACAGGTGGTTTAACTATGGCGGATAATGTTAGAGTGTCATTACCTTTAGCATCAACAACTTCATATAAACTTAAAAATATGGAAATGAAACTATTAGAAGTAATTCCTCCTCAAAACATGTTAAAACAAGTAATTAAAGAAAGTCAAATAGATTTTATTAGTTATGAAACTTTTAAAGGTAATCTCCCAGCATCCAGTTTATCACACCAAGAAGATATACCAAGTGTAGCGTCAAAAGCAAAAACACTTTTTACACATTATACAGATACGACAATCGAAAACGATCCATTCACTCCAAACTATTATCATGGACTTTCACCAAAAGAATTAAATCTTAATTCAGTTCAGTATTTTATACAGAATAAACTTTATCCACTTCGAGCATATAATCCGGATCACTTCGACGATAAAATAGTTGCATTAAACGAAATTAATAAAGGTATGAGAGCAATCGGTAAGGTTGTTAAAGCATTCGGCGATGCTTCAGCAGGAGGTATTAACGATTACTCATATACTTATTTAACAAGTCGAGAATTAGCACGAGGCGAGGATTTTGTTTATAATCTTAAGGACAGCGAAGCACAAATTAGATTAGGATTTTCAGGAGCAAGGACTAATAATGTTAAAGTCGAAACTTTTGTATTTTCTGTTAGATCGTTAATGATTAGCAAAGACGCAGGAATATCTTTAGTATTGTAATTTATTTATTATGTCTTTTTTTTAAAATAATTATATAGGTTTTATAATTATTTTATAAAAATTAAAATATTATATTATATTATAAAATGCCGTTAAATAAAAAATACTTTTCTATAACGCCAAATAACGATCAACCTCTAACCAGTTCAGGAGCAAATAAAGTAAGTAATGGTTTTTCTCATAGACAAGGTAATCCAACTATTAGATTTTCGGTTCCAAGTGTCGAAATGCTTTTAGAAGCAAAGAGTCTTCGATTAACCGGTCAGTTTGTAGTTAAAACCGCAAATGATAATATTATATTTAATACTATCCCTGCGAATTTTGATTTAAATAATGGAGTTAATATGACTCGACAAACTTCAGCAAATATTCCAGCGTTCGGCGGAGTTCATAATTGTTTAGATAAAGTAATTATTCAATCTAAAAAAAGTAATACTGAATTAAGTAATACAACTAATTATCCTATGTATGCAAGTTTGAGAGAGGCATATAGTTACAATAATGAGGATTATTCATGGGGAGCGGTCGGTTGTCAATCATTAAGTCAGGGAGTTAATGCTATTAATTCTAATCGTCGAGTTAATATATCCGCTTCCGCTGACGCAGGACAACAGAATTTAGGAGGACAAGCAGATAAACAAGTAGGACAACATTTCTCAATACCTTTAGATGTCGATCTTTTGAAAGCAGGTGACTTACATTTAGGACAACAATATTTAAATGGTATGAATATAACAATCCACCTCGCCCCTGATTCCGCAGTTTTTAATCAAAGATATAAAGGAGCAATTCCAGCGAACCAAACACTCGCAGACATTAGCGAGGTTATGTATATTTTGCGTAATGTTAAACTCGAGGGACGATATTTAAATCCTTTACCTGAAGACCTTAAAGCATACCAACCACAGAAAGCATTAGCGTCAGTTCTTAATCTCGTTAATGATGTTCATAGTGACGATAATAATTTGCAATACACTCCACAATTAAATATGACTAAATCATTAATTCATTTATTTTTAGACGAAGATCAAACTAACAATATACAACAAGCACAAATAGATTTTAGAAATCCAACCGGATTAAAACAAGTAGAACAAAGTCGAGATAATTTAAGGTTCCCATTCTCATATCCGGTTAAAGTTTCTCCTAATGTTTTTTCAGTTCCGGAGGGACAGGGAGCATTAGACCTATCTAAAATTGTTAATAAACAAGATTGCGTAGGTGACGCTGAAAATCGTCTTATGTTTGAACGAGCATTACTCGGCAAACGAGCAGTTAAAAATACTCAATCATTAGGAGTAATTAAAAACTCGCTCGATAATGAATATAATAAAATTAGTGATAATACAGGTGACGAATCCGCAGTATTAAATATGTACCCTTCTATGACAGGTATAGGTTGTGACTATACTTATGGAGTTGGAAATACTTTAGGATACATGAATAGAGATTATGGATTAAATGTTAAATCAGGAGTTCAATCCGGATTAAGTGTTTTGCCTGAAGATCGAAAAAATAAAAGTGAATTAGTGCAGTCTTTCGTAAAACATACTTCAGTTTTAGACACGCAAAAATTAGTTAAAGTTATGTAAAGATAAATATCTTTATAGAACAATTAAAAAAGAAAAAGAAAAAAAAAAGTTTTAATTAAAACAAAATAGCAGTAAGAAACTCTTTCCGCCTAAATGAACTCGCCCATTTAACCTCGCTATTAAATGCATCTTCTTCGTCGATATAATCAACACAATTCATAAAAAAAGGTTTATGTTCTTCCATACCTTCATAATGGAATAAATGATAAAGGACAACTGGATCCGGACATATTCCGTCTTCAGTAATCCAACCATGAATTTTTTTCCATTTATTTAATTCTTTCCGTTGTTTATTATTAATAAAATTAATAATAGTTATGATTGCTTCTTTAGTTTGTGTTTGATTCATTTTATAAATATATAGAATGAATTATCCTTAATATAGTTTTAAACAAAGTATTTTTATTTCGTCTATACTTAACATTTTTTAATATCTTCAATATCTTTTTTTAATCTTTCTATTTCTGCTTCTTTTTTTAATATTGCTTCTTTTTTATTTTGTCTAACCATACTATCAATAGCATTAGACAAATCAAGCATAGCACAATCAATCCCCTCCTCGTCGTTGCAGGGTAAATCCATCCATGTTTTATTAAGAGCGTATTTAAGCATTTCAAGTTGAGCGTTACTGACTTCGAGAGTATTCATTTCTTTTTATAATTATTATTATTGAAAAACTTTTAAATGCTTTTAATCAAAGTAATTTTATTTCGTCTATACTTAAGAATACACGAAATAACATTAAAATCGTTCAAATAAACCCCTTAAATAATGATATAAACAAAATAATAGTTAAAATATGTTATATTAGTATTTAAAGAATAATATAAAAATTTTTATATTACTTTAAGTCTATTAATATAAGTAATTTAATGTTTTAATTAGGTTATATTACTATACTTAAAGAGTTATTTCCCCTTTTTTGCATTTTATTCTTATTAATCATAGTATTATTAATATGATTAATAAGATAAATATAAGTTTAATATTTTTTTAGACATATATTTAATATTTTCTAATAATTTATTTATAACATAGTATTTATTAAATACATCATCCTCAATCATTATTATTATTATGTTTTATTTTTTTTTATCTTCTTTGACCGGTTCAGGTTGAGGAATCGGCATAGTAATTTTAACTATAATACTACTTGCTCCGTCTAATTGTGGTTGAGTTAGATCAGGATTAAATACTGACATTTTAATATTATTAATTACTTGTTGTTGTGTGGTAATATGCACTATATCATTTTCACTACTAATAAAGTCTTGAGAACTTAATGAAGATTTAGGAACAACACCTAACAAAGGAATAGGCGAACCTTTTTGAACTATGTCATCATTTTCAGCGACAATATTAGAAGATATTAAATAATAACCGAAAATACTTAATGTTGGTAAGAGTTCTGCTATAATAGGTTTAGGTGTGGTTACTATTAAATCGGTTGTTGAGGCACTATACGGCGATCCTCTATATGAAGCAATATTATCATTAGTTCCCTGTTGTCCTCTCATGATTCTTCTCGGTGTGTTACTTCCGTTTCCTGAATATGTTTTAACATTCTCAAAAGCATCGATTTCCCCATCTGTGGCGACAACATTAGGATTTGTTAAAGTCGATATAGTTGGTATAATACTAATATCTGTTTCTGCGTCAGTTGTTATTCCTGTCATTTTTAATCCGTCCTTCATAATTTCGTTTCTTTTAAAACCGAATGAAGTTGGGGCGATATGACCTTTAAAAGATTTATTCATACTTGTTATTTCTTCCATGTGTTTAGAATCGTTTAATTGTTCGTATGAAAAACCTAATCTTCCCCATAGTGTTTTTTGCCATGCTATTTTTGCTTCTGCTGGATTAATAAAATAATCATTAAAACTAAAATTTGCTTGTGTTGCTTCAGTTACTCCTATTAAATTAACATTACCGAATTTTATCGCTGTATCTCTTGCAAAATTAAAAATTGTTGCTCCACCGATTCGAGATACTGGTTTCCTTAACCCTGAATATAATTTTTGTTTAGCAATCGCATCACTTTCATCTATAGTAGGAGTTGTAGCGTCTTCGTTAAATAATGCTGGGTTCCTGAACGCCACTCCTATAGATCCTGCGTTAGGTTGAGTAAATCCTAAATAATCATGTGAGGGGATAATAAAATCTTGGTGTAAATTATTAATAGTAAATCCGTTATTGGTTGAGTCGTAAGATATGTTAAAATTTGTCGCTCCTATTGTATAACCTTTAACTCCTAACATGTAATCGTCTATGTCACTTTGAAACTCTGCTTTTGATTTTTTTGCTTTGCTTCCGTGTGCTTTTCTCCCTGCGTCAGGTGCTTCGATCCTATTATCAACTAATAATCCTTTGCATGTAGCATTAAAAGCATTTGGGACTCCTGCTTGATTCCAGTTCATAGCGAGAAGAGTTGTAGGATTTTCTTTTTTTATTTTTAAATTAAATTCATGTTGATATGCGTCTATAAGTATATAATCATGTTTTAAATTGTTAAACTCTGCAACGAATTTTGTCGCTGTTTCCATTTCACCGAATCGTATATATTGTGGGATCGTCGCTGTTAAACCTGCTCCTCCTCCTAAATCTTCGAGTGCATTATATCCCTGAACGCCTGACGCTCCTATATCGCATAGATTACCTGTATAACTTTGATTACTTAATAAATGGTCTTGTGGGTTTATAGGGACATTATCTATAGTTTTTTTTCCGTTTATTTGGTCTGTAATTAATTGTGCTAATTGATTAATTCCATATACTCCCTTTTTAATAACTATTCTTTTGGTTTGAACTTTTGGTCTTATATAAGGTCTATCAACCGGATTAGAAGGATCGGTATTATCTTCAACCGCTATTTTTTCATATAAAATCATAGGGATTTGACTCCCTCCCATATTAAAACGATTTGTTAAGTAACCTGCTGTTGTTCCTGATATTGGGGTTGAATATAAAAAATTTGTTCCTAATGTATATAATGAATCGCTCCATGGGATAGAACCTGTATCGACCATCGCCGGTAATGGTTTTAATTCTTCAGTAATATACACATAATAAGAAATAGTTTCGAGTATATCTTCTTCAATTTCTATAGATGACCCCATAATTCCTTTTTGATTTATAAAAGAGTTTTGAATTTGAATTGCCGATCCTGCCGGAACACTAATAGAATTATTTAAATTAAAAGTCCATTCTGCTTTATTATCGCTGTCTTTGTCAATTGCATTTAATCGGTTACAATCTATATATATTGTTTTACTCATTATATTAATATATTATTATATTT
>TARA_R110001592_G_scaffold6045_1_pt1 | contig 19265 bp, 12 predicted proteins | sample TARA_R110001592 | Tara Oceans TARA_R110001592 (sample SAMEA4398387) | marine metagenome | biome: Polar Biome; feature: [SRF] surface water layer (ENVO:00010504); material: water (ENVO:00002006), including particulate matter (ENVO:01000060) such as... | depth 5 m | reverse complement strand
TAAAATTACTGCGGGTGAGCGGCAGCTCTCGAATACGCTCACCAATGGCGCCGTAAATGGCATTGGCAAGGGCCGGACCTACGCAGGGAACGCCCAGTTCGCCCACGCCACCCACTGGCATAGCGCTGTTGACGATAACGGTTTCTATGACCGGGGTTTGATGCATGCGCAGAACCGGATAATCATCAAAATTACTTTGCTGAACGACACCGTTTTCTAGCAGTATTTCACCGAATAAAATACTTGATAGCGCAAAAATAATTGCCGACTCGACTTGGGCTATTACTAAATCTGGATTCACCGCAGTACCGCAATCTACGGCGCTAACGACGCGATGGACGGTAAGCTCTCTATTTGCAGAGACAGACACTTCAACGACCTGTGCAACAAAGCTATTCCAGTGTCCCATCACAGCAATACCCTGACTGATTCCGGCGGCGCTAAAACCCCAGCCAGCAGCCTCGGCGACGGCGTCTAGCACCGCGCGGTGGCGTGGTTTTTCTGAGAGCAAATCGCGCCGAAAGTTGTAGGGATTTTTGCCCACTTTCATTGCCAGTTCATCTACAAAGGTCTCTTGTGCAAATACGTCTGAAAATTTATTGACCGAGCGCATCCACAGTGCTGGCATGGTGGGATTGGCAGTGATATGGGCGTCCATCAGCACATTGTCTATTTTGTAGGGCATACCGGTATCAAAATCAGTTAACTCCCTAAGCGGAGGTAAGGTGAGATCCGCGAGGTTGTCGAGGAGGTTTTCGCCATAAAGACTTGCTGTGACATCTTGGGTGACTGCTCGATGGGTCCATGCGCTGACATTGTTGGCGCTGTCGACAGACGCTGATACTCTGACGGCAGCAGCTGGTCGGTAGAAGCCACCTTTCATATCGTCTTCTCGTGTCCAAATGACTTTTACCGGTTGTTGTAATTGCTTGGCTACCGCGCAGGCGTCGCGCACATAGTCGGCAAGCGGGTTACCTCTGCGTCCAAAGCCGCCGCCCGATGGCATGGAGTGAAACGTAATTTGACCTGGCAGTAGACCTAACACAAGCCCCGCAAAAATTTTGTCTAGGGTTGGCGATTGGGTGCCAGTCCAAATCTCTGCGCTGCTGCCGTTGTAGTCGACGACTACATTCAGTGGCTCCATGGCGGCGTGAGCCATAAAGGGGAAGTAATAGTCTGCGCTTAGGGTTTCGCTAGCCAAGGTCTGCGCGAGTAGCACTAGTCCATCGTTTCTAATGGGTAGACCGGGAATGTTAAGTCTCAGCTCATAGGCACTGCGCTGGAGATCGGAATCAGTGCGGCCGGCTAGCAGTTCGTTCCATTGCACAGTGAGCGCTTTACGGCCTTTTTCTGCGGCCCAAAAGTCGTCGGCGACAACGGCGACCCCACCGATAATAGTATAAACACCTCTCACCCCCGGAACGGCAAGGGCTGCATTATCGTCGACATTAAGGGCTTGGCCGTTGAATCTAGGTGGCCGAGCAATAACGGCGGTGAGCATATTGGGGATATCAACATCTATCCCGTATTGAAAGCTACCATCGGTTTTATCGGCGGCGTCTAAGCGCTGTGGAGATGTGCCGATGATGCGATAGTTTGCCGGATCTTTTAACGGCGGGTTGTTGGGAATGGCTTCTTCAGCTGCCGCGCTAGACAGCTCGCCGTAGCTTGCGCTGCGCCCGCCGATATCATCTATTACATGGCTCGCTTCGGTGCGGAGGGTGCTTGCCTCGACGTCCCAGCGTTTCGCTGCCGCATTGATCAGCATTTGTCGAACGGCGGCGCCGACACTGCGTTGCCCTTCAAAATAACCACGAACAGCGGAGCTTGCGACGGTGAATTGAAGTAGGTTTTGGAAATATGGATTGTTAAAGTTGGCCGCTACCGGCGATAACTCGGATGTCACTTGACTCCAGTCGGCGTCAAGCTCTTCAGCGACGATCATCGGAATGGCAGTAAGGGCACCTTGGCCGATCTCTGCGGCGCCGACGAGGATGGTTATTTTGTTGTCGGTACTGATCCGCATGAACTCGCCAACTTGGAAGGCATCCGCAGGCGTTGTTGGTGGGCCGTCGTTGTCGTTTGGGTTGCTTGGAGCATTGCCGCCGGATGAGCCGCCGCCACACGCGACCAGTAGGCCGCCGCCGGCAAGCACGCTAACGCGGATAAAATCTCGACGCGATACGCTTTTTAAATTAGTCATTGCAACAACCTCTATAGCTGCTCGGTGGCGATTTTATGGATGGCTTGGCGTATTCGCGGATAAGTGCCGCAGCGACAGATATTGCCTGACATGGCTTTATCAATGTCTTGATCGCTGGGTGAGCGGTTGTCTTTTAATAGCGCCGTTGCTGCCATAATCTGCCCTGACTGACAGTAGCCGCACTGGGGCACATTGAGTTCTTGCCAGGCACGTTGCACTAGGCTGCCGATGTTCTCATTGCGGATGTCTTCAACCGTGCGGACCTGCTTTTCGCCAACAGCGCTTATCGGCATCACACACGAGCGTGTAGGCTGGCCATCAATGTGCACCGTGCATGCGCCACATAGGGCTTGTCCGCAGCCATATTTGGTGCCTGTTAACTTTAGATTTTCTCTCAACACCCATAGTAGAGGTTTGTCTTCGCTGGCATCGACGGTGTGAGCAACACCATTTACGCGGATAGTAAACATTTGGGCTCCTGCGCCCTGACGAGAGGACGGACTTAATACTGATTGTTATGATTTCAGGCCTGAACCGTTATAAAAAACTAATGCTGGAGAGCTTATATTGTGCTCAGGGGCCCAAAAGTGCTCTGAATGTTTATTATAACTATTAGTTTAGTAGATCAAATTGACGAAACCAACGAAACTAACGCTGAATGTTAGTATGCGAGTGCCGAAAATATAATCAATGCATACGTATAACTTCGGGCCTTGGATCAGGGCAGCGCAAAGGAGCAGATCATTAACTGCGTAGGCCTGCGTGCCCGCTAATTTAACGTTCAGTAGGGCATGCGTAAGGCGGGTTCTTGCATCAACGACAGCTGCTCTCTTAATTGTAGAATGTGTTCGCCCCAATAGCGTTCGGTATTAAACCAAGGGAAGGCTTTGGGAAATGCTGGGTCTTCCCAGCGCCGCGCTAACCAAGCGGCGTGATGCATAATCCGCAAGCTTCGCAGTGCCTCGATGAGCCCTAATTCTCGGGGATTAAAGTCGTAAAACTCTTGATAGCCTTCCACTAATTCCATGATGGCGCGTTGCTGAGCGTCTTGTTCGCCGGACAGGAACATCCATAAATCTTGAATAGCCGGTGCCATGCGGCTGTCGTCAAAGTCCACCAGCCATGTCTCGTCACTGCGCGACAAAATATTGCCGACATGCCCGTCGCCGTGGGTGCGAATATACGTGGGGGCGATGTCTTTGAAGCGTTGGCGCACAAGAACTAAGAGATCCTCGCTCGTTGTTGCATAGGACTCTTGCAGGCTGTCAGGAATCACACCGAGTAATATATCGCGACGGCTTTCGTCGCCAAAACTGACAACATCGAGCTTGGGGCGGACTTGGAATGTTGTGCTTGCGCCCACCAAGTGTAAGCGACCAAACAGGCGGCCTAGTTGGAAGAGATTGTCCATATCATCCAATGCCGGCGCGTGGCCGCCACGGCGTGGGTACAGGGCAAAGCGATACCCTTCAAAATGAAACAGGCTATCACCTGCCGTATTTTGCCAAGGTGGAATAACAGGGATGTCGGTATCGGCTAGTTGCTGTGTAAAGCGATGTTCTTCTAATATCTGTTCGTCGCTCCAGCGCTCGGGTCGATAGAATTTCACCACGATGGGTTCTTTTTCTTCTAAGCCAAATTGATACACCCGATTTTCATAGCTATTGAGCGCAAAAACGCGCAAATCGCTGACATAGCCGAGGCTTTCAACTGCGTCGATGACGCGATCGGGATTGAGGTTGGTGAAATCGATTTGCTCTAGCGTGCTCATAGTGTAGGCCCGTATTCATTGATTAAGGCGACAGTTTTAATCTGCGCAAAGATGCGTTGGCCTTCTTGAAGTTGCAGGCGGTCACAGGATTTACGGGTGATGTGCGCCAACACATATTGCTCGTTTAGCTTTAAACGAATGGTGAGCTGGGGGCTTAAAGACGCTGGCGAATGGTGTTCGATAGCGTCAATAGTGCAGGGCATAATATTCATTATGCTGCTTTTCTGAGGTGCTTCTAAGTTAATGCTAACGTCTCTTGCGGCCACAAATAGGCGCAGAGCTTGGCCCTTTGGGGCACTAATCTGCTTGATGGTGAGCTGGTGATCACTATCCAACGCTATTGTACTGAGCAGGTAATCTACATCGTGCTCCACTAGCTGCGCGCTAAGCACTGCCCCGGCGCCCTGCTGATGGCTGAGGGGCAGGTCTAGTCGAGTGCTTAGGCTGATCAGATCGCCTTCGGCAATGAGCTGGCCGTCTTCCAATAAAATAACGTGATCGGCCAGGCGGCTAATTTCATGAAAACTATGACTGACATACAAAACGGGAATGGCTAAGTGTTTGGCTAAGGATTGCAGTACATCAAGCATTTGTTCTCTGGCACTGTCGTGCAGGCCCGCTAGCGGCTCATCCATCAGCAGAATTTGGGGGTGACGAAGCAGTGCGCGGGCGATGGCAACACGCTTGCGTTCGCCGCCAGAAAGTTTGGTGATGGAGCGATTTAACAGTGGCGTAATTTGTAGCCAGTCACACACTTGCTCAGTTGACGGTCCGGCACTATTAAATTGCCGTTTGCGAGCATACTCAAGGTTGCCGGCCACGGTGAGGTGCGGGAATAATTGCGCGTCTTGAAAAACAAGCCCAATACCGCGGTGTTCTGTTTTTAGGGTGCGACGCTCCGTTTGCCAGTCTTGTCCTACAAATTGCACCATGCCCTTGGGGGCGATATCTAAACCGGCGATGCAGCGAAGTAGGCTTGTCTTACCGCTGCCACTGGGTCCGCAAATTGCAGTAACCCCCGAGCTTGGCAATGCCGTATCAATATCGAGGCTGAAGTCGCCGAGTTTCTTGTGCAGAGATAGCAGGAGACTCATTTAGCGGTCTCACTGTTTTGCACTGGGGATGTGACCACACGGTAGCCATTCACCAAATACACAAAGCTGAGTACCAGTAAGGAGAAGGCGATAAGTCCGCCGGCCAACCAGTGCGCGGTGTCGTATTGCAAAGACTCCACCCGCTCATAAAGTGCGATGGAAAGGACCTGAGTCTCGCCGGGTATATTGCCGCCAATCATCAAGACCACCCCGAATTCGCCGACGGTGTGGGCAAAGCCGAGGGTGCTGGCCACTAAAAAATTGCTGCGACACAGCGGTAAAATGACACTAAAGAAACGGTCGATGGGGCCTGCGCCTAGGCTGGCAGAGGCCTCTATTAATGGTTTGGAAAGTTGCTGAAAGCCACTCTGCAAGGGCTGGACTACAAAGGGCAGGGAATAAATTACCGAGGCAATGACCAGTGCGCTAAAGCTAAAGGCCAGCGTGCCACCGGTTAATAGTTGCCAGAATTGAGCGATGGCTGAGTTCGGTGCAAAGGCAATAAGTAAGTAAAAGCCTAAAACGGTGGGTGGCAGTACCAGAGGTAGGGCGATGATGGCTTCTAATACCGGTTTAATACGAACGCGGGTATGCGCTAGCCACCACGCCAGTGGCGTGCCAATGACTAATAATATAAGCGTTGTTAAGCCCGCTAATTTGAGGGTTAAGGCAATGGCTAGCCAGTCGTTATGGCTCATGTGAATGTCTGCAATGTGGATTGGAGAGAGGCTTGTGTGGGCATTTATTTCTCCTCCTTTGTCATTGCTTGCTTCAAGGTGTGCGCGCCAAACACCAAATATCAATGCGGGCAGCGCCGTTGCGCGCCAGTATAGCGGCCATGGTATTGGCTGTCGCGGTTGTTGTAAGCACATCGTCTATCACGGCGAGATGTTTGCCGTTGACGTTATGATGCTTTGAAAATGCAAATGCCTGCTGCAAATTTTTACGTCTAGCGGCGGCACTTAAACCCTGTTGTGAACGAGTTGCACGGGGGTGGCTGACGGCGTGAACTATCGGTATATCTAACGCCGCACTAAGATCCTTGGCGATCATTGAAGATTGATTGAAGCCGCGCAGTAGGCGCCGTCGCCAGTGGATTGGAACGGGTATCAGCGCGTCGGGAATGTGATTGATTTGAGCGTGGCAGTGGCTTAGCCATAGTCTGCTGAGCACTGCGCCATAATTAAGCTTCTTTTGATGTTTAAAGCCCGCTATCAGACGGTCAACAGGGAAGTCATAACGCAGCGGGCAAATGCAGTGTCGAAAAGCTGGGGGGTTGCGGAGGCATTTCCCGCAGCGTGTGTGTTGATGATTCTCCGCCAAGGGCAGCGCACAACATTCGCAGCAACTACCCAGCCACGGCAGCTCGTTTTCGCAGCTCTGGCATAGATCTATATGCCGCAGGCTGGGGCTTTGGCACAGAATGCAGCGCCCAGGAATAAGTTGATAGATTAGGTTTTTAATATCGTTTTTCGAAGATCTGTTAACCATGGGCATCCTTGCTGGTTGACAGCTTGCTGTAAGCCTTTATTATTGCTGCTCTAAAAGTAAGCCAAATTAAACAAACTTCGTGTTGGACTTTATCATGACTACCGCCGCTTTAACGACAATTCGTACAGACTGGACCAGTGAAGAAGTTCAGGCTTTATTTGCTCAGCCATTTAATGATTTGTTGTTTCAAGCGCAGTCGGTACACCGCGCTAATTTTGATCCCAATGCGGTTCAGGTCAGCACCTTGCTGTCGATTAAAACCGGCGCATGCCCTGAAGATTGCAAGTATTGCCCTCAGAGCAACCGTTATGACACCGGGCTTGAGAACGAAAAGTTAATGGCAGTCGAGAAAGTGCTGGCCGAAGCGGTTGCCGCTAAGGCGTCTGGTGCTACCCGGTTTTGCATGGGGGCCGCGTGGCGCTCACCGAAAAAGAAAGATATGCCATATGTTACGGCGATGGTGAGGGGCGTGAAAGAAATGGGCCTAGAAACCTGCATGACCTTGGGCATGTTAACGGGTGAGCAGGCATCAGAACTTGCCGAGTCGGGTTTGGATTATTACAACCACAACTTAGATACCTCGCCAGAGTTTTACGGTGAAATCATTACCACACGTACCTACCAAGATAGATTGGGTACTTTGAGTAATGTCCGTGACGCCGGTATTAAAGTGTGTAGCGGTGGCATTGTCGGCATGGGTGAATCGATCAAAGACCGCGCCGGCTTGTTATTGCAGTTGGCTAATTTGCCGGTGCAGCCGGAGAGTGTGCCCATTAATATGTTGGTGAAAGTGGAAGGCACGCCAATGGCTAATTTGGCCGATTTAGATCCCTTTGATTTTATTCGGACTATCGCGGTAGCGCGGATTATGATGCCGCAATCACATGTGCGTTTGTCAGCAGGCCGTGAATCAATGAACGAGGAAATGCATGCGCTGGCTTATTTTGCGGGTGCCAACTCGATTTTCTATGGTGAAAAGCTATTAACAACGCCAAATCCAAAAGCCAATAAAGACTTGGCGTTATTTGGCCGTTTAGGAATAAAGCCCGAAGAGCGTCATGTTGAACATAGTGACGAGGCTGAAAGTGATGCCCTGTTGGGCGCGGTTGAGCAGGCGCAGAACGACCGCTTCTTTTACGATGCAACGGCGTAGCGCTCAGCGGAATAGTTAATCATGATGACTGAGGCTCTGCAGCGCCGGCTGACAGAGCGCCATCAACAATCTCGCTATAGAAGACGGCGTGTGCTTGAAACAGCGCAGGGCCCGCGTGTAATAGTCGATGGGCGCGAATTTCTATTGTTCTGCAGTAACGACTATCTCGGCTTGGCCAATCACCCGCAGCTCGTGGCCGCAATGCAGCATGCCGCTCAAACCTATGGTGTTGGCGGTGGTGCATCACATTTGGTTTGCGGCCACTCCGCGCTGCACCACCGCTTAGAAGAGCGTCTTGCCGAAGTGACTGGGCGAGATCGCGCCCTGCTGTTTTCTACCGGCTATATGGCCAACCTGGGCACCGTTACTGCGTTGATGGGCAAAGGTGATCATATTTTAGAAGATCGTCTAAATCATGCTTCCTTGCTCGACGCGGGTCTTCTAAGCGGTGCGAAATTCCAGCGGTTTCACCACAATGATCTAGACGACCTTGAGCGGCGGCTAAAAAAACTGCCGGCCTCTGGCCAGCGTTTACTGGTGGTTGACGCAGTTTTTAGCATGGATGGCGATATTGCACCCTTGCCTGAATTGGCGGCATTGGCCAAGAAATATGATGCTTATTTAATGGCGGATGATGCCCATGGTTTCGGCGTGCTTGGGCACGGCGGTGCAGGGTGTTGTGAGCTCTTCGGCCTGGATCAGGATCAGCTACCGGTACTGATGGGTACCTTGGGTAAGGGCATTGGTAGTTTTGGGGCGTTTATTGCGGGCAGTGAGCTTTTGATTGAGAGTTTGATCCAGTTTGCTCGGCCCTATATATATACCACTGCGATGCCGCCTGCTGTGGCAGCGGCGAGCTTGGCCAGTTTGGATTTACTTAGCTCCGAATCTTGGCGTCGCGAGCATTTAATGGCGTTGATAAGCCGCTTCAAAGATGGCGCTGCGAAATTAGCCCTACCATTAATGGCGTCGAATACAGCGATTCAACCTTTATTAGTGGGCGATGAAGCACTTGCTATGAAGATAAGTGCCGACTTAGAGGTTGAGGGCGTATTGGTGTCTGCTATTCGCCCGCCTACGGTTGCAGTTGGGCAATCTCGGCTGCGTATCACTATAACTGCTGGACACTCAGCGGCCGATGTCGACGTATTACTTGCAGCTTTGCATAAGGTGCTTCCCCCAGCGTTGCGTGTTACGGCACAGCTACCATGACGGCGATCTATCGCGAGCGTCTTGCCGCATACCGCAGTGGCGCTGCTGAGCTGGTATTGCTGCACGGCTGGGCGAGTGACGCTGAAATTTGGCGAAGTATCATTCCCGCTTTGCGCCAGCACTTTCACATTACTTTAATTGATCTGCCGGGCTGTGGTCGCAGTCAAGCCTGCAGCGCTGGTGACGATGCGGCTTCGGTGATTGAGCTGCTTTTGCCGGTGCTTCCTGATTCGGCAATATACTGCGGGTGGTCACTGGGTGGGATGTTTGCCACCGCAATAGCCGCAAAATATCCCGAACGCGTTAGTGCTTTAATTACGGTGGCGAGCAACGCAGTATTTGTCGCAGATGAAGTTTGGCCCGCGGCAATGCCATCGGCAGATTTCCTTGCCTTTGAGGCGGCGATTGAAAAGAACGTAGTAAAGGGGCTGCGCCGCTTTCGGTCATTACAGCTTTTAGGCGATCAGCGCGCAGACTCGGTAGCCGCTATTTTGGGTCGCCAACCAATACCGGCGAATGCATCGGGGCTTGTTCAGGGACTAAAGTATTTAAATGCGATAGATAACCGTGCAGCGCTGGCGGCGATTCGGTGTCCGGTAATACACGTGTTTGGCTCCGAAGATGCGCTTGTGCCAGTCGCTAGCGCCGAGTCGTTTTCTGCGAACTATGCCGACCACAAATGCAGCATCATGATGGGCTGCGGTCACATTCCCTTTTTGTCGTCTCCGCAAGAATTTATTGATACAGTGGTCGATTTCGTCAACTCGTGGCAGCTACTCGACGATGCCAAGCCCTACCATCTTAATAAATCTGACATTGGCCGGTCTTTCAGCAGGGCCGCATCGAGCTACGATGGCGCCGCGCAGCTTCAGCGGCGTATTGCCGATAAATTAGTCTCATTCTTGCCCGCATTGCCGAGCGAAACGCTGATGGATCTCGGCTGCGGTACCGGCTATAGCTTGCCAGCTCTGCGCCAATATATAGGTGGCGGAAAGTTGTTGGCGGGGGATCTTGCACCGGGAATGTTGGCGTATGCGAAAGCGCGCCACGCAGATGTCGCTGACGGTTGGCTATGTGCAGACGCCGAAGATCTTCCCTTGGCCGATAGCAGTGTCAACCAAATTTTCTCGAGTTTAGCGCTGCAGTGGTGTGAGAATTTACCGGCCGTGTATGCGGAGATTGAGCGTGTATTAAAACCCGGCGGCTCAGCGGTTATCGCAACGCTGGGGCCCGATACACTGTGTGAATTACGTGAGTCATGGCGGCGGGTGGACGGATACGCGCATGTGAATCAATTTGCCTTGCAGGCAGAAATATTGTCCGCTATTAAAAATGCAGGACTGGAAGTTGAAGAATGGTTGGAAGTGCGTGAGCTTATGCAATACGAGCGCTTGTCGGATTTAACCCGCGAACTGAAAAATATTGGCGCCCACAATGTAAATAGCGGTCGCCCGGGTGGCTTGACGAGTCGCGGACGGATTAAAGCACTCACTGCCGCCTATGAGCGGTTTAGAGAGTCTCGCGGACGTTTGCCGGCCACCTACCAGGTTTGGTATTTGCGCTGCACTAAATGAGGCGAGTTTTCAGCCTATTATGCCCTTTTGTTGCGCGCAGCTTGTGAGGTCGCATTATTCTGGTGCGGATATATTGGCTTTATAGTAAAGTAGTCCCAAATTTTATTGCGTGGGCGGGCTGTTTGCTGTGAGTTTCGCGCCGCGGATGGATTGATAAGGCTTATGGCGCATCTTTTGCTTCAGTTCGTTTATATGGTTAAGATTTTGATAAAAATGCCGCTTAAAGGGGGTATTGTTTAATGCATGTTCCGGGACGTCTGTCTTGGGAGTACACTGTATATGGGCTGTAAATTTAGTTGCGTTATAATGGGTTTTGGTCTTGAAAACGATTTCCGCAGCGCTTAATGTGCTCGCTAAGTCGCAGTTGTGAGTTAGTGCCGCCAATTATAGTTGTGAATATAGCCGGGCAATGACAAAATTTGGGGATTTAGAGATTGAATATTTGGGTAAGGTCTTTTAACCTTACCCATTAAAAAGGGGTGGGGCGGCAACCTGTCGCCAAAGCTGGCAATAATCTGTCTTGAGAATGGAAATGGAGTTTAATATGCGAATTTTTAATAGTATGCGGTTTAGGTTGTTTGCTGCAGGTTTATTGTCAGCAAGTGTGATGGTGGGTTGTGGTAGCGATAGTAAGGCAAGCAGTAACGCGCCAGTAGCGTCGGCTTTTAGTGTGACATCAGCCTTGGGCGCGCTGGTGGGCGCAAACTGCAACGTCATTAGCGCTGGCGGTACAATTTTGGCAACTGCGGTAACTGGCGCAAACGGTACAGTGCCGGTAGATATCGAAGCAGCAAACTCTGACTTTCCGATGACTGTAGAATGTACTGATGGATCTTACTTCGACGAAGGTTCTAACACCACGCAGCTTAATACAGGGACAATTAAGTCTTTGATTCCTACGCGTGCAGCATTGGCTCAGGCGGGTAATAATTTGGCAGTGACGACATTAACTGATCTGGCTGTAGAGTTGTTTAAGAAAGCGCCTGCGAGTGATAGAACTAGTGCGGCTGCAGTAGCAGCTTTAGATGAAATCGTCCGCGTTTTGGCGCCTGCACTTGGTGCCAATGGCGGCGGGTTGAATATATTGTCGGCTCCTACGCCGGTTACTTCAGCTACAACGGCTATTGACGAAACTCCTGCGGGTAGGTACGCAGCGTATCTTGCTGGCTTGGCTTTGGTAGCTAAAGACAAAAACACGAATGCTGCTGGTTTGGGTGCGTTACTTGCTAGTCAAGTATCTAGTGGTACTCCACTTGATACCACTACTGTTACTCAGCTGGTGAGTAAAGTGCAGACTTATGCTGGGACCAACGGTAATACTGCGTTGCAGAGTGACGTAAGCGGTGATAGCAGCGGAGCTGGTGGTACTGCTCAGACGCCGACTGCCACTGGCGGTACTGGTGGCACTGGCGGTACTGGTGCAACTGGCGCTGGCTCAACTGGTACTTAATATTTACCGGTAGTAAAATTAAGGAGGGCGGCTTTGCAGTCGCCCTTTTTTTATGTATCAGTAAAGTGTATTTGGCTTAAGTTATTAGGTCTCGCTAAGTGGAAAAGAGGTGTTCATTGAATAAGAATATAGCTGCTTTTATCTTGTGCTCTGCTGTGCCAGTTTTTGGTTATGCGCAGGGAAATATGAATATGCAGGGTATGAGCGGTTTGTTTAACGTTCCTGATGCCTCAGTTTTAGAATACGGCACGGCTACCATTGCTTGGGATGCCCAGATTGATGGGCGGTTTTCGCGCAATCCAAAATTAAACGATCAAGGGAATGATATTAATATCGGTGCAGGGATTTTTCCTCATGTTGAGATTGTGGGGAGAAATCTGACTCGCAGAACGACAGTCGCCGATTCTGACTTGTCATTTAACGTCAAAGTACAATCACCTTGGGAGCTACTAAATGGCGTCTCTTTTGCCATTGGTGAACAGGATTTTGGCGGTTCGGTTAATGAATTCGATACTAAATACGCAGTAACAACTTGGCAATATGGCAAGTTCCGTTCGACCCTGGGTTTTGGTCAGTATGATGGTCGTGCTGGTCAAACTCTGCGCTTGGATGGGGTTTTTGGTGGTGTTGAATACGCCGCAACAGACTGGCTGAGCGTGATGCTAGAAGATGACGGTCACTCGCAAAATACCGGTATTCGCTTGTCGACTCCCGATTCATTATTGCCGGAGGGCTGGAAGGCCTCGATGTTATGGATGCTTTCGGGCGAAGAGGGCGTCGACGGTCGCAACGACTGGTACGGTTTTAATGTAAAGATTCCTCTGGGACAAAAATATCAGCGTACTTTGCCAAAAGACCGGCCCCGAGTTGTGGTAGCCGCCCGCTCTGTTGCGGTGGTAGAGGAGCAGTATGGCTTAGATCCAGAGCTTGAAAAAAACCCACTGCTGTATCCTCCAGAATCTGAGATTGTAGATCCAAATGTGCGTGCGCGCATAGAGAATGAGGCTCAGTTAAAGCGCGAGTTCATTGCGGCAAACTTAGAAAAAGTGCGTGTTCAGCGCTACGGCCGCGAGTGGATTATCGCTTTTGAGAACCTCAGTTATAACAATAACGTTATTGACGGCTTGGCGGTTGCAATTGGTATGGCGGCCTCTATATTGCCGGAGGGCGATCGGTTTTATTTGCAACTTGAAAAATACGGTATCCCCGTTTTTGGTCTTGGTGGCGAGGTTGGCGCTTGGGATGCATTTATGAATGGTCGAGGTGGCCTGCCGGAGTCGGTGATGATTGCCGCGCCAAGCAGTAAATTGCGTCGTCGCAGCGGTGTTAATGTTGTTCAATCTACCCTTGACGACGTGAAGGAGTATCTAGCATTTCGTCCAACTGTGATGCTCAAACCAATTCTCGCATCGACCTTAGGCACTGAGTTTGGCGTTTTTGATTACTCATTAGCGGCGCGAGCAGATGTTATTGTGCCTTTATGGCAGGGTGCAGCGTTTAACATTTCGAAAGATTGGTCAGTCCAAGAAACTGATGATTTCACCAAAGACGGTATTTTCGGCGGTGTATTTAGAGCGCAGAGAGTCCCGGATGGCGTGAAAGATCGTGTTATAAGTCAAACTTTCCGTATGGGGCGTGGTTTTACTACCATGATTTCTTACGGTCGATTTTTCACTGTTAATGATGGTGTGTCTCTAGAGAGTCGCTGGGAGCCTGGTGATGGCCGGAATCGCTTCCGTGTCATTCTTACTGACTTTGAAGACAAGCATGATCCGAGTATTACCCGTAATGCCCGCTTAGCCTCATGGCGCTATTTTTTCCAGAGCACTAATAGTGAGATTAATGTAACCGCTGGTGAATTTTACAGCGAAGATTCGGGTTATAAAATTGACTTTACCCAGCATATTGGCGACACGCGTTTACATTTGATCTATAAAAAGTCAGAGGGTAATAATTTTGCTGGTATTGGGTTTACCATACCGCTAACACCTCGTAAGGATGTTGGTCGCTTTGCCGGGGTGCAGTTAACAGGTACCCCGAGCTGGCGCTACGATATTAATACGATTTTGGGGGAGCAGGGCAACCGCTTGGTGTTTGGCCCCAACGTTATTCCAACTGAGTTTTTCAATTTGCGTAACGGTTATTTTAATGGCGATCGTTTGAGTCCGGCTTATATTCGCGCGAACCAAGAGCGTCTGCGTGAGGCTTGGCAGACCTTTGGTGTGGAAAAATAAACCTTGATAACAAAGATTGACGTATTCCATGTTGTCTAGCCGACATTACTTCATTAGCGGTACCGATACCGATGTTGGCAAGACCCTGGTTGCGTGCGGTTTACTAAGAGCGGCCGCGTTACGGGGTTTGCGGACTCTTGCGATAAAGCCGGTTGCTGCTGGTGCAGAGCTAACAGACAACGGTTTGCGCAATGAAGATGCCCTCATGTTGATGGCGGCGATGACAGAAGTATTGCCGTATCAGCAGGTTAACCCGGTATTGCTGGAACCGGCTATTGCGCCCCATATCGCGGCGGAACAAGCTGGTAAGCGGATAACGGTTTCTCAGCTCGCGGGCATCTGTCGCGGGGTGATGATGCAGTCGGCAGACCTTATTTTGATTGAGGGCGCCGGCGGTTGGCGGGTCCCCTTAAATCGCCATGAGTTGCTGTCGGGCCTAGCATCTGAGTTGCAAACTCCGGTTATTCTTGTGGTCGGTATGAGGTTGGGTTGTATTAATCATGCCTTGCTTACCGCAGAGGCTATCCGAGCGGACGGTTTGCGTTTAGCGGGCTGGGTAGCAAATCAGATAGATCCAGGTATGTCTTGTTTTGAAGAAAACCTTGCCACCTTAAAAGCCATGCTGGACGCACCGTGCATTGGTGTCGTCCCTTATCTAGCGCAAGACCAGCGGGCTGCAGACGCTGTTGCAGCTTGTTTGGATATTTCTATTTTGTGATCGCGGTCATACTTCTGCGCTATTTTTCTGCCCTCGCATTACTTTAATGTAATAATCTACTATGGTGTTTCGCTTTTTTATGAGCGCACAGCTACTGGCGCTGTGCGGCTTATTCTAATAACTATTAAATAAGATCGCTTTATACTCATATTGTTGCGCTTCATTGTGGTGCAATCTTAGTGGATTAGGCAAAAAGTTCGGTATTTTTTCATTCCCCATTAACAACTGTTAGCTTTTGCGAGATACTCAGGTTGATATATTAGAGTCAATAGGTATTTATACTTATGGATGTCTTGGGCTGAAAGCAAAGCAAGTGACGCTGCGTATGGGGCTCATAGCAAAAATAATAGCAAAAATAATTTTTGAGGTTTGGGGATGTATAAAGGCATTGGTCTAGCTGTTCCGTTTTTGTTCTTGTGTGTGCTCGGTGGAATTTCTGTCTCTGCTTTAGCTGGCGAGGACGTAACGTACCCTCATATATATGGTCTTGGCACGATGACTAATGCCGATTCCGACCGAAATGTTGAATCCACTAATAATGGCTGGCAGTTAGGTGTTGCTTATCCCTTGTCCGATCGGCTGTATATTGAAGGCCTGTATTTTGATAACACTTTTGAAACGGGCGACAACAATGGCAGTGATTTCTACCAGTCCGGTGGTGGTGTAGACCTTCAGTATGGCTTTGGTGATAGAGAGCAATTTACGCCGTTCATTTTAGCTGGGGTTGGTGTGGCCGAGAATGACGTTGTGCCGGATGCGCTCGACGAAGATTCCTTCTACTGGAATGTAGGTCTAGGGTTTGTAGGCCGTATTCTAGACTTGCAATGGCTGCGTTACCGTGGGGAAGCGCGCTATGTTCAGGATGACTACTTAGACGGTCGATCTGATATCCGTTTTGGTTTGGGCTTGGAAGTTGCTTTGGGTAAAGCTCAAGAGAAACAGCAAGTCGTCGTTGAGAAAATCGTTTACAAACAAGTTGAAGTGCAACCCAAAGATTCTGACGGCGACCGCGTGGTAGATCAGTTTGATGAATGTCCTAATACCTTGCCGGGTGCTCGCGTAGACGGCCGTGGTTGCGTTATCGAACAGCAGGTTATCAATATAGCCAATGTTACATTTCAATTAAATTCGGCTCAGTTAACACCGCTAGGTCAAAATACCTTGATGAATGCCGTCTCATTCTTAAAAAATCAAAATAATATAAACGTAGAAATTGCGGGACACACAGATAGCGCTGGGTCAGACGCGTACAACCTAAATTTGTCGCAGCAGCGTGCAGCATCGGTGAAGCAATTTTTGGTTAACAACGGGGTTTTATCATCCCGTCTATTGGCAAGAGGCTATGGCGAGTCATCACCTATCGCCAGTAACGATACGCCCACTGGGCGCGCATCAAACCGTCGTGTTGAATTTCGTTTAACAACTCGATAATAAATAAAATCGCTTGAAGGAGCAGGGCATGCATTTGCAGAAGTTAGTTGTGGCATTGCTGATAGTAATGGCCACGTCGTTCCAGTTGACTGCTTGTAAGTCAGCGAATGATAGCAATTCAGTAGGGTCGGGCTCCAATGCTGGCGCGCAACTTGATACCGATAACGATGGTGTCTTGGACACGGTCGATAATTGCATCGATGTCGCAAATGTTGATCAGCGCGATACGGATGGCGATGGCTTCGGTAATGTTTGTGATGACGACAATGATGGTGATGGCGTCTTAGATGCTCAGGATAATTGCCCTTTAGTCATTAACACGATGCAAAGCAACGCTGATGACGATGTTTTCGGTGATGCTTGTGATGATAGTGACAATGATTCCATCTTTGATGATATTGATAACTGCCGCGTTACTGCCAATGTTAATCAGCGTGATACCGATGCCGATGGCCAGGGTGACGTTTGTGATGGTGATGATGATGGCGATGGAATAAATGACGGCGTAGATAACTGCCCATTAGTTTCTAATCCCGCTCAAGAAGATGCCAATGGGAACGATATTGGTGACACCTGTGAAGATGATGTGGACGGCGATGGCGTACTAAGTAACGTTGATAATTGCCCGTTAGTGCCGAACCAAGAACAGTTCGATACCGACAATAATGGCACCGGTGATGCCTGTGAAGACGGTGACTCAGACGGTGTTGCTGACCCGATAGATAACTGTCCTGCCATCTCAAATAGCGGCCAAGTAGATACTGATTCTGACGGTTTCGGTGATGTATGCGATACGGATGATGACAATGATAACGTCCTCGACGGAGCAGACAACTGCCCTTTTGTTAGCAATCAAAACCAGTTAGATTCGGATGGCGATGGCACTGGTGATGCCTGTGAGTCGGACGCCGATAATGATGGTGTGTTGAACGGTTTAGATAACTGCCCATTTGTTGCAAACACAAATCAGAACGACGTTGATGGAGATGGTTTTGGCGACGCATGTGATGATTCTGATGCTGACGGCGTTTTAGATACCGTTGATAACTGTCGTGTTAACCCTAACGCCGGTCAGGCTGATTTAGATACCGATGGTACAGGGGATGCGTGTGACTCTGATAAAGATGGCGATGGTGTTGAAAATGGAGCGGACAACTGCCCACTCGTCGTAAATACAAATCAGCTTGATAGTGATTTGGACGGTATTGGTGATGCTTGTCAGGATGATGCTGACGGTGATTTGATCGCTGACATAAATGACAACTGCCCAAATACCCCGAATTTTGACCAAGCAGATACTGTTTCCGCTAATGGGATTGGTGATGCTTGTGATGATTCAGATACCGATGGCTTTGTTGATAATGCTGACAACTGTCCGTTAAATGCTAATCCAAGCCAAGTCGATACGGATGGTAATGGTCAGGGTAATGCCTGTGATCAGGATGATGATGGCGATGGTGTTTTAGATACAGTAGATAACTGCCCATTAGTGCCAAACTTGGATCAAGATGATGCCGGTAATAACGGTGTGGGCGATGCTTGTGAAGCTGATAACGATGGCGATAACGTCTTAGACGACGTCGATAATTGCCCAACCGTTGCAAATACCGATCAAGCTGACTTTGATGATGACGGTCTAGGTGACGTTTGTGATGATGATATTGATGGTGACACTGTGCCAAATGGCACAGACAATTGCCCGCTACCTAATCCTGGCCAGGAAGTTGATGGCAACGGTAATGCGGTAGCGTGTAACCCAACCGTTATTGCAGAAAACTTTGAGTGTACTGCTGGCGCACCTGCGGGTTCTTCGGTAGCAGCAATCGAAACTGGTTTGGTTTGTACGATTACCGACATAACGGCGCCATTGCTAGATGGATGCTCGGTCGTGTCGGCAGACAATGCGATAGATCGTGATCTGGCGTCATTTGCTATTGTTAATTACGATGTTGGTCTGCTTGACGTAATCCTAGGCGATGGTGGTTTGGGGCTTACTGGTTCACAGACATTACAAGTGAATATGCCTGCGCCAATTCTTGCTGGACAGGTTGCTGGCTTCATAATCAGTATTCCAAATAGTACGGTTGATCTAAGTATTTTACGCCGCATTAGCGTTAAGACTTACTTAAATGGGGAGCAAAATGGGGGGGCAGGTATCGATCAAAATAACCAACTTGCATTGCTTGGTCAGGGTCTCATACGCAGTAATGATGCGTTGTTCCCAGCGTTTGACCCAGCTGACCCGGCATCGTTTTTTGATCCTGGCGCATTTAGCTTTCCAGACCCCACGGCGTCAAATGATGAAGTGAAATACCTGCTCGGTTTTATTGCACCGAATGATTACGATCGTATCGAGCTGGTTATTGATGCGCAGCTGCTAACTGTTGACTTAACTGAAGCGGTGAAAGTGTATGAAACCTGTGTGGCCGCCGCACCTACAGGGGCTACTGACCCGACAGTGCCCGGCGGTGGTGGCAATGATCCTGCGGCGCAGTTGCAGGGTTTATTCGAAACTATTGCCGACCCTGATGCTGTTGCCGCGCTTATTGCAACCTTGTCTGAGAATGCACCAGAAGAGCTTCAAGTATTGTTAGATGCGCTGGGTGAAGAGCCAAGTCAAGAGCAGCTTGAGGCCCTGTTTGCCATGTTTATTGAGCAAACTCCGCAGCAAGTGCAGGATTTCATTGCTTTATTAACTGGTTTGGCCGGCGGCGGAGAAGGCACGCCTGGTCCAGAAGAGTTGATTGCGATACTGACTGGTTTGGCGGGTGGCGGAGAAGGCACCCCTGGTCCAGAAGAGTTGATTGCGATACTGACTGGTTTGGCGGGTGGCGGAGAAGGTACTCCTGGTCCAGAAGAGTTGATTGCGATACTAACTGGTTTGGCTGGCGGCGGAGAAGGCACGCCTGGTCCAGAAGAGTTGATTGCGATACT
>TARA_R110001592_G_scaffold13613_1_pt1 | contig 19272 bp, 18 predicted proteins | sample TARA_R110001592 | Tara Oceans TARA_R110001592 (sample SAMEA4398387) | marine metagenome | biome: Polar Biome; feature: [SRF] surface water layer (ENVO:00010504); material: water (ENVO:00002006), including particulate matter (ENVO:01000060) such as... | depth 5 m | reverse complement strand
TAATTATCAACACCGCTGAGCCGCTATTTTCCTCCGGCTCTGAGCACCTGCGCTCACACATGTGAGACAGGAATTACAGCGATCGAGCTTACTTGTTCTCGATCTTCACGTGTGCATCAGTCATGCAAGCATCACGACCACTAGTAAGATAGTAGTTAATTATCTTAGCTGGTGATTGAACATACTTGTCTGACCACTCACTAGTAGCATTCACAGTGTCAGACCATTTCGCAATGTCTTCCATAGTGACAGGCTTACCAGTAGGCATTCCAGCTTTCCACGCAGCTACGAGCTGAGCAGGCAGACGCCATACTCTTCTCTTAACTGGTGTAGTACCGAACTGCTTATTGAGCTCGTCAACACTCGTGAAAGTATAATATGTAGTTTTAGACATACTATTCCTCCGTTCAAGTTGTAGCCATTTAGTTGTACGGTGGTAGATGCAGACTACTATTCATCTACCCACGCGCGCACAGACACATGCGCATACAGGGCCCCGGGGGCGTATATACACTCCCGCATGCTCTGCTCTTCCAACCGCGAATTTGGGGCGGGGTACTTTTTACATATCGGATATAGTTCGTAAAATAATTGTACTTTTAAATCTACACAGTGTATAAATAGACTTATGGCACATGGCGGTAAAAGACCTGGAACTGGTAGACCAGCAGGCAGTAAAAATAAAAGGTCGCAGGAGATCCAAGATCGTTTAGATGATCTAGGAGTAGATCCTATAGAAGGCATGGCTATGATAGCTGCCGACCCTAACTCCACACCTGAACTTAAGTTACAATGCTATAAAGAACTAGCACAGTATGTAGCTCCTAAACGTAAAGCAGTAGATATGAATACAGTACACTCAGGAGAAATGACTATTGAAGTAGTCAACTTTAATGAATTAGATGAAAATCAGGGTACCTAAAGACTGGAAGCCTCGTAACTATCAACTACCTCTTTGGAATTTTCTAGAAGAAGGTGGTCTTAGAGCCGTGGCGGTATGGCACAGACGTGCTGGCAAAGACTTAGCTAGTATTAACTGGTGTGCAGTATCAGCGCTCAAAAGACCAGGATTGTACTGGCACCTATTTCCTACATATAACCAAGGACGGAAGATTGCCTGGGATGGCATGACCAGGGACGGTCGTAAGTTTGTAGATCATTTTCCAGAAGAAGTTATAGCCGCTAAGAATAACACTGACATGAGACTTACCTTGAAAAACGGTTCGATCTACCAAGTAGTCGGTACAGATAACGTTGACAGACTTATCGGAGCCAATCCCGTAGGAGTAATCTTTTCAGAGTACTCAGTCCAAGATCCAAGAGCCTGGGACTATATAAGACCTATCCTAGCAGAAAATGGTGGCTGGGCGGTATTTATATATACAGCAAGGGGTAGAAACCACGGGTATGATTTAATGAACATGGCTAGAAAAAATGAAAAATGGTTTAGTCAAGTTCTATCTATTGAAGATACAAGAGCTGTAACAGCTCAAGCTATACAAGATGAAAGAGATTCAGGTATGCCAGAAGAAATGATTCAGCAGGAGTTTTATTGCTCATTTGATGCTCCTCTAGTAGGATCATACTATGGTAATCCTATGGCTAAGGCCCTTGCAGACCGACGCATAGTAAATGTTCCCTACGATCCTTTGCTTGATGTCAATACTGCATGGGACCTTGGCATGGGAGATTCTACCGTTATTATATTTTACCAGACTGTAAATGCAGAAATAAGAATTATAGACTACTATGAAAACCAAGGTGAAGGTCTAGCTCACTACATACAAGTAATGAGAGATAAAGAATATGCTTATGGAGAACATATAGCACCTCACGATATTAAAGTAAGAGAGATGTCAACGGGCCGAAGTAGATTAGAATCGGCCAGAGACTTAGGAATCAAGTTCCGTGTAATACCTAACTTAAGAATAGAAGACGGTATAGAAGCTGTAAGGACTATACTACCTAGATGTTACTTTGATGAAGATAAGTGCAAACACTTAATTGAAGCATTAAGACAGTACCGCAAAGACTTTGATGAGAAGAACAATACATTTAAAGACAGACCCGTACACGACTGGTCATCACATCCAGCAGATGCTTTTAGATATATGGCCCTAGCTATACGAGATCGTCAAAACGCTAAGATGGAAAAACTTCCAAGACTAGCAGACCAGGAGTATCAGATATTAGGATAAATGTCAGAAATTTTCAAAAGGTAGACATTGAGCCTTTAATTAAGCTTGGAGCTAAGATGCACAAAGAATCTACCTTCAATCACTTAGACTATTCTAAAGAAAAACTAAGAGAACTAGGTACAAACATTATAGCCAGACCTGATGTATTCTTTGCCTCTGTGGCCGAAGATGAAAATAAAGTAATATTAGGTATGTTCGTGGGTGTAATAACAGAGTACTATTTTTCTAAGGACACTATGGCTTCTGATTTACTATTTTATGTAGATCAAGACAAAAGAGGAGCCTTAGCTTGTTTAAAAATGTTTAAGGAGTTTGAATCATGGGCAAAAAGAAAAAAAGCAAAAGAAGTGCGCCCGGCTACTAGCACAGGAATAGATATGGAAAGAACTAAGAAATTATATAGTCATTTAGGCTATGAGCCAACAGGGCATACTTTTAGGAAGGTGCTTTAATGTGCGGCGGCGGCGGAGGCGGATATACTCCACCACCACCACCTCCACCACCTCCTACAAGAGCTGAGGTGCAAAAACCAGTAGCAGATTATTCAGCTATTGAAAGAAAGCGTAAAGGTAGATCGTCTACCATTATGACACAAGGCGGAGCTCAAGGTTTAGTGGGTATGGAAAATATACAGAAAAAGAAACTTATGGGTTCATTCTCAGAAACTTAGGAGAGACACATGGCTAAAAAAGGACTATACGCAAATATACATGCTAAGAAAAAAAGAATTAAAGCAGGCTCTGGTGAAAAGATGAGAAAGAAAGGTAGCAAAGGTGCTCCTTCAAATGCTGACTTTGCAAGATCAAAGACTACGGCTAAGAAGGGATAATGGATAAAGTAGATAACATTATTAAACGTATGGGTCAACTAGAATCTATGCGAGGTCCATGGGAGCAACTCTGGCAAGATTGCACAGACTTTGTAAACCCTAGACGTGGTGATTTTTCAATAGCAAGGTCTAAAGGAGATCGTACACGCTATGATAAAGTATTTGATTCAACTGCCCCATTAGCTAACGAACAACTAGCTTCTGGATTACACGGATTCTTGACGAGCTCGGCTGAGAATTGGTTTTCTTTAAATATACCACAAGAAAACGATATACTTTCTCAGTCAGTTCGCAACTGGTTACAGGGCACTACTGAAACATTATTTGATGATGTATTCCACACACCTGAGGCTAACTTTACTACAGCCGTACATGAGCTGTACTTAGACCTTGGATCTTACGGAACAGCTGTTATGTATGTAGAAGATAGACCAGGTAAGTCTATTAACTTTAGAACATTCCACTTAGCTGAATGCTTTATAGCAGAAAATTCAGAAGGTACTGTAGATACACTATATAGAAAATATAAACATACTGCAAGACAACTAGTGCAGATGTATGCAGACAAATTACCACAAAAATTTATAGATACTTCATACAAGCAACCACATCAAGAATTTACATGTATACATGCTGTTGAGCCAAGAGACTCATACGGCCCTGGTGCAAAAATGGCGACAGATATGCCATTTAGTAGCTGTTACGTATTAGAAGAAGAAAAAATTATGCTAGATGAATCAGGATTCAACGAATTTCCTTACATGGTTCCTCGTTGGTCTAAAACAGCAGGTGAGATATATGGTCGATCTCCTGCTATGACCTGTTTACCAGATATCAGAATGGTAAACGAAATGACTAAGACCGTTATTAGGGCAGCTCAAAAAGCTACGGATCCACCACTCCTAGTCCCTGATGACGGTTTTATGATGCCTCTTAGAACTATACCAGGCGGATTAAATTACTATAGATCAGGTACTACAGATAAAATAGAGCCTCTAACATCTAATGTTAGACCAGATATTGGGCTAGACTTTATTGAAACTAGACGTGAGCATATACTTAAGACGTTTCATGTAGATTGGCTACAAATGAAACAAGATGGTCCTCAAATGACTGCCACTGAAGTATTACAGCGTCAAGAAGAAAAAATGAGGTTACTAGGTCCTATGGTTGGCAGGTTACAAACAGAATTCTTAGGTCCTTTAATAGATCGAGTGTTTGCTATAATGACAAGACGTAATGCAATAGAAGAACCGCCTCAAGAAATAGAAGGTGAAACTTTAAAAGTAGTATATGTATCTCCTGTAGCAAGAGCTCAAAAATCTCAACAGATATTTAACTTTAGTAGATTCTTAGAACAAATGATACCTTTGGCTCAGATAAAGCCAGAAATATTTGACAACCTTGATGCTGACGGAGCTTTTAAATGGGCTCACGGTACCTTAGACGCTCCAATGGAAACTTTAATGGGTGAAGAACAAGTTGATCAAATGAGACAACAAAGACAAGAACAACAACAGCAAATGCAAGAAGCTGAGCAAGCTCAACAACTAGCAGGAGCAGCTAAAGATGCCAATGCGGCAGGACTAATGGATGGCGAGGAAGAAGCTTAACGAAATACACGATTCTTATCGCGCGGTGTTCGATTCTCCAGATGGAGAACGCGTGTTAGAGCATTTGGTTAAAGTAGGGTATGTAGATATACCCACGCATACACCAGGTGATTCCCATGATACTGCTTTCAAAGAAGGAAAGCGAAGTATCGTTATATCAATTCTAAGATTTATCGAACGCGATCCTAGAGAATTATTGCGCCAAGTGCAGCAAGGAGAACAAGATGGTTGAAGAAACAGGGTCCGTAGAAGCTACGGCAGAAGTAGCTACAGATGCGGGGAGCTCGGTTGATTGGAAAAATTCGTTACCAGATGACGTAAGGACTGATCCGAGTCTCGCAGACATAGCAGATGTAGGAGCCTTAGCAAAGAGCTTCGTACACAGTCAAAAAATGGTAGGTACAGATAAAATAGCCTTACCCAAAGCAGATGCAACGCCAGAAGAAATGGCAGCTTTCTATGACCGTTTAGGTCGACCTAAGGAATATGAATTTGAAAAAGCAGAACTTCCTGAAGGCATGAGCTACAACGAAGACATGGAAAAACAAATGAAAAACATGATGCATGAATCAGGTCTAACTAATAAGCAAGCTAATGACCTATACAAAGGTTATATGGGCTATATGGGTACTCAATACTCAGAACAAGCTGCTCAATCAGAAGGACAAAAGCAAGAATGGTTTAAAGAACTTCAAAAAGACTTAGGTAAAGCCTTTGATCAAGAAGTAGACTTATCTCAAAGAGCTGCTAGAGAACTTGGTGGAGATGATTTTCTAAAATGGTTAGACACATCAGGACAAGGCAACAATCCTATGTTTGTTAAGATGTTTGCTAAGGTCGGTAAGATGATGTCAGAAGGAGGAGCAGAACCCGGTAAACCGCAATCTTTTGAAATGACACCAGATAGTGCTAAAGCAGAGATTGGCAGATTACAGCGAGATCCTAACTTTATGAACCAATATAGTAGTAAAAGTGCTGATGGTCACGATGAAGCAGTCAAGAAGTACAGAAGCTTGTTTGAATATGCTTACCCTGATCAGATAGAATGATTGTACATTACATTATTTAGTAAGTTATAATCCAATATAAGCGGGTAGCTTAACAGTCCGCAGCTTTGTGCCCAGGCTTAAGGGTAGTGGAGGTCCGTAAGGGTAGCCTATGCGATATATTTAATATTGTTAAAAGGAGGACATTTTTATGTCAACTCAAATTACGACTGCTTTTGTACAACAGTACAGAGCCAATGTAGAGCACCTCTTGCAACAAAAAGGTTCACGCTTACGTCCATTCGTAAGAGTCGAATCTCAGAATGCTGAATTCGAATTCTATGATAGAATCGGTTCTACTTCTGCGCAAGAAGTGACAGGTCGTCATCAAGACACTCCACTAATCACAGTACCCCACGATAGAAGACGTTGTTCTTTACGTGACTTTGATTGGGCGGAATTAATTGATAGACCTGATAGAATAAGATTGTTAATCGATCCAACTTCACCATATGCGCAAAACGCAGGTTTTGCTCTAGGTAGAAAAATGGATGAGATTATAATCGCCGGTGCTTTTGACACCGTTTATACAGGTAAAACTGGAGCCGGAACAGTAACACATCCATCTACACAGCAAATTGCTCACAACTATGTTGAAAGCGGTTCGGCTGCTAGCTCTGGTCTTACTATCGGTAAACTAAGAAAAGCAAAAGAAATGCTTGATTCTAAAGAAACGGATCCATCAGATCCTCGTTACATCATTTGTACAGCAAGACAAATTCATGACTTGCTAACATCAACTGAAGTAACAAGTGCTGATTTCAACTCTGTTAAAGCTTTAGTTCAAGGCGATGTTAACACTTTCATGGGATTTGAATTTGTAAGAACTGAATTAGTAGCAACTGATGCAAGTTCTTATAGAAGAGTCATATGCTACAGTAAATCTGGCTTGTTGCTTGCAATGGGTATGGATATTAACGTAGATATTGGCCCAAGACGTGATAAACGTAATTCAACCCAAGTCTATTGCTCAGCTTCATTCGGTACGGTTCGTATGGAAGAAGAAAAAGTAGTAGAAATTAAATGCGCTGAAGCGTAAGGAGATAAACAATGGCTGTAACAACTCAAAATAGTACTGAGTATGGTAATAGTGTTGCTAATCCTATTACAACTCAAGCACAACCGCATGAGATGCATGGTAGATTAAGAATAGCTTTCTTTACTCATGATCAAGACGGTGCTGGTGACGCAACTTCTAGTGTAGCTTTATGTAAGCTACCAGCTGGAAAAGTACGTCTTATGTCATCACTTTCAAGGGTATATTGTAACTGGACTACAAGTTCTGCTACTTTAGATCTTGGATTTGACGCACATACTAATGCTGATGGAACTGCTGTAGCAGCAGACCCTGATGGCCTTATTGACGGTTTATCCGTTGATACTGCCGGATATTTCACATTAGAAGGTGCAATAGCTGCGGAAAAAGCAACAGGTGGAACACACTCGTTTGACAGTCAAGAGGGCGTTGTACTTCGTGCAACATCTCAAGATACTGCGATAGCAAGTGGCGACGACTTTGTTGGTTATGTAGTCTACGTTGTAGATTAGAAATAAATAGAGGGGAGGGAAACCTCCCCTCGCTCGGAGAAAAGATATGGCAACAGCATCAGCAGAGATTAACATTGTAAATAGAGCTTTAACTTTATTAGGTGTTAATACAATAACGGCCTTAACTGACCCAGACAAAGCAGCATCAACCGCTTCTGTGTTATGGGATGATACTAGAGCAGCGGTATTCAGGTCACACCCTTGGAACTGTTTAACAAAAAGAGTAGCTTTATCAAAAGATTCAGTAGCGCCTGCTTACGGGTACAGCGCTAAATTTCAATTACCTGCTGACTTTTTAAGATTAATTAGATTAGAAAACCCAAAAGAGAATTACCAAATAGAAAATGATTTTATACTGTATGATGGTACTGCATTAAATATACAATACCTAGCCTTAATAACAGATGTTACTAAGTATGACACATTGTTAGTAGACGCCCTAGCTGCAAGATTAGCGGCAGACTTAGCTCAACCTTTATTACAAAGCACAGCGGCTATGGAAAAGATGTATGCAATGTTTGAATTAAAGCTTAAAGAAGCTAGATACGTTGATGCACAAGAAAATTGTCAAGACGTGTTAGATGCCGACTACTGGCTAGATTCTAGATCAGGATTAACAAGGGCTAATATAGAGACACCTCCAAGGAATTAATATGGCAAAAGTTACGCCTATACAGACTAACTTCGCAGGTGGTGAAATTAGTCCTAAACTACAAGGAAGAGTAGATCTTCAAAAGTATGGCGCTAGCTGTAAATTACTTCAAAACTTTATATGTTTTCCTCAGGGCGGAGTAACTAAAAGATCAGGCACTCGACATGTAGCAGAATGTAAAAATAGCACGTCAACTAAGAGACTTATACCGTTTGTATTTAGTACAACTCAAGCTTACATGCTAGAATTTGGTGATGATTACATAAGATTTTTTAGAAATGAAGGACAAATATATTCATCAGGCAGTACGCCTTATGAATTATCAAGTCCTTACGGGCAAGAGTATTTAGATGGATTATCATTCACTCAATCAGCAGATATACTATATATAACACACCCTAGTTTCTCTCCTAGAAAACTAACAAGGACTGCTCACAACGCTTGGTCAATTACAGAATTAGATCATTTAGACGGGCCGTACCTTGATATAAATGTGTCTGATGTTACTATAACACCGCAAGCAGCTAGTGGCACAGGTAAAACTTTAACAGCTAGCGCAGACTTATGGGTTTCTACAGATGTAGGCAGACTTGTAAGACTTAAGCACAGCTCTACTCACGGGTACGCAAAAATAACAGCTGTAACAAATGCTACAGTAGCCGTAGCCACTATAATAAATAATTTTGGCGGTACAGGCGGTACAACAGATTGGAAACTTGGGGCATGGTCAAATACGTCAGGCTGGCCTAGCTGCGTAACCTTTTATCAAGACAGATTGTTTTTTGGTAATAGTACTACACAACCTAATACAGTCTGGGGAAGTAAATCAGGAGATTTTGAGAATTTTGCAGCATCAGCTACTGACGGAGTGGTAGCCGACGATAATGCTTTAGTATTTACACTAGCTACAGACAGAGTAAATGCAATACGATGGATGTATAGCGGCAAACAGCTGCAACTAGGCACTTCTGATGGACCGTTTTTAATGTCATCAGGTAGTGATAATTTAGCTCTTACCCCTACAAATGTAACAGTAAATAGGGAATCGGCAGACGGCGTAGCTAGTATGCAACCAATAGGAGCTAGTAAAGCTACGGTATATACTGATAGAAATTTAAGAAGAATACGAGAGCTTGCTTACAAATATGAAATTGATGGATATACATCTCCTGACTTAACTCTTATAGCAGAACATATTACATCAGGTTCTACTGTTAAAAACATATCCTACGCTAGATCTCCTGATAACCTTATATGGACATTACTGCAAGATGGCGGTCTAAGATGTATGACTTACGAGAGAGAACAAGATGTAGTAGCGTGGCACAGGCATATACCCGGAGGTACTTCAGGTACTTGCACTATAACAGTAACAGATTATGCTAATATTACAGCTAATTCTAAACTAGTGCTAACTAAGTCAGATGGCTCAATTACAACTTTTAATTCTGCTACTTCTGCTACTTCTGGAAAGTTTCATACTACGTCTAGTAATAATCAAACTGCTACAAACTTAAAAACATTAATAGACGCTGACTCTACCTTTACAGCAACAGTTAGTACTAATGTAGTAACTGTTAAAGAAACTGCAAGATCAGGTTCTGATCCATTAACTATAACTACAAGTGATATTATAAAATTAGCAATAACTAGTCAAGGTACTGCATTAGTTAAAAGCATAGCGGTTATACCAACAGCTGATGAAACAGAAGATCAATTATATATGATTGTTGAAAGAACTATAAACGGAGCCACTAAGCACCACGTAGAGTTTTTAGAAGAGGTCTTTGACACAAACAAAGGCAATACGGTATCAGATGCTTTTTTTGTAGATTCCGGTTTAACTTATTCAGGTACTGCAGCAAATTCTGTTTCAGGACTAGGACATCTAGAAGGAGAAACAGTGCAAGTGTTAGTTGACGGTGCTACTCATGCAAATAGAACTGTTGCTTCTGGCGCAATAAGCTTAGCAAGCACAGGAACTAAAATACACGTTGGTTTAGCATATAAAGCTAAGCTAATTACCTTAGACCCTGAAGTAGTTACAGATGAAGGTCCTTCTCAAGGTAAAGTAAGAAGGATAGAAAGAGCTACGGTTAGAGTAGTAGACACATTTAATCTTAAAATATCAGCTGAGACTATACCACTAGAAGAATTAAACTTTAGAGATACTGGCAGCTTAGAGTCTGTACCATTTAGAGAAGGAAGTCAAGCTATGGGATCAGTTACTTTGTTTACAGGAGATAAAAGAGTATTAATTTCTCATACTCCTGACCGTAAATTTAACTTAGTTATACAGCACGATCAAGCTCAACCTTGTACTGTGTTAATTATAATGTATGCATTGGTGGTGTCAGACAGATGATATACATATTACTATTACAATTAAAGGAGGGTAAATTATGTGTGTAACCGCCATGATTATGCTAGCAGCAACAGGTGCTGTAGTACAAGCTAAAGCGGCAGATTCAGCAGCTAAAGCGCAAGCTAATGCAGCTAGGTATCAAGCAGATGTTGCAACAAACAATGCTCAAATAGCCAGAGATCAGGCTCAATTTGAAGCCGATGGACATGATAGAGATGTCAGGAGAATGCTAGCTTCTAACAGAGCTGGTGTTTCAGCTTCAGGTATAACTTCGTCAGGCTCTGCCTTAGACGTACAAATGGATTCTGTAGAACAAGCTGAAATGGATAAGTTAGCTATAATGTATGGAGGGGACATGCAAGCTGGCAACTTTGAAGCCGAAGCTATGGCCCAAAAACAAGCTGCTAAAGATGCTAGAACTGCTGGTAAATACGCAGTTGGAACTAGTTTATTATCAGGTGCAACTAAAATAGCGGGTGGAATTGCTGCAACACCGCACGGAGATGCTGGATATTTCACTTCTGCTGGAAGAGCAAGGATAGCTAAACCATGAGTATTATAATAAAAGGATTAAAGACAGTAAACCAAGTAGCTAGTAAACCTACAGGCGCTGATAACACCTGGATGCTTAAAAAGTCTGCAGAGTTCATGAAGCTTAATGCTGACAACACTGCACAAATATCACAAGAACTAGAACCTGAAAAATATTTAAACGATCCAGGTTTTATACAAGGTACTTCTCCAGATACTTATATAAATAAGAAAAAAGATTTTATAGAAAAAACTGCAGGAGATACTAACTTTTTCCCTCCTACTACTATGGCTTCTACTATGTGGGAGACGTATATGCAGGCAACAAAACAAAAAGAATTATTTGGCGGTATTGCAATAGAAGCTAGAACTAGAGTAAATGCAAGACATCAAGAAGTTACAAAAAGTGTAAGAATGATGAATGAAACGCTATCTCAATATCCAACAAGAGAAAAATTTAATGAGATGATAGAAAATGTAGACTTGCATATAGGAACTATAGATACAGAGCCAGGAGCTGAACAACATTTACCTCCAGGTACTGCAAACTATATGGCTAGTGAAGCAAGAAAAAACCTTGCTAATACTTACTTATCAGGGCAGGCTAAAGAAGACCCTATAGGAGTTATGGATGATTTACATGATAATAAACAATATTGGAAAAGTTTAGGTTTATCCGAAGGTGATCTAGTAGGACAGTATGCTAATGCTATTGAAGAATATAGAGTTTTAGCTGAAAAAGATACTTTATCAATTATATCAATGCTTAAAGATAATTTTGAAAAAATACAAAATAACGGCGGCAGTCTTTCAGTTACACAGCTAGCTAGAATGCAACCTGATGATTTTACCAAAGATGAATTTGTAATGAAGCTAGGCATGTTATTACCCTGGTTTGAAAATAATATGAAGCCTAATGCACCTAGAACTAAAAATAACGAATCACAAAGAACTGAAACATCTGAAAGAGATGGTATGACTTACTTATACCCTACAATAAGGTTTAACGAAGATGGTACTCAAATGGAAATGGAAGATGCTTTTCAATATGCATTAGATCAAGGTGATGCTTTAGTTGTTAAAGATAATGCGCAAGGAACTAGGATAAGTAGATATATGTCGAGGGTATTAAAATGAAGAGAGAAGTCTATAAAGCTAAGAAAAGTTTAACAGGGTTTCAAAAAGCACCGTCAAGATCTAACGGATCTCAACAAGTTATAAATGCTGCAGCCGGTTTTGCAACTAGCTTAACACAAATAGGAGAAGCAGTTATTAATCTTAATGACACTATTAATACTCAAGAAGCAACTGGAGACGCAATAAAGAGTGCACAGTACATGACAAACTATCAAGATTCAGAATTAGCTTATGAGCAGTACAGCACTGATTTAATGACAGGAGGAAACATCTTTGCGTCTGCTAAAGCTTACGCAGACTCTATAGACTCTACTGGAGAATTAAGTAACAAAATATCAAGCATATATTCACGTCAAAATTTAAACTCATTTATGTCTAACGCGCGTACTAAAATTATGGCTAATGCTAAACTTCGTGCAGAAGATCCTGGATTACATAACCTTCAAGCCAACGGCATTGATGGAGAAATGGGCCCTGAAAGATTTGAAGAAAGTGTTGAGGCTCACGTAAAAAATGGTGGAACATCCACTGGAGCTTCAGTGTTAACTAAAGGAGAAGCTCAAACTATTATAAATACTATGAAAACAGGCTCATCAGCTCAAGCGCAAATGCTTATAAATCAATATTTCCAGGGAGACAGTCCTTATAAACAAAATATTGTAAACGATCTTGTAAGGCATGGCCTAGGGTCAGAATATGCAGTTATGTCATATCTTCCGCAGCATATAATGAATACATTCATAGCTGGAAATAGATTAACAGACGAAGAATGGACGGCTTGGAAAAATGCTAACCCTAATTTATTAAAAGAAAATACTAAGGCTAATATTGCAAATGACATAGCAACTGATGCAACATTTATAAAATTTATGGATGCATATACTGGTGGCTCTAAAGAAAAGTCAGAACAAATAGCTTCTGATATGCAAAGAATGGTTTTTAATACAGTTAGACATTTAATGTACTCAGGAACTATGAATCAAAGTGATGCTCAAGACTACGTAATAGGTTCTTTAAAAGATTCTTTTCATATGGTAAATACTGATCAAGTTAAAGTAATAATGCCTAAATCACAAATAGAAGATTTTAGTAAGATAGAAGCAAGACTAGAGTCTATAACTGGAAATCCTTATGTTTTAGATAATCTGCTTAAAAACTACGACGTAGAAATGCTTACGTCTCAACAGCTAGAAGGCATGGGTATATTTACTGATGAAGATAATGTGACCATGTACAGAAGAATAATAGAAGAAGAAGGAGTATGGGTTTCATCAGATGATGGCGAAGGTTTTATGTTAATGGTAAATTTTCCAGGGGCTGCAACTCAAGAGCCAGTGGCAACTAGCAATGGAGAGCCACTAGTTATCAGCATTGAAGATACAAAAAAATTATACAATTTTGATGGCAGTAAACTATCAGGTACTTTCTTAGAAAACGGTCAAGTATTTTCAACTAGTTTTTGGAGAAGACTAAATGGTAAAGATGGGGCATTTAGCAGCGAGTACTACAGAATGGAATCTTTAAATCAAGAGACAGATAAAGAAATGACTACAAAAGAAAAAGTATTTAAAGCAGGTGATTAATGGGATTATTTACAGGATATAAAACAAAAGTAAATCCATACCTACAAAGAGCAGGTCTTGACAAAAGACAATCTAGCTCTCAGTCTGTTACAGACGCAGCGCAGGAAAGAGGCTGGAGGTACACTCTAGGATCTAGTATATACAGAGACTATGAGCAAAACATATTAGGTGATGCTGCTGAAAAAATGAAAAAACTAGGAGTTACTTCTTCTAGTCAAGTTGCACCTACAAAAAGAATAAATATGTACGGCGAAGAAGCTCAAGACGATGAGTTTTCATTAACTGCATCTGGAAATCCTATTACTGCTGGATTATCTGAAATACTAGAAAGGTATGACACTACTGAAATAAACCTTATATCTAAAGAAGATTTAGATAATAGCCAGCAACTTAAAGATTTAGGCTTAAAATTTGAAACAGATACTACTGATATAGAAGTATCAGAACTAATTAGATTAAAGAAAAACGAAATAAGAAATAATTACATCTTAGAAAAAGCTGAGGGCGGAAGATATTTTAAAGGTATGGCTATTGAAATGGGTATGGCTATGCTAGATCCTATGAATGCTGCAGCTGCGCTTATTCCTGTCCCTGCGGCTATTGTTAAAACTGGCATAATTGCTAGAGGAGCTTATTTAGGAGGTACAACAACTGCGGCCTTAGAACCTGGTATATATGGCCAAGCTCAAGATGAACAAGCTGATTACACGGCTATGCAAGCTTTTGCTAACGTTGCCTTTGGTACAATTATAGGTGGTGCATTTGGAGGCATAGGTAAAGGTTTTAATCACTACATGGCTACAAGAGCTGAAGCCGCTGCAATAGCTCAAGATTTAGAAGTAGATGCCTCTAAGCTAGCATCTGCAGGAGATGACGTTGTTTCTACAAAAGCAAAAGATAGGCCATTAGATGAAATGACTCTTGACGAGTTAGCCGAAAGACAAATAGAACTTGACTTAAAAATTAAAAAAATAAAGCCAAAAAATGTAGATAATCTTAAATATAAGAATATTACTATTGGTGAGCTATCGCCTGAAGAAATAGTAGAAATAATAGCTAAAATTACAAGCAAGAAAAAAATAACAAAAGCTGATCAAAAATTACTGGATAACCTTAAGATTAAACAAGATCAATTAGCTATGAGAAATGCCGATGAGCTACAAGAACTAGAAAAATTAATAAAAGAAAGAGACAAAGTAAAAGCTGTACGTAAAGATTTAAAAGATAGTAGCCAAGAAGCTATTGTAAAAAAGAAACTAAAAAAATTAAAAGATGAAGCAAAAACTGAAACGCAAAGACGAGAGGCTGAAGAAGACATAGCTATTTTTGAAAAACGGCTGAAAAAAATAGAAGCCCAGAAAAAGAAACCAGGAGCTGATTTTGTTAAGTCGGCTTTAAGTTCAAGAAGACAAAGAAGATCCACTAATGATATAGCGCCTGAAGAAAAATATGATAGTATAGATGACCACAAAGAAGCTGTAGACATTGATAATGAAGAATATTTAAACTTAGGTGAAAAACATATTAGATCATTAGAAGGGCAAGACCCAGAGCTTAAAAAGAAGACATTAGAAGATATAGCTAATATTAAAAAACAAATGATATCAGAAGAAGATTTAAAGTCTTTAGATGATATTTTAAAAGACACCATAAACTGCGAGGGAAAATAAATGGCAAGCATATGTAAAGAGAAACTACTAGCTGCTTTAGAAGAAGCAGGTCTTAAAGACAAGCTAGATGCAGATTTTATTAATGATCTTTTTAAAGATCTAGATGTTAATGTAAAGCAAGCCAATAAAGATATAGCTAATGCTCAATCTATTTTAAAAAAATATAGAGAAAAACTTATAGGAGATACTGCAGAAGCAGAAAAAATAGCAGTACAAAATGCTATAAATGATTTAGTTGTTCAAAATCGATTAGATGTAGAAATGCAATTGTATGACAATCCATGGGAAGCCATAGAAGCTATGACTATAGGTATAGTAGGAAGCAATAAAAAAGGTGCTGCTTATTCAATAGATGCTGTACAAAAAGGTATACTAAACACAAACCTTGGAAGATTAATAAACAAGCTAGAAGGTAGAGATAAGAAACTAGCTTCAATGAAACTACTTGACGAATTTAAGTCAGGTAGATTTGACTCAGATATTATAAGAGAAGGTTATGAGTTAAGGAAAATGCAAGATAGTGAAACAGATGCAAAAAATGCTATAAGGCCATCAGGAGCCGGGGCTAAAATAGGCATTACCGGTAATAAAAAAGCTATGGCTATAGCTAAAATATTACATGAAACATTTATGGATATGGACTATACTTCTAATAGAGCCGGGGCTAATATAGCAAAAAGTGAAATAGGATCATTTGCCAGACCAAGTTATAATCGTACTAAAATACTAACAGCTGGAAGAGAAGAGTTTGTAGCATATTTAAAAGAAGAAGGCGTTTTAAATAAAGAGCGTACTTTTATGGGAGACTCTCAAGAAGATAATATATTAAGAGCCTTATATGAAGCCGTTCAAAACAACGAGCCTATAATTTCAAAAGGAAGCAGACTAGACTTAGGAAGTGGTCATTTTGCTAATTCAAGGAATGAAGCTTTTAAAGCCTTTCCAGGAAGAAATAGTACAGCTAAAAAAGCAACTAGAAAGTCAACCCCTTATTTAGTTTTTGAAGATGCAGAGGCTCAAATTAAATTTAACAAAAAGTTTGGTTCTGACTCGTTAATTCAAAATGTTATGTACGACATGGAAAGTACTTCAAGGAATACGGGCCTTATGAAAAGGTTTGGGACTAGACCTAGAGAAATGTTAGCGCATCTTGAAAACAGGGCTAAAAATATAGCTGTTAGAAAAATGGCAGTCCTTGACGGAATAAAAGATAAAAGACCTCTTACTAGAGCAGAGAAAAAAGCTTATAAAAGGTTATTTAACGGAATAAGAAAAGTTGATAAAGATAGCAGAGAATCTTGGATGAGTGTCCTTGATGGTACTGCTTTAAGAATAGAAGGCGGGTTGCCTGGTCAAATTTCTTTAGCGGGTATTGGTGCTGCTACAAGAGCTCTGCAAACACTAACTAAGCTAGGAAGTTCTACAATAACAGCTTTTAGTGATATTTTTTATGCAGGAAGCGCCTTAAGAGCACATTCTGATTTAGGAGCAGGAGAATCTTATTTTCAAGGTTTTGCTAATGTTCTTAAAGGAAGAGGAAGCCCTGATCAAAGACAGGCTGTAAGATCTATGGGTTTAGGTATTGACGGTTTACTAGGAGCAGTTCATTCTAAGTTTGGTGCAGTTGACTCAGCTCCAGGTTCTGCAACTAAATTAGTAGGTAAGTTTTTTAAGCTTAACAGCATGAATTGGTGGAATGATTCTCATAGAAGTGGTATGATAGATATACTTTCTCGTAATTTTGCTTCTCATGCTAAAAAGTCATATGCTAAGCTTCCAGAACAAATGCAAAGAACTTTACGTACTTATGATATTACAGAACCTGAATGGGAAATATACAGGAAATATGGATTAAATAAATATGATGGCCACGCTGGAAGTAATAAAGATGTATATATGACAAACGAAAACTTTGATCAGCTATTAATTGAAGGTACTGATGGTAAGAAAGATTTAGTTAAGTATGCGTATGATAAGCAAGTTGAATCAACAGTATTTAAAAAAGGATTTGACAAGCCTGACAAAGAAATTAGTAAAACAGAATATGAGCAAATGTATGATGCTTTGCAAGATGACCCGTTTGCAGTAGGAAGTATTCTTAGAGATAAAGTATTTGATCTTAAAAATAAGATGAATACTATGTATACTAATTTAGCTGATTCAGGAGTTATCATGCCTGGTGCCTATGAAAAATCTTTATCAATAAGACTTGGTTCAGCCGGATCTTATGGAGGAGAATTTAACAGATGGATTATGCAGTTTAAATCTTTCCCTGTATCAGTGGTTAGAAAAGTACTTAAAAGAGAAATTAGGCTTGGAATGGCCTCAGGTGGCGCTGGTGGTGTTGCTTATAACATTGCCGGTTTAGTAGCTATGACTACTACAATGGGCTATGCTTCTTTAGCTACTAAAGATATTTTAATGGGCAAAACACCAGTATCTCTATTTACTAAAAACGGAGGATTTAACATGAGCTATTTAACAAGGTCTGCAATTCAAGGTGGCGCTGCCGGATTGTATGCAGATTTTCTTTTAGGCGAATGGAACAGGTACGGCTCATCAGCTTTAAGGTCAGCGGCAGGACCCTTTCTTGGCCAAGTGGACGATGTAGCGGCTATGGGAGCTAACGTTTTAACTGGTGATTTTGACAAAGCTGGAAGACTACTTAACAGGCTTTTCCTTAGTAATTTTGCTATAGGAGGTAATTTATACTATACGAGGTATGCTTTTAACTATTTAATAGCGTACGAAATGCAAGAATTTTTTAATCCAGGGTATACTAGAAGAGTTGAGCAACGTATAATGAGGGATAATGAACAGAAATTTTACTTAACCCCTAGTGTAAGTAAAGGAGCTCCGTTTTGACAATAGGAAGTGCATTATCTAGAGTAGTAAGTACAGGGACTGGAAGTGCTAAGGAATTCCCTTTTAATGCCCCTGTAGCCGCTGTAACCGATCTTAAGGTCTTTACCTTAGTTATAGCTACATCTGTGCAGACTCTGCAAACAAGAGGAGGTTCAGGCACATATGACTACGCGGTAACAATTAACAGCTCAACAAGGTATGCTACAGTAACTCTTAATACAAACCTGCCTAACACTCACAAGATTGTAATACTTAGAAATGTACCTCTTACCCAAGAGACAGACTATGTAGAAGGCGATGCCTTCGGTGCCGAGACCCATGAAGCAGCTCTCGATAAACTTACACAAATAGCTTCACAGATTTCAGAAGTAGCAGACAGGTCTATTAAAGTTCAAGAAGCTTCTTCTACTACAAGTATAACTTGCGAGGAGCTTGTAGCCGACAGAGTATTAAATGTTAATGCAGCTGGTACAGGCATTGAAATGGGACCAACAACCGCAAACCTTGAAACGTTAGCAAGTATTTCAAGTGACATTTCAACTGTAGCTGGTATAGCTGCAAACATAACAACAGTAAAAAATAATGCTTCCAATATAAATGCAGTAGCTGCTGACGCAACTGACATTGGAGCTGTAGCTGGTAAAGCTACGGAAATAGGAAGACTAGGTACATCCGACGCAGTAGCTGATCTAGCATTGTTAGGTACATCAGATATAGTTTCTGACATGAATACACTAGCTTCATCAAGTAATGTATCTAATATGAATACACTAGCCGGTGTTGCTTCAAACGTAACAACGGTTGCAGGTATAGCCTCTAACGTAACAACGGTTGCAGGTGTAGCTAGTAATGTGACATCAGTAGCTAACGTAGCTTCAAACGTAACAACGGTTGCAGGTGTAGCTAGTAACGTAACAACAGTCGCTGGGGTAGCCGCCAATGTTACTACTGTTGCAAACAATGTCGCTGGAGTAAATAGTTTTGCTGATCGATATAGAATAGGAACATCTGATCCAGATAGTTCTTTAAACGAAGGAGATTTATTTTATAACTCAAATGATAATAATTTAAAATTCTACAATGGCACTGCATGGACCAGCATTGATACAGGACTTACTGATATTATAGGTGATACATCTCCACAGTTAGGTGGAAACTTAGATGTAAAAGCTAGAGAGATTAATACCTCAACAACTAATGGCAATATTATACTAGGACCACATGGCACAGGTATG
>TARA_R110001592_G_scaffold30284_3_pt1 | contig 19273 bp, 16 predicted proteins | sample TARA_R110001592 | Tara Oceans TARA_R110001592 (sample SAMEA4398387) | marine metagenome | biome: Polar Biome; feature: [SRF] surface water layer (ENVO:00010504); material: water (ENVO:00002006), including particulate matter (ENVO:01000060) such as... | depth 5 m | reverse complement strand
TTATATTTTTCTTTAAGTTCTTTAATTAATGGGTGATGTCTAAGTTGTAGAATGTTGTATATTTTTTTACCCGTTTCTTTTTCTAAACTCTTTAATGATTGTAAATGTTTGTCTCTTAGGACTAATGGTTTTTCGCAAATAACATCACACCCATTTCTAAGTGATAATCGTATATGTGCGTCGTGTAAATAATTAGGACTACAAATTGAAACAAAATCAATATTATCCTTATTCCTATATAGATGTCTATCAAATCTTTCAGATTCTTTGAAATATGAGGCCTCTGGAAAATATCTATCTATGTATCCTACTCCATCATAAGGATCAAGAAGTGCCACTAAATCGTTATTAGTGTGTTTTATCGCCTCAACATGGCGTGGAGCAATATATCCCCCAGCCCCTATAAGGGCGAAATTTTTTATATTAGTGTTCGAATTCATTTATACAAGTTGTTATAGTTTTTAATTCATCTTCACTTAAATGTGGAGAAACAGGTATATGTAAAACCTCTCTACATCTTTTTTCACATTCAGGTAATGACTGTTTACCAAACATTTCTAAGTAAACCGGTTGGTTGTGTAGTGGTATTGGCCAATACACAAATGTTTCTATGCCGTTTTTCGTTAGGTGTTTCTGAAGTTCATCACGTCCTTCTACAATAAGAGTATACAGATACCAACTATGATTGTCAAGAGTATTAGTAGGATACGGTAAAGTGACTCTTGGGTTATTTATATTCTTAAAGTAATATTCTGCGTTATATTGTCTTTTATCTAACCAGGTTTTAGAAGCTCCGTTTATGAGTACGGTTAAGAATCTAGCTTGTAGGGCATCTAACCTTAAATTACCTCCCACCATCTCATGGTAGTATCTTTTTTTAGAACCGTGAGCTCTAATCATTTTTATCTTTTTATAAGTTTCTTCGTCATTTGTTATAACAATCCCACCATCTCCAAGACAACCTAATGTTTTGGCTGGGAAGAAACTAAAAGCGGCAGCTAGTGACCTAGTACCCGAATGACCTCCTTCAGGATAGTACGAACCAAAAGACTCTGCACAATCCTCAAATAAAATCACTCCTTTACTGTCACATAGTGTATTAAGTTCGTCTACTGATTTAGTTTCACCAAATAAGTGAACAAACATTATTGCTTTTGTATTTTCAGTCCAAGCTTCCTTAAACTCCTTTACTGAAGGATGAAAGGAGTTTGGTGCATTATCTACAAATATCGGATTGAGTCCCGCAACAAGAATTGCTTCCGAACTCGCAATAAAGGTATAGGAAGGAACTAATACATCAGATCCTTTTGGGAGGTCTAGTGACATTAGTATTGCCAATAATCCATCGGTACCACTTGAAACACCAACGGCATATTTTGAACCAGTATAGGAAGCGAACTCCTCTTCAAATCGACTAACAGAAGGTCCGTTCACATAAATCCCATCTGATAAGGATTTATCTAATTCATTCCTAAGGTAATCTTTATAAGGAGATAATAACTTAGGATAGTCAAAAAATTTAATAGTTTTTTCTGTTTGCATATTTTAAGTAAAAGCTTTTAGGTACTAAATTTAGTCTATAAAGAACATAAAAGAAAGGCCTAAGTCGCTCAAACAACCGTTTATATGTAGGGTAGTAAGTATAGTCTTTCTTTTCTCTATTCATCATTTCTTCAAATTGGGAATCTGTGAGGTCAAGTCTTTTCTTCATTTCAGAAATTAAACTTTCATCCATTTCCTTTTCTTCTGACATTTTTATCATTGCCATTTTTCTGGTCATTTGTCCTGATCTTATTAATGCTGAGTATTCACACTTCCTTAGGTCAATGCCGAATTTATTCGGTAGGTAAAAGTTATTTACAAAGTAAGCTGAACGATTTTCCATATGATGACCACCATACCACTCCCAACCATACTCTTTATGTAAAAAGTTTTTGGTGTCTTCTTTATCGTAATCCATGTAATATAGAGGACGAATTCTCTTAATTCTTTTAACTAATAATTGTCTCATCCATGGCCAGAAATCCATAAGTGGTAGACTAGTCAATTTAACTTGGCCAAATAATTTATGGATTGACCTAACATATTTAGCATCTTGGTAAAACCAACCTTGTGGTGAAATACCTTCGGTTCTAAATGAGTGTCCATTCCATATCCATTTGATTCCATATTTCTCCGCCGCTTTATAAAGAGTTGCGCCAATACCTAAATCAGTCCCCGAATCTAAATCAGGTACCGATGCCAAAAAGAAAGAACGAACTAAATCATTATATTCTTTATTATCAACAACATGTGTATAAAGATCAACATCTAAAGCGGTAATCATTCGTTCTATATTCTCTACCGCTATTTTTGAATTCCAAGTATTATCGAAGTGAACAGCTAAAGGTCGTAATCCAGTTTTAACCGCTAGATGTAATAAAAATGAAGAGTCACATCCTCCACTCACACCAACCACTACGTCATATTTCTTTCTTTTACCATCTTTTTTTATTTGGTCAATGAAATCATTTAAGATTTTTCCACCCTCTTCCCCAACAGGATATTCCTTATTTAATTCAACATCTCTTTCACAATAATTGCAAACCCCATCATCATTAAACTCAATGTAGGGAATTGTTTCGTCGTAAATACAGTTTTTACAGATTTTCATAGTTTTTTATAATTTGTTCGATATCATTTTGTTTTGGGAATTTAATTAGAACTCCCATGTCTTTTTTAGAGTAAACACACATACTACCTATGGCCACACCAGAACTACCATTAAGGATACCATCTTCAACATCCTCTAGTTTTCCTACTCCACCACATGAGATAACTGGTAAATGTGTTTTATGAGTCACCTCATTTATTAAATCGTTATCCATACCTTCCCAAGTACCATCTCTATCTACAGAATACAATAGAATTTCTCCTACGCCCAATTCCTCCAACTTTTTAATGTACTCTACAGGACTTAAGTTTACTGTTTTTTTAGTAGAATGTCTATAAATTTTATAAACCCCCCACAGATTCTTTTTTACATCAACTGATGCGACTATACTTTGACTACCGAATAACTCAACCGACTTTCGTACAGTTTCAGGGTCATCAAAGAGAATATCGTTAATTACGACCTTTTCAATACCTAATTGAAATAGTGTCCTAATGTCTTCAATTGTTTTGATATTACCTCCATAACATAGAGGCATGAAACATTCTCGAGTGATTTTACGTATAACATTAAAGGGTATCCCTTTTTTAGAAATGTCAATAAGGAGTAGTTCATCAACCTCCTTTCCGTTGAATATTTTTATTGCGTTAACTGCGTCTCCAACATATGAAGGGTTGTTAAATTTAATGGTCTTTACTAAAGACCCATCTTTAAGTAATAAACACGGCATTATTCTAGGTCTTAACATATTATGAATTTTTTCATTAAATCCATACCGTATTTGTGACTTTTTTCGGGGTGGAACTGCACTCCAAAAATATTATCTTTAGAGACTCCAGAAACAAACTCCATACCGTAATTTGTTTTTAACATTATATTATCTTTTTCGTTACATTTTACGTAATAAGAATGTACAAAATAAAAACGAGAATCATTATCACATAGTTCATTAGTTATCGGAGATGCGACGTTCCATCCCATATGGGGCACCTTCAACGAGTTATCAACAAACCTAAATTTCTTACACTCTCCCTTTATCCAACCTAACCCACCTAATTTACCTTCTTCACTTTTATCCATTAATAATTGCATCCCCAAACAAATACCTAATACTGGTTTATTATTTATTAGTACTTGGGTGTTAAGTTCGTCAAATAATCCAGAATCTTTTAGATTTTTCATTCCGTTGTCGAAAGTCCCGACACCAGGAAGTATTATTTTATCCACCTCTTTAAGTCCTTCCGGAGATGTAACTATTTTAGTTTTATAATACCCTAAATGGTTTATCATTGATTCTACAGAACCGACATTACCCATACCATAATCAATAATCCCTATCATTTTCTCATTCTTATTAGTTTAGCTGGCACCCCGGCAATAATACTATATTCTGGAAAATCTTTTGTAACAACAGCTCCGGCACCGACTTGGGTTCCTTTTTTAATTGTAACCCCAGGCATTATAACAGAATTAACCCCTAAGTCAGCGTCGTCCTCAATTATAACGGGTTTGAATTTTAGTTCTTCATGTAATATAGGGAGATTAATGTCAGTGTCCTTATGGTAACTGGTTAGAATTTTGACACCGGGACCGATACCAATATTTTTACCTATTTTAATACCACCAGCTGAGTGGAAAAAACATTGTTGGCCAATCCAGGTACCTTCCTCTATTATCATTTCATTTCTATGATATCCTTTTAGAATTGTGTTGTGACCAATATAAACATTTTGGTGAATAGAGATATTTTCAGGGTGGAATAGTAGAACCCCATCTTCTAATACGGTGTTACTACCTAGTTTCTTAAGTAATTCTGTGTTAAAGAATCCTCTTTCATTTAATTTACCGTTTCCGTGACTTTCCATTTATCTCTTATGTATTTTGCTGTTTTTAATATTCCTTCTTCTAAATCTATTTTTGAACTAAATCCTAGGACTTCTTTTGATTTTTCTACGCTAGGTATTCTAATAGCAACATCTGCAGATAATGGAGGGTCAAAGATAATTTTAGATTTAGATTCTAGAACTCTACAAATAGTCTGAGCTAAACCTAAAATAGTAACAACAGCTCTAGGGTTACCGATATTAAAACTTTCTCCTATTGCTTTAGGACTTGTTATACAACTCATTAAACAGTCAACAAAGTCGTCAACATAACACCAAGCACGAATCTGGTTTCCGTCACCATCAATGTGTATATCTTCTCCTCTAAGAGCTCTTTCGATAAAAATTTGTAACGCTCCATTAGCTGATTGTCCTGGACCATAAACATTAAATGGTCTTATAGTTACTATAGGTAATCCATACTCTGTTGTGTAAGCCTTGGCTAAGTGTTCACCAGCTAATTTACTAACTGCGTAAACCCACCTTGCCTCTCCAGCGGAACCAGCCACCGTCTGGTCCTCTTCTTTCGATTTGAAAGCCATAGATCCAAATACTTCCGATGTGGAGAAATCAATTATCCTATCAGGGATGGTTAATTGTTTACAAACCTCAAGAACATTCGCAGTGCCTAACATATTGACTCTCATTGTTTTTACTGGGTGTTTTATAACGGTATCTATACCAGCTATCGCTGCGGCATGAATAACAATATCAGGTACATCAGAACTCATAGATACAAATAGTTTATCGTAGTCTAAAATGTCTCCTTTTATTATATTTAAGTTTTTATGTTCAGATAAACCACTTGAGGAAAGAGTATCCCGCTCAAAGTTGTCATACACTGTTATTAAATGAGTGTCAATTAATCTTTTAATTATTGTGTTGGCGATAAAACCAGCCCCTCCTGTTATAAAAATTTTCTTCATAATAATACCTCTTTTTCAAATTTAGTTGCTACTGCTTTATGTGTTGATGTTTCATAGTACCACTGTAAGCTTTTATGTGCCATCTCTTTTAGTTCGTCTATTGGTTTTTCTAATATGTCTTTTAGGACATCTCTAAACTGTTTTGGGTCTTCTCCTAAGTGGACTACCGGACATAAAGAAGATTTAATGTTTTTATTAGCCGCGGCCATTGCATCTAATGTAAAATTGTTTATAGTTGCAAAAGTTACATTTCCACTCATAAGAGCCTCAACAGTACTACCTCCGAAATATCCTACTTGGGGATTAAACTCATCTACATAAATGTGAGCCATTTCTTTTATTTTCATAATTTCACTGTTTGGTATCCATCCGGTTTCGGGGTCCATTAACTCTTTAGTTGGGGCGTAGGTTTCAGGCGTTATAAACTGATACTCCAAATCGATACCCATTCTTTTATTTCTTTTATTTATATAACCAATTAAACCACTAACTACTGAAGTTATTATATCTGTACCCTTCATTTCTTTACTTGTCGGGGCATGAAAAATGATTATTTTATTAGTTTGGAATTTTTTGTTAATCAGATTCTTTATCTTATCTTTTTTGTGGTGTTGATCGTATGAGGTATATATTGCTAAATTGTTATCAGGATTATAAGTGGCAGTAACGCCTAATAAGTTTTGCTCATCGACAGTTAAATTATTCCAAGAAAGTCTATATAAATCAACTCCATGTATAATTTTATTAAAATGTTTTGACCCAATTAGATTAAAAATGTCGGCTTGGGATCTATATACTGTACCAGTGTGGTACAGGTGTAGGTTGTTTTCTCTGCCGGCTACTGTGTCTTTTATTATATCCATATTTAGGATATTTTTGAATATGTCTTTTATTGTTTTTAGAGACTCATTTGGGTCCATATCTGAACATTCTTTAATTGCTTCTAGTTGCCAGTTTTGTCCAAATTTTTCATAGTAATATGGTGGTTGATGTGCGAGATTTGGTGATTTTTCCTCCGCCACAATAATATGTGAGGACTCCGAGATCCAATTCTTAGCTTCCATGATTTGATCCTCGTTCCTTACCCACTCATCAGTCGATTCAATATAGGTTAATAAGTCGTAATCATGTTTTGTCTCAAAGTTAATAGGGTGAGAACACTCACAAATAACTTTAGATTCAAACCCGTCACAATTTTTGTTTATTGCTTTGGAATATTCTGTCATTACATTCGCATAGTCCTTAAATCCAATAAAAGTAACTTTTTTATTTTCCATTTTTCTATTTATTTTTAATATCATCATATACTACTTTTGAAACCTCTTGTAATTTCTGTACATACTTCCAATACTTCGTTTCCCTAACATCAGTCAGGTCTTCTATTGGCCAAACCCAATTATTTCTTTCTCCCTCGAGATAATGTGAACCATGTCCTGGTGGCTCACCATTTGCCCAAGCTTTCCTTCTTCTTTCTAGAGTTTCTTCTCTCTCTTCCTTAGTTTTGGTGTTACCGTAATTAATCATCATCCCTTCCAATACCCCCAATCTCTGTCCAGGAAAAGAAACATCATCTGCCAAATATCGTAAAACAGGATTATATTTGTGTATCATATTAAATTTATTAAGAGTCCCATAATGAAAGTAGGTGTTAAACGGATCTTTTTTATCCCTTCCCTCACCAGTATTGAAAAAGTTAACACATTCTATCTGAGCAAGATTAAATCCTCTCCTATCTAAACGAGATAGGGCATCGTGTAATGGTTCTATAGTTACTGGAAATAAATCACAACCATTATAGATTGCCCAGTCAGGTTTTTCTCGGTGAAGAGTCTCCACAATATCATTTTGTAACACTCTCAAATCGAAAGAATCTCCAGTATCTAGTCTATGTGACGGAACTTTATTTTCTTGGAGGTATTCCCAAGACCCATCAGTAGACATATTATCTATAATATATGGTTCTAGTTTATTTTGTTTACAGTATTCTAGTTTTAATGGAAGATACTCTCTTTCATTCCACACTGTTAATATACACATTACTCTCATTCTACTACATTTATAAATTGTCCTATTATTCTTCCTTTACGTTCGTCGCCTAAGGAATTACCAATAAATGGAAAAAGTCTTTCCATATAATCTTTTTGTAGACGACTAAGTTTTTCGTCGTCTTTATCTCTTGTTTTACTTTCGTAGTGATAAGCAACTGCGTCACTAACAAATAGATTAACCTTCCCCTCTAAAAGGATAGAGAAATTTAACTCAGCGTCTTCAAAACACTCAATATAGGTCGGGTTAAATCCACCTACCTTTAAGAATAGTTCTTTTTCTACTAGTAGAAAAGCTCCAGTATTACCAACTACGGGAGCAACCCCTTCAAATTGGTGCTTATATGGTTGTCTAAGATTATAGTGTGATATTTCTATACGACTTAATCCTTGTTCGGTTAACCATTCTTTTTTCAACCATAGTAACATACCTCCATGTTGTACTGTATTATCTCCAAAATGTAAACGGGCCCCTACAGTTCCTACCTTCCGTCTGTTTTTTATCCAAGTATAAACTACTCTACTTATGGCATCATTGATTAATTCTATATCATTATTACAAAATAGAACTAATTTACTATCGTCGGAAAGATGATCATGAACAACCTCATTATTAATTTGTGCAAAATTATAGTAATCGAACTCAACTAGTTTAATATTATTTTTGTCTTTACAAAAATTCTTTATTTCTTTAAGATTTTTCTCTTCACTCCCAGTATCGGCGATAATTATTTCATAATTAGTGTATTTTGTTTTATTTATGATTGAATTAACACAATTAAGAAGAATATCTATATTATCTTTAGTTGGGATAATAATTGATAGTTTAGGTTGGTTTTTAATGTGAATTTCTTTTGTTGGGTAAAAAACCTCTACATCCACCTCTGAAGGTAGTTTATCGGAATACCTTTTAACAAATAGTTCCCGGTTTTTCTCCCATTCCTCATTTGTTTCTCCTACTGACTTATGAGTTATTCTAACATTAGTTATTACCCCTACTTTAACATTATCCAAATGATTACTGAAGGTAAAGTCGACATCATAAAAATGAAATCCCACAACATCCTCATTAAAAGTTTGTGATAATTTAGTTCTATCAACAGCAAAAAATAAACCATCTAACATAACAACAGGTATTATATTATTATAAAAGGGCCTACTATATTTTGATTCCCAGGTCTTTCCTTGGTTTGAGTGGTTTACAATACCAACCATATTACTTAATGATTGGTTAAGGTCGTCCCACCACCTTCCAGTTTCAGGAAGTTTTCTAGTCCCCGCTAGTCCCAAAATACCAAAATCAGACTCAGTAAAATGTTTAATTAGTTTTTTACCCCATTTTTTAGTGTTAAAAATTATATCATCATGGCAGAATAAAATTATATCATTTTTTGCCTCTTTTAATACTTTATTATAAATTTTGGTGAGTGATTCACCGTTGGGGTTTTCATAGGACAACACTTCTACATTTCTTATTCCACAAGTTTCTTTAATGTGTTTAATGTAAGTCTCGTCTAATTTACGTGTGCTAAAAGCAATTGTTAAATTCATATTATTTTCCAGTTGAACCGAATCCGTCTGTACCTCGATCAGTTTTTGTTGATTTTGTTTTATTATTAATTAATTCTATGTACTCACCGGTGACTATGGGACATAGACACGCTTGAGCAATCCTATCTCCCTTATTTATTTTTCTTTCCTCGTTACTAAAATTAGCTAAGATAATTTTAATTTCTCCAATATATCCCTGGTCAATCGTGCCTGGAGAGTTAAGTACAAATAAACCTTCTTTTAGTGCCAATCCTGAACGACTACGAATTTGAACTTCAAATCCCTGTGGTATTTCTAAACTAATCCCTGTTGGTATTAGTCCCACTTCCTTGGGTTTTATTATTTCTTCTGTTATTGATCTTAAGTCGAATCCACTATCTAATCTATAGGCAAACGCAGGGTTTTCGTTATCGGAAGTATTTGTATACTTAAGTTCTATCTTAAGTTTTTCATTAAACGGAGAATTAATACTCTTTTGTTGTTGATCATATTTTTCATTAGCTAAATTTATGTCTTCAGTTAAATTGGTTAATTCGTCTAGAGACGCGTCATCTGAAAGAGAATCATACTTATCGACTAACTTACCAAAAACTTTTTCTAAATCGTCTATATTATCCATTTTATAAATTTTTAATTTTTTTAATTATTTTAATTAGAGAACTTACATCTTTTTCACAATAATACATGATTTCAGTCTTTTTATCATTGTACCAAGATTGGTGCATATTTTCCCCAGTCACCTCACCTTCCTTAGGTGAAGGTATTCCCATAACGGAAGTTACTAAATGTAAAGAAGACAAACCTTTGTACGATCCAAAATTCCAAAGTTCTTTTGTATCAAGAGCTTTAACCTCCCAAGGTTTTGTGTCATGAGATGGTAATAAAGACGGTGGATTAACACCATTAATTAACATTCTTTTACCTAAATAAGGCAAATCAAAATTCTTAATATTGTGTCCACATAAAGTAAAACCAACCTTCTCTATCTTATTTAACAGTTGTGTTACCTGTATTAGGTCTTCCGTTTCATCACCACTACAAAAAGATTGTAACTTTTCTTTTTCTCCACTTATAAACCCTACACTAATACACACAATCTTACCAAACTCAGGTAATAATCCAGAATACTTTTCATATAGAAATTCACAATCTCTATCCTCATCTTCCGGATAATGCCTTCTAAAATAAGAACATCCTATGGAATTCCACAAACCCCAAAGGGAGGGGTCCATTTTTTTTAATTCATTAGCGTCTTTATAAGAACCAGCAGTTTCTATATCTAGAAACAATAATTTATTTTCATTTATATTTTCTAACATCTATATAGATTTATTTTTTAATGAGACTTCTATACCATTCGGCTCTCGTTTTTGTTACTGCTTCTATGTGATATTTTTGAACATCTTCATATAACTGCTCTCCTAAATCTTTTACCATATTTGGGTTATTTATTAAAGTCTTAAGGTGTTTATACCACCATTTATGATTTTTTGAGGTTGGTACAAGTAAAGAATTTTTACCGTGAATACAATCTATTTTATAAGGACCAAAATCTTGAGCAATCAGCGCTTTTTTATGAAAACCCGCTTCAATTACTTTTAATTGTGATTTAACTCTATTAAAAGTTGTCTCCTTTAATGGGGCTATAGAAATATCCATTAGATTATAATTAGTGGCATATGTAGTGATGGGTTTAGTCCACACCCTTCTATATTCACTAGTAGTGATAGACGGATTGCCCTTCGTAAACTCCAATAGTTGTTTTACCTCTTCCTTATTCTTTATAATGTCATAATTTCCAGTCATTATTTGTTCGTATAGTGCCCATACTGATTCTTTAGGTTCTATTTTTCTAGTATGTTTTTTCCCCTCCGGATCAATTGTTGTCATAGAACCTCTTGTATCGAAACCACAAAGAACCATTTGGAACTTTCCTTTAAGGGAGGCGTCGGCCTTTAGTTTTTGCATACTATCTTTTAGTATATTTAAGTCATGTAAGTGAGAAGACCCACCTAACCATCCTACTCTAAGAACATCTGACTTTTCTGGAGTTGGTTTGAATTGTCGTTTATTTGGGTCTATTGCGTTTGGAAATATCTCAACATTTTTATTATAAGGAGTTATTTCTTTTATAAACTCATCTGTTGTTGTTGTAACATATTGAGCGGCTTTAATATTTTCGATTATCCTAAGATTGATTTTTTCTTCAAGAATCATGGTATGGGCTGGATGTTCTGGTCCAGGCATCCAAAAATCATCGATATCCATTATTGTTACTATCCCCCATTTTTTACAATCTTCCAATAACCTGAGACAATTTCCCCAATCTCCCATACCTCTATGAAAGTGAAGAATGTCGAAATCTTGCCAATAAGAATCTCTATTTCTCCAAGGTTCATAATTTATTTCTACTCTAAATTCATCAGAGTAGTATTTTTCTAATGCAATATGAGGGTCTATAGACCTAAATGACCCAACCCCTGTCCTATCTGAAGGGACCACTAATACTTTTATCTTTCTTGACATATATTTTCTGTTTTAGATAATAATAATAAACAATTTTGATAATTAAATCAATTAACTACGGTATATTAAAATAGTTACGAACCTAAATATATTTATCTATATAAAATAAATCAAATGGGGATACATAATTATGCTTTTAATAACCTTGACGCTAAGTTAAGTAACGACTCTTATTGGGACTTCTTTTTGTCTTCGGACCAACGAGACTTCAATCAAGAAGTCATTTATTCTACTGAAATAATGAACTACAGTGCACAAACCTCATTATTTGGTTCGTCATTCTATTCTACACGACTACCAGTTTATATTGATCTAAACGACCCACAATGTAACAATCAACTAGAGATGAAAGATTTGCAAAGTCTTGGTGGTATTAGTGGGGTCACTCTCAGTGGAGCGGATGTTAATAGAACAGAAGGAAATTATTACATTTATTCTAATTGTGCAAAACCTGGATCTTTTCAAACTACTAATTTTTCACCAACAGTGCAAGGGCACACTAACTATAATTGTGAAAGTAATTATATAAACTACATAAATAATGTAACGGGTAAACCTGTTGTAGGACAAGGAGCTTCTTTCTATTTACATGTTGATGCTGCGGGTGCTGTTACCGTTAGCGCGTCAACTCTTTATTTTACTGCGATTAATGGAGGATATGGATATCAAATTAATGACCAGTTAATTGTGCCAGACTCGAGTTTAGGGGGAGGAGGGGCCGCTGATTTGGTAATAACAGTGACAAACTCTAATTATGGAGATGTTTTTAATGAAGGTAAATTTTATTCTGGTAATACTGTTTTAAGTAAAATGGGATGGAGTTACGCCTCCGTAACAGATGATCAAAAAATAAAAGACATTGGACTAACTGGATTAGATAATGGTCTCTCACCTACATTTACGGGAGAGACCCAATATTTAGCGACAAGCATACCAACATCCCCTGAAGACGAAACCTTTAATCCAAGATGGTGGGATTATAGAATGAAGATGCACCAAGTTACAGGGTATACCAGTCAATGGGATAGATACGCCCCAGGCACAGTTCAAACTCTTAGTGTCACCAATGGGACAAATTCTTCTCGTATTGCTGGAACATACACCATTAAAACTGATTATACTGGAGTACTACTAACTAATCAGAGTGAACAAACGTTTCCTCTTGAGTTGGTGATTATCGTTGATTCTCTTGGTACAACAACCGTTGCGGATGTAACCATAAAAGACCGAGGAAAGTGGTGGGCAATAAATGACGATATAAATATACCTAGTACATTACTAGGATGGGCTGGTGGCGGAGCAGATTATCTAAGACTTACAATAGCCACAGTAACTGCGGTTAATGCAAATACTGGGGTTCTAAATGAACCAGTAACTTATGGGATGAGATCAGATTACGATAGAAGTGGATTCTTTTATAATTTATATGGGGGATTCTTTCAAGGAACTTATAATTTATTTAGCTACGGATATCAAATATTACCAAAACGAATGGATAAAGGATGGACAGTAGAATGCTTATTAAAAGTTCGTTCCTCTGGGTCTAGTTGGAATAATAATACTGTGACTACATTAAATGATTTACAACCAACTAACGAAGGATTATTCTTTTATTTTGGGGCTCGTTCTGAAAATAAGTTTTGGAATTGTTATAGTGGAGAAACTGGTTACACTACTTCTAATCATTCCACTGATTTATATAATTGTACTGGTACTTGTACGTATACCGGAGTTTCGGCAGATACTTGCCAAAGCGCTACAAATTATGCTTGCGCGGACGGCACCTGTACAGATGAAGCTACTTGTATAGACCCCAACCAATGTGGTTCTGAGTGGGTGAATTTGGGAACGAATACCGGTTGGACATATAATGATAATGTATTTAATGGTAATTTCTACACAAGTGCACAAACGGAGTATAATATAATGAGTAATAATTTCGGGTTGAGGTTGAGTGGGGGTCCAGAATATGGAGGTTATAAATTAGGATATAGAGTCCTAAGATTCACTGGAGATACTTCTGTAACTGGTAGTAGTGATAGTTTTGCTTGTTCGGGAGGGACGTACGCCACGGGATACACGATAGAGGAAGCTTACAGTCCCCCTATATGTACCGGACTAACTCAAGATTCCTGGATTAAGGTGGACGCGGTATTCAAGAGGGATTATTATTACATCACAGACTTGCAAAAGTTGTGGAAAGGAGGTACTAATTTAATAACAACCTTAACTTGTGAGGCAGAAACCCTGGCCATGTCTGGTACCAGTGCCACTACGACAAATATAATAGAAGGTGAAAAATTGTTTTTACAAAATATTGCGTGGACTGGTGACAGAGCAAATAGAAATGGAACATTAATCCTATATGTTAACTCTCGTCCAGTTTTAACAATTAATGACTTTGAAGAGGTAATACCTCGAAGATTAAACGAGTTACCAGAAAAACAATTGGCGGAACCATTTAGTATGTCGTGGGGTGGTGGGTCACAAGGGCTATATGAATCTTTAACTTTAAGTGGAAGTCCAGGACAAGCCGCCATTATAGATACTCAATTATTAACCACTACTATTGCTGCAAGTGGATTGAAGCATTGGGCGCCTATCAATATGGGTAATATATGGATGTATGATGCGGAACCGGCATGTAATGTACTTTACTGTAGTACTTCTTGGAGTTCATGTGTGGCGAGTGGGGGAATATGGACCCAAGCTGATTTTACTATGACTTCCACATATGGAACCGGATCTCAATGGGTATGGACCTACGCTTGTGCAGGGGCAGACTATATAACAAATGCCAATGTCCCAACATTAGATATTGCTATGTCTAATGGTGGAGAGGGATTTATGGTTGGTGATGTTCTAAGTCTTAATAATGTGGCCACAAATTGGAACCAACCGGTTCTTAATTACGATCCTTTTACCGCAGAAGTAACACAAACTAGTACTGCAACTTTTATCGATGATATAGTTGAGGGTAGTGTTGCAATTAATACAACAACAAATGCCACAACAGGGGAAATACAAAAAGGTACTTTACATTATAAAGAACAAGATTATCGACAACCAATTATTTCTGGAGAGACCTATGATGTTTTTGTTAAAGCTTATAAAGTGAGTGGAGACACTACTTTGGATATGGGGATTTCTGCAACTACAACAAGTACACACAACCCTCACCCCGGTCCTGAAATTAAATATTTTTGGCAAAATCAAGAATTACCAACATCCTCTACTGGGGACACCTTACTTTATTACTCCTATAAGGCAACTTTAACTGGAGATTTATTCTTAGGACCAACACCGGGCACTGTGGGGGAAATGGTTATAGAAAAAGTTGTGTTTTCTAAACAGGAATACAGACGTGATGTTGCAGATGAAAATATGTTATTACAAAAACACTTCGGAGGAAGTTATATGGGTGGAATATCACAAATGCGTTTTTATATTGAACCTCTAGATGCAAGTGAATTAATACATAATTATTACGTTAACATGGAGAGGTATGGGTTAGAAGATTGTGTCTGTGGTAACGCTAAATTTCCGGTTGAGGGGTGCGACACAGAATACGCGATATATACTTTTCCGGTAGGTATAGACACCCTCTCATTAGATTTTGGTTATCGAATGATTAGATGGGATTATGAAGAAACAGAAAATCTAACATCCTGGTCAGGAACAACAAATAATCACGACATACCAATGTGGTATAGTTCACAAGAGTCTTATTGCACAGACCAAACATCAATACAACCATTTTTAAGTGAATTATCGCCTCCTTATGGTGGAAGACCTATAGTACATAAATGTTTTACTGAAGCAGAGTGTGTTGGGACAGGGTTTGGACAATGTGGTGGAACCTGGCATGACGACGGATCAGTGGGAACGGCGGCAATACCTAGACCTAAATTCCCTTTTACGATTGTTCCCAATAAACCATTTACAATCCACATAACTAGGATAAACCCAGCCGCAGAGGCAAAAATAACATTTACCGGTAAAAGGGTAAGGTAATAAATTATAAAGTATTTATAAGTATGGACTTTTACATTAGAAAAAACTCAACAGAACCAATAATCAAAATGAAAGTTATTGAGGATGGTAAAAATGACTATAATAACTTACATGATAAGTTGGCAAATTCGTCAATTAAGTTCTCCATGAGGGATAATAACAATGGGGTATATAAAATACTAAATAAGAGTGGTGGTATAGTGGCTTTAACAAATGTTGATGTCAACGCACCAACAGAATATTATATTTTTTATAGGTTTGTTGCCCAAGACACTAATACCCCAGGTAGGTATCAAGGAGAATTTAGTATTTATCTTAATGACGATTGTGCAGAATTAATTGTACCAATTAGAGATAATTTATTTATAAACATAAACGACAGTTTCGCTAGAAGTAATTGTGCGAACTGTGTAGACAATACGTAAAAAAGAATATAATGGCTTGTAAATGTACACAAACAACATCAAACGCCACTGGAGGTGGATCAATAACATCAGCATTAAGTGCTTGTACTTATCCATTATGGATTCGCCATTTAAGTGGATGTACGAGTGATTTAGATGTACACTTTGGTAACCCAGGTGCGAATATCCTATTTAATATTGGACAGGCCAATCAAGATAGACCATATGGAGTTGATAATATTGGTATTAATAAAACCGACCCTATGCACACCTTTTCACTATCTGGAACAATAGATGTCCATGATTATATGCATTTTGAAGATTCTGGATATGGATCTAAAGTTAATCCAGCACACGGTACCTCAGTTTATTTGGGGTATGGTGCCGGTTCCACAAGAGCTAACAATCCCGGTAATAGTTCTAATGTAGCGATTGGGGCATATAGTATAGGTTCAGTTGGGGTTATGGCTAATGCTCAAAATAATGTCGCGGTAGGATTTAGTACCGGAATGAATCTGAACTCAGGAGATGATAATGTTATTATTGGAACGCAGGCAGGAGTATCCCTAAATTCTGGAAGTAGAAACACTTTTCTTGGAAATCGAACGGCCACTGAAATCACTACACAAACAGGTAATGTATATTTAGGTTATGGTCAAGGAGCTGCTGCTACAGAGTCTGACTCTTTAAGAATAGGTAATCAATTACAAACTCCTGGGGGTACGGCAAGACCTTTAATACAAGGAAATTTTGCCGAATCCGGAGCAACGATATGGGGGGATTTAAGGATTACTGACACACCTCGACAACTGGATATTGCGTTTTTAGGAGTTGATGCGGATGGGTATGTGAAAGAGACAAAAGCTATCTTGGGTCCGGGAGTTCCTGCTGTCGAGCAACCTATAGGATTTTTTAATACCGGTGTATGGACAGCTAACACACGTGATGCTGGTGGAGGATACATGGGTGAGTTGGGATATAGAAGTGTGTCGATTTCAGGGGGGACAAACGCGGATAATTCACCAACAGAATATTTCGGTACACGAGTAGGAATTGGTACTGAATCACCAACAGTTCCTTTCCATGTTAAAGGTAAATACAGTTACGCTTATGTTCAGTCAGTTGGGGGTGGTTCTTCTTACATTGCGTCAGTTACTGATCAAAGTATTGCTTACATGGGAGTAGCTGCGGGAAGTGGGGTTCAGTCAGGGTCCACAACTTGGAGAATGAAAGCATTTACCTCAGATATTAGTATGCCGAATTGGGCAAATGACACCCCTGGTAATATAGGTACTGGTTTTTCTATAATGAGAGCCTCAAGAAGCGTTGTTGCTGATCCGTCAACACAATCTGTTGTAAATCCTTTTAGTATATTAGGAGACACTGAACATCTTGGGAGTGCAATAGTAATAAGAGGAGACGCTAATATTGGAGGAGGAGGTAGAAATCACGGGGTTGGTATATTCACACCTGCACCTAACACAGAACTTACTGTTGTTGGTGCAATGAGCGCATCAGGAGCAATACACTCAACAGACTATATTAAATTCCCTTTAATAGCACAATCTACATATGTTGGATATCAATCTGGTAGTGGTACTACTGTAGATGCAAATAATACTGGATTTGGATATCGAACATTATCAAGTTTGAATGGTAGTACGGCTGCTGGTAATGTTGCTGTTGGTTCAGGCGCGTTACAGAGCATCACTACTGGAGATAGTAATATCGGTATTGGTTATAATTCGGCCACACTATCAGTATCAACAGATGATAATATCGCCATTGGGGGTCGTTCTTTATCAAATGCGATAAGTAGTAGTAAAAATATTGCCATTGGATCTGACGCCTTACTTCTAAATACAGATTCCTTTAATACAGCAATTGGACATAATGTATATGTAACTAAAACATCAGGGTCTAAGAATGTTGCAATTGGGGAGGGTTCCGGTGGTGGAGGTGGTGTTAATGCCGGACATTTTAATACTTTAGTAGGTGGACAATCCGGTATAAGCTTTCAAGGTAAAGGTTTAGTTGCTGTTGGTTATGGGTCGATGACAGGATCATCATCTAGTAATGATATAATATGTATTGGATACAACACTCAACCCACTTTATTAGGAGTTGATTTCTCAATGAATATAGGTAATCTTATCTATGGGGGTACTAGACCTACCGATAGTACTGCCGGTAGAAAAGTTACTGGTATAAATGTACCATCGCCCATAACCGCTCTTGACGTAATGTATGGTGGTGTAACAGCTTTACCGGAAGATAGGGGTGGTGGTAATCATATTGTTACATTCGGGGCGGCTGGTGCAGGATATGCAGCACACAAATTAATACAACTAAGAGGCGCCGCTAACTGGGTTCCGGCAGACGCTGACGACATCACTCTGCAAGGTAATTTAATTGGTATTGCAATGGGGGCGGAACCTGAGAATGGAATTTTATTAAAAGGTTATTATAATGTAACAACAGCAGACGATATAACGACTTGGGCGAATGGTGGTCCAGTATACGTTTCAACTACTGGTGGTAAAATAACGGAATCCATAGCATCATTCGGACCTGGAGATTACGTTAGAATTGTGGGTTATATGACAACTACTGCAAATGTAATATACTTCAACCCAGATAACACATTTATAGTATTATAATATGGGAGGAGCAGGAGTAATAACGAATATGAATGGTTTAGATAATGGAGAAGACACTGGTGGTTATTGTGGTGGTGCGCTTTTTGGACTTGTCCCTAGACCACTCAGTGGTTTTTTTGGTGACGTATATAATAACATAGTTCCTCGAGATGCCATCTCTGGTATTAATGGGATTACGGATGCCAATCCATTAGATATCGTAGTAGGAGGACATCCATTTGGAACAAACTGTATCTGGCATAAAGTTAGATATAATGGTCCGTTTGAAACTGAAATAGCGGCTTGTCAAGTTACTGGTTCAGCAGCTGCCGCAACAGAGGCTAGAACAGGACACCAAACAAAATTTATGTTGGTACATGCTAAGGCAGGTTCGTCAGATCCTTTACCTGTGCCTTCAGAGGAGATGTGGTACAGCACGGCTTCAGAATTTGCAACATATGAATGGACAGGTATGACTCCAATTGCATCTTTTCCGGCTAATGGTTTTTATATATTGTGGGGTAAATATGGTATTGATGACGCAGGGGTAAATTTTAAGATGGTTCAATTTCTAAACAGTAATATGCCAGTCCAGGTTAGCGATAAAGGAGTTTGCTCATTTTAGAAATCAT
>TARA_R110001592_G_scaffold283661_4_pt1 | contig 19295 bp, 14 predicted proteins | sample TARA_R110001592 | Tara Oceans TARA_R110001592 (sample SAMEA4398387) | marine metagenome | biome: Polar Biome; feature: [SRF] surface water layer (ENVO:00010504); material: water (ENVO:00002006), including particulate matter (ENVO:01000060) such as... | depth 5 m | reverse complement strand
AGGATTTGAAAAAGGACAAATAGGAGATCCTATTATTATTATTAGAAATGAACAAGCTCTTCCCTCACTAAATCCTCTAACAAAACAATGGACAGGAGATACTGGAAAAGGATGGGTACCCTCAGTAGAAGATATCAATAAAGATGGTGCTACAATAGTAATGACTTCAAACCAAAAAGTAGACATAGAAGTAGCTACTGATTATAAAAATAGAAAATCAACGGAATCAGACAATATGGGAGCTAAGTCATATGTTACTCAAGATACACTTGAACTTAAAGAAATGGGAAATGCTATATTGAAAGATGTAGTAGAAGACATAACTGAAATTAAAAATGAGATATTTGAATTCTCCCAAGATCCTGGTGAATGGTTAGCCCCTACACCTTCTGTAACAAGAACAACAGAATCTATAGCATATGATGATGGTGATAATGATTTTAGTTTTTATGATGAATTATTAGCATCATCTAGTTATACTGAAGAAGATTTTGAAAAGTACTTAGTTGATTATGAAAACACAGAAATATCAGGGACTGAATTAAGTATAGAAGAACAAAAAGAATGGTCAGACAACCAATCAGTAGGAGAAAGACCAATAGATAATGATGAATATGTAACAATAGAAGATTATGATACATATAATGGTTCATTAAACAATTATAGTTCTATGGGATTATCTGGTGATCAAAAGATACCTTTATTAGATACCTCAGGAAAATTAAATAAATATTTTGAGGAATGGAAAAATGCAGAAGTAGAATATCCATGTTTAATAAAAAATATTTATAACCCAACAGGGGGTCGTGATGTATTAATTAATCCTAGAGGATCCGCAGATATAATACGTCAATTAAAGTCAGATGGAATAAATTCAACAGGTCTTCCTCGTATAAAATTTTTAATATTACACGTCACAGCAACAGGTCATCAAATTCAACATAAACTAGCACGGTTTTTCTTACACACTAAAAAATGGTCAAGACATGGTTATAATTTATCTGTTAGTGGAGATGGGTTAATTAATTATAATGTTGATTTAAAGGATACTTACTCTAATGGTTCTGGGGGAAATGCCTTTCAATATAATGCAATAGGAGGTTTACCCGCCCCAATAGAAAATAATAGTTCTATAAATATATCATGGATTGGAACTAATAAGGCCGAAATGTTTGATGCAGGAATCACATCATCAGATACCACTAGACCTAATATAACTAAAGCTCAAGCTCATTCTTATGAAAGATTAATAAAGTATTTTGTAGAAGCTTTTCCAGATATTATAATATTAGGCCATAATCAAATATCTATAGGTGGGGGGTCAGGTAAATCATGTCCTTGTTGGGATCCTGTAGAATATTGTAAAGTAATAGGAGTAGGAGACAATGTTTGGGAAAAGCATTTAGACCAATATACTATGGAACAGAAAAAACAAATGAATGGATATGACAATGCAGCTCAAAAAGATTTAAGTAACTTTAGTGGTTATCATGGAGAAAAATACAGAAGAACAGCACAATATGTTGCTAATCTAGCTAATCCAGAGTTAGGTGGTGATTTATTATAATAATTAATAAAAATGGTTAAAAAAAGTAAAAATCAAAAGCATTATGTCCCTAAACTACCCAAGGAATATCAAGGTAGACAAGTAATAATTAATGCAGATAGACTATTATTTAATGCAAAAGAAGATTCTATATTACAATATGCTAAAGAATCAATAAGTTTACAAACCCCAGGATCAGTACATATAGATACAGGTGAAAATGAGGGAAAATGTAGATTTATTGTAAACTCTCCTGAAATAATTTTAGGTATGCAGGGACCTAAAAATAAAACATATGCTAGTGAACCTGCTTTATTAGGCAAAGCAACAGCAGATTGGTTAGATGATTTATTAGATCTTCATGAAGATATTTTACTTATGCTGTTAGGAGAGTACAACGTAACAGTTCCTGATGGGGCAGGATCATCAGGTCAAGGGGATAATGATTTTGATGATTTATTTGAATCCATAGAAAAACTCAGAACAAGATTATCAGAAACAAACAGTGAAGAAGGAGGTTTAATGAGTAAAAGAATTAAAATAGTTTAAATATGGCAGGAGAAGCAAATAAAACAATAGGAAAATTACTAAAATCAGCAAGAAAACAAAAAAACGAATTAAAAATAGTAGCAAAAGATGTAGCTAAGAAAAAACTCGCTGAATTAAAAATAAAAGTGGAAGACAAAATACCTACTGAAGAAGAAATAAAAACACGTTTTATGGAAGAATTAACAACAAGAGGTCCAGAAGTAGCGTGTACTCCACAAGCACAAAGATTAGCAAAAAAATCATATGATAATTTTAAAAAAATAACAAGTGCTGTTATGCCACAGGCTGAATCAGCACAATTATTTATAAATAAAGTTATTGAAAAATCAGCTATAATAGAAGTAGGATTAGTTTTAGTAGAAGGATTTTTGGATGTATTTGAAAACATAGTAGATATTTTAACTAAGGTATTAAAAGTTATAACAAAAGCACTGATAGCTCTTATATCAAGTGATTTAATTCCGGTACCTATACCTGTACCTGGAAAATTTAGTATATTTGAAGCAATATCTAGGGGTCTTAAAACATGTAATGATATTGTATCACTTTTAAAAAATTTACCAAAAGTAATATCAAAATATATAAGAAAAATAAGAAAAATAGTTTCAAAAATTACAAAATATATATATTCAATTTTAGGAAAAATATCAGTACTTGTAGAATTTATAAAATTTATTATACAAGTTGTAGAATCAGCTTATTTGTTTTATATAAATTTATGTAATGTATCTAGCCCGGAAGATAACGCTGAAGACTTAAATTATAATGAGGATTTAGAGAATTACATACAAAACGGCACAAATGATCTTTACAACCAGACAATAAAAGATCTTCAAAATTTAGGTAAAGAAGAAGTAATCCAAAAAATATATGATGCCAATTTTGTAATGGTAGGATACAGACGTTATAAATCTAAAAACCAACCAAAAGGAACTAATTCCTCAACAGGACCAAAAGGAACCAATCCTTCAACAGGAGGATCTAGTTCTTATTAGATATTTGAAAAAAATATATATTTATAATAAAATGTTGTACATATGAAAGCAAAACTTTTTGAAAAGTTATTAAGAAAAATTGTTCGTGAAGAAATAGATTATTCTTTACAAAGAGAACTTAGATCACTTAGAGAAGACTTACGTGATGAACTAAAACCAGTAATCACAGAACAACGTATAAATCATTCTATACAAGAACCCACTATAGAACCAACAACAACACCATCTAAAATTTCTTTAAAAGAAAAAATTATGGGCAATGCATCTATAAAACAACGTCCAAAGCAAAATTACACCTCTAATTTAGCATTAAATGATTTATTAAATGAAACAGCAATGGGTGATACAAATACCCAAACAGCTATGGCTCCTGTAAACTTATCACAACCTTTTGCAAGTGGGGCTCCTTTACCAATGAATACAGCAGGTATGCCTGATCCTGTAGCAAAAGCAGTAACAAGGGATTATAGTAGTTTAATGAAAGCAATTAATAAGAAAAAAAAGAAAATATAACAAATGGCAGTTAATATAAATAAATTTGATCTTAATAAAAACCAAGCCATAGGAATAGCTTTTCCTTTACTTAATGAAGGAAGTTTTATTCAAACTTTCACATCAAAACAACAAGTAAAAAACAATATAATTAATGTTTTACTTACAGAACAAGGTGAAAGGGTAAATCAACCAGATTTAGGAGTAGGTTTAAAGGGTTTATTATTTGAAAATATAACAAATGCTGCATCTTTAATACCTGTAATAGAAGGTCAATTAGAAAGATATGTCCCTGATATAGAATTATATGATGTACAATCAGAATTCAATGAAGATCAACATATATTACATATAACACTAATATATAGTATTATAGGTACAAATGAAGAAGACTCAATAAAAGTTAACATAAATGGAACAGGAGAAGAAAGTGATTATACCAATTCGTTTGATTTAGAAGCATCAGCCGGTGGGTATTAATATAAAATATAACTAAAAAATGGCTTATTCAAAAGTATCAAATAAAACACAAGATAAAGATGTTCAGTATCTAAGTAAAGATTTTCAATCTTTTAAAGATCAGTTAATGAATTTCGCTGAAACATACTATCCTAATACATTTAATGATTTTAGTGATGGATCTCCTGGAATGATGTTTATAGAAATGGCGGCATATGTAGGTGATGTCCTTTCATTTTACACAGATAAACAACTACAAGAATCTTTTCTATCTTTAGCTCAAGATAAAGAAAATTTATATAATTTAGCTTATTCTTTAGGATACAAACCTAATGTAACAGCAGCTTCAACAGCAAATTTAGATATATATCAACTAGTGCCTTCTATTGTAGTAAATAATCAATACATACCCGACTGGAAATATGGTTTTATTATAGAAGAAAATTCTACCTTTTTATCTTCTGAAGGACCGGGATTTTACACAACAGAACAAGTTAATTTTAACCAATCAAGTTCTTTTAATCCTACATCAACAACAATATATCAATATGATAGTTCAAATAACCCAGAATATTTTTTACTTAAAAAACAAATTAAAGCAATATCAGCAGAAACTAAAACACAAACATTTTCAATAGGATCTCCCGAACAATATCTAAGTTTAAATATGTTTGATTCTAATATTATTGCAATAGAAAAAATAGAAGACTCTGATGGAAATATATATTATGAAGTCCCCTACTTAGCACAAGATACAATTTTTGATGAGGTTAAAAACACAGCAGCTAATGATCCTAATTTATATGGATTTAATCAACAAACACCTTACTTATTAAAAATAAAAAAAGTACCAAGAAGATTTGCTACAAGATTTAGATCAGAAGGAGAATTAGAAATCCAGTTTGGAGCAGGTATTAGTGATAAAGCAGATGTAGAAATAATTCCAAATCCTGATAATATAGGTTTAGGAATAAAAGACGGAAGAAGTAAATTAAATCAAGCCTATGATCCCTCTAATTTTTTATACACTAGGGCTTATGGAATAGTACCATCAAATACAACCTTAAATGTTACTTATATAAGAGGAGGTGGTTTAAGATCTAATGTAAATTCTAATACTATTACAAAACCAGGGGTAATAAAAATAATAAATAAACCTAATTTAAACGCAGCATTATTAAATTATGTAAGAACAACAGTAACTTCTAATAACCCTGAAAAAGCATTAGGAGGGGGATCAGGTGATACTGTAGAGGAATTAAGAATGAATGCTATGGCTAATTTTGGAGCCCAACAAAGAACAGTAACTAAAGAAGATTATTTAGTAAGAACTTTATCTATGCCTGCTAGATTAGGAAGAGTAGCTAAAGCTTATATTACACAAGATGATCAAATTTCACCTCTAACCTCTGAACCTGGTAGAATTCCTAATCCTTTAGCTTTAAATTTATATACTTTGGGATATGATAAAGAAAAAAAATTAACAACTTTAAATAGTGCTACAAAAACAAACCTAGCTACTTATTTAGAACAACACAGAATGCTAACAGATTCTATTAACATTAAAGACTCTTTTATAATAAATTTTTCATTAAATTTTGAAATAGTATCATTTAAAAATTATTCTAATCAAGAAGTATTATTAAGTTGTATCTCAGAAGTTCAAGACTATTTTAATCCAGAAAAATGGCAAGTAAACCAACCTATTATTATATCAGAAATATATAATTTAATAGGTGCTGTAGCTGGAGTTCAATCAGTAGAAAATATAATATTTGAAAATAAAAGCGGAACAATTGGTGGGTATTCTGTATATAGTTATGATTTTGACCAAGCGACTAGAAAAGGAGTCATATACCCCTCTCTTGATCCTAGTATATTTGAATTAAAATACCCTAATAGAGATATTGAAGGTAGAGTAACAACATATTAATATGGCATATTACATTTTATTTCCGGAAAAAGACTCAACAATATATAGTCACCCTAGTAGAACTTTATTAAATTCAGGACATGATGAAATTCTTGAAATAGTAAAAGAAAAAGGTTCTGTAGACCCAAGATATTATCCCTCAAGAGTTTTATTAAAATTTAAAAGTAAAGAAATAAAATTCGCAATAGAGAATATAGTAGGGGGGATTACAAACTTTAATAATATAGCAACAGCTAGTTTACAATTATATTCTACTGAACATAAAAATCTACCAACAGCTTTAATCTTAAATGCATATGCAGTATCTCAATCATGGGATGAAGGATCAGGAAGGTATTCGAATATACCCACAGGATCTAATGGGGTTAGTTGGATTTATAGAGATAATAGTGTAGATAAATCAGCATGGCCCACCTCAAGTTTTGCATCTAACACAACAGGTTCTATAAATGTCTCGGGAATTACTAAGGGGGGAGGAACTTGGTATACAGGAAGTGAATTTTATGCCACTCAACAATTCGCATCAGGAGATAATTTAGATACAAATTTTAATGTAACAAGTATAGTAGGAAAACATTATAAAAATATAGTAGGTTCAAGTATATACCCTATAGGTGTACTTAATAATGGTTTTATTGTAAAACAACCAACAACTATTGAAGAAAATACATCGAGTAGTTTTGGTGAAATGAAATATTTTTCTGTAGATACACATACAATATATCCCCCAAGATTAAATATAAAATGGGATGATAGTATACATTCGAAACAACCTTCTGCTAAACAAAGTGGAGAATTAGATGTTTGTCTTTATAGAAATAAAAAAGAATATAACCAAAATGAAGAAGTTATTTTTAGAATACATGTAAGAGATAAATATCCAACTAGAACTTTTGTAACATCTTCAAATTATTTAGATGTAGGATATTTTACAACAAAATCATATTGGAGTTTAAGAGACGCACACACAGAAGAAGAAGTTATACCCTTTGATGATAATTGTACAAAAATGAGTGCAGATAGTGAAGGAATGAAATTTAAAGTTTTTATGAATGGTTTACAACCAGAAAGATATTATCGTCTTTTATTTAAACATATTAATAATGAGGGCACTACTATTTATGATAATAAGTATCATTTTAAAGTTACTAGATAATGGGTGTTATTAAATTAAAATTAAAAAGAGAACAATATAGTTCCACAGCTGTTGATAATGCAATTGATAGAACTTTTAGTGATTTTGAACAAAGTAATACTCAAAGAGATATAAAAAGACTTTTTAATTTATATAATGAAGTTTATTTTGATGTTCCTAAACAAGGAGATGAATCTCATACAACTTTATTTGTAAAATCAAGAGACTTTATAAGAGATTTTGTAGACCCTAAAGATGCAGAAATATTCTCATTAACTGAAGAAATAACAGATTTAAACCAACAAATATTAGATTTACAAATAGAACTAGTATCGGGTAGTTTCACACAAGATATAGAATCTATACCTACAGAGGAAGATTTTGATGTTGATGAATTTCTTCCTGAAATGTTAGATGAAAACAATGATGGTATTGATGATTTAACTCAAAGTTTTTCAAGCTATGGTACCCCTAGAAGATTAATTTTAGAGCCTTCAAATGAAAACTTAAGAAATATACTTTCAAATCCTAATAATAATTATTATAAAGATGAATTTTATGGTAAACAAATATATAAATTTAAAAAGAAGGTAGATGGAGAGAAAAATAGAACTATTGTATATGAGGGATCAAAAGGAAAAACAGGTAAAAGATTTATATTTGATATCAATAATGGAAAATCATACAAAATAGCTAAAAGAAAATGGAAAGCAAAACATAGAGATAAAATATTTAAACCTTAAATATAATAGAGGCATATAATAACACATAAATGGCACGTACACGTACAACATATGGTAATAATAACACCCAAGGAGGATTATCAAGTCCTAAAATAGACCAAAAAGGACAGTTATTAGATGAATCTAGGTATGACAATAACATGCTTAAAGATGGTGGTCCTCAACAAGGAGAAAAACTCTCTAAAAATATGATTCCTGGTGTGCCCCCCGAGGGATCTCAAAATACAATTCCTCTTATAGAAAATAATAATACTAATGGTCCTCCTACTTATGAATCTTTTCAAGAAAGAACTTTTCCTAAATTAGAAGGAGCCCTTTCTAGATATCTCCCTAAAAAATTTGGATATGATCAAGATTATATAGAATTACATATATATGATCAAGATGGAAATTTATTGTTCTCAGATGAAAATTTCCAAGAATACTCAAAAGAAAATATAGAAACTACTAATTTAACTAATGAATTAGATATAGATCCTGTTTATGTTTTAAGAACAAATGGGTATACTTCAGGCAAATATAATGTAGTTTTTAACATTCAAAGAAAAAAATTCTTTAATACTTTTGATAAAACTTTTATAGTTAAAGAAATATCATCAAACAGAAGAGAAATAAAAGTAATAGCACCTTCTATTAATAATGCTTCTTTAGCAAGATATTATAATGATTTTAAAAATGAATTAACTTCAACTCCTTTTTTTAAAGATTTTGTTATTAATTTTGGTAATGATGAAATAGTTCCTTGTATAAACATAGGATTAAATAAAAGAAAAGAAAAAAGTGAATTACTTCTTAAGTCACTTGATAAAATGCCCGGATTTGTAAATATAGACAAGTCCTTTAGAATATCAGAATTTATTATAGATAGATTAGTTTTACCTGTTGATTTAGGAGTACCAAGCAGAGTAGATTATGGAGTACCTCTTCAGGGTCCTAATTTTAAAATAGATGTTCGTTTAAATAGTTCTATACCTTCTGAATTTTTAAATTATAATGAATTATTAGAATCACAAGTATCAGGTTCTTATGAAAGATTACTTAGTGAACTTAATAGTAAAGAAATTCCTTCTATAGATTATGATTATATAAGACCTATTTCTTCAAGTTTAGAAGACTCTGATGAATCTTTTCATTTTGAAAATTTTGTACATTTTGGTAGTGCTGTTGAAAGATTAAAAAACTTCCACTACAAAATAAAACTAATAGAATTATATAATTCTCAGATAGGAGATATAAATACCATAACAGGAGATACTTCAGCTTCTGTTGTTGTATTAGACAATAAATCAACTATAACTCAAAAAAGAGAAAAAGTATTAAAAGGATTTGATGGATACGAAAAATTCCTATACTATAACACAGGATCTGTATATTCATGGCCTAAAAACCCAACAACGATAACATCTGGATCTCATACGTTATATTCTATTTCATCATCACAAATACAAACATGGATAGGAGATGAAAGATCTGAATTTCCTAATTATGGGGGTCAATTAAAATCAGCATCCTTATTTGATAGACAAAATCCTCATAACTTAGAAAGATTAATACCTTCTTTTATACAAGAAAATAAAAGTAATGATCAATATACTTTATTTTACCATATGATAGGTCAACATTTTGACCATATATGGACGTATATTAAACACATAACAAATCAAAAAAATACACACCATGTAAGAGGTGTATCAAAAGATTTAGTTTATTATACTTTAAAAAGTTTAGGTGTAGAAACTTTTGATCAATTTGAAAATGCAAACTTAATAGAATATATATTAGGACAAGGCACCTCAGGTAGTAATTATTATGATACCACACATACTAGTGCCTCAGTATCTAGTGAAACTCTAATTACAGCTTCAAATGATGGATCTATTCCCAAAGGAGATATAACTAAGAATATATGGAAAAGATTATACCATAATGCACCTTATCTTTTAAAAACAAAAGGAACAGAAAGAGGTATTAGAGCTTTAATGAGTTGTTATGGAGTACCTTCTACTATTTTAAATATAAAAGAATATGGGGGATCAACAGAAGATAAAGGAACTTATCAAACTTTTTCTTACGATAAATCCTCATTAGCTTTAAAGGGAACAACACCCACAGGCAATGGATACTGGATAAAAACAGATTGGTCTTCATCTTTAACAGATGCTTTATCTTCTTCAGCTAAAACAGTAGAATTTAGAATAAAACCAACAAGAATAAGTGGGGATCATTTATTATTTTTATTATCAGGATCTGAACCTCAAAATGACCCAATATTAAGATTAGAACATTACACAGGAACAGATGTATCAGAATCAAATGATTCTACAGATTTTGGAAGATTAACCTTATATTCAGATGGAGTTAAAAAAGCTTCTTCATCATATTTTCCTGCATTTAATGGAGATTTTTGGGACATCTTTATAGGAACAAGTTACGACTCAGCAAGTAGTTCTGATATAGTATTTGGAGCTTATCAAGCTAATTTTAATAAAAATACATATTTTACTACATCAAGTTTTGAAATTGGAGAAGTAACAAGATCATTAACTTGGGGGGATCCTCATGTAGATAATGATAATAAAGGGGGAGCACTACACGCCTATTTTGGAGGAGTTCCTTTAAATGCCCATGCTTCATATAATAATATAGATAACTTGAATTACTCAGGTTCAATGCAAGAAATAAGATACTATTTCGGAGAATTATTATCACATAAAACTTTAATAAAACATTCTCTTACACCATTTATGTATGCTGGAAATACTTCTGCTTCTGCTTATGATAAACTAGTTTTTAGATTACCTTTAGGAAGTAATAATATTCAAGACACATCTAGTTTCCATCCAAATATAGATCAAGATTATATACCTAGTAGTAGTATATCAAGTTTAATGACCACTCCTGTTTATGAAGAAATAGAAGAAATACACCATTTAATATCCCCTGATACTGTAGGTATTTCAATGACAAGTGAAAAAGTTAGAATAGATGAAGGAACTATAGATAGTAATATATTATCTCCATTCGTTAAATCAGAAACTTCTATGTTAGATAGACAACCACCAGACTATGAAGATTTAGGTGTGTTTTTATCACCTACAAATGAAATAAATGAAGATATAATATATACCTTAGGTGCATTCAGATTAGATGATTATATAGGTTCACCTTTACCATCTGCCCAAACTGCTTCTAATTATGAAGATTTAAAATCTATTAAAGATTTATATTTTAAAAAAGTTAAAAGAAGATACAACTATTGGGAATATATTAAACAAATTCAATATATAGATCATACTTTATTTAAACTAATAGAACAATTTGTACCTATGAAGGCCAACACAAAAACAGGCCTTTTAATAGAACCACATTTTCTAGAAAGAACAAAATTTGCAAGAGAACTACCTGTTATAAATGATAACCAAACAATGGTTCCTGGTTCTTTTAATACTATTAATTACGAAATAGAACCTAATACATCTTTTACAATACAATCATCTTCAGTTGTAACCACCAATAATTTAACAAAATTAGCTTCTAGATACTATGAAGCAATAGTAGGAGAATTTGTAATAGGAGATTATGAAGTAGACCATACATATTTTACTTCTCCCAAAAGAAAAGAGGAAGGAACTAACACTACTATAAATATAAGTACATTCGACCCAGATAGAGTAATATTAAATGAAATACCAAATACTACTTATAATACACAATTTGCTCAAGCTCCCATTCAACCATATATTAGTACAAAACCCGATGGGTATAAAGCATATAAATCTAATACATTATTAGGAAATGCAACAAAAACAAAAAAATCTAGTATTTATTATAGAAGTTTAGATAAAGGAAAAGAACTTGATTTTTAAAATATAAAAAATGGCATATACACAAAGTTTTGATGTAGAATTTAACGATTCTCTTTTAAGCCTACAGGGGCATATTAACCCTAGATTTGAGGGAACTAAACTCATATCAAAAAATATAAATAGATATGTAGATAGACAAGTTTATCCCCAAATACCTGTAGGGACCTATTCTACTTCAAGTGCAATAACACATAGTGCTTTTTTCCCTAAAACAAATGGGTGGGGAGGAGATATTTCTTATGGTAAAAATCCAGTAATAGAAAGTAAATTATCAACAATTTTTCTAGGAAGTACATTAACAGATGGAGAAGAAAATAATAAAGTAGTAAGAATAGAAGGCCATAGTTATGTTACTATAGAAAAAATATTATTCATAAATACAGAAACAGATGATGTAGAAATAGTAGATATCAATAACACAGATGAAAAATCTTTTAAAAGAATGATATCAGAAAATTTTAAAGAAGGTACAGAAGTTACTTTTAAATTATTAAATGAAACTATAAACCATTTATTAAAAAAAAGATATATAGTAAAATTCAATGAAGGGACTTTAATGAAACTATATACTTATGTCCCTAATACAGGATCTAATGGAACAGAAGATGGAGTATTTGGGGGATGGGGCCCAAAACATCATGCCTCCCTTAACACAGATGATACAGATTCACTAGTAGCAGGTTTTACAAATAATTTAGGTAAACAAAATGGGGGAGCTCCAGGAATTGAATCAGATGAAGCACCAGCAGGAGGTCTATTTGGGTTTGGTATGACAACAGTTGCAAGTAGATCTTTATTTACTACAAACTCTATTCAATTTGTAGATCAATTACCTGAGGAGTTAACATCATATACTAATGATATAAACCTTGGATTAAATACTAATATGGGAGAAATGTTATGTATATTAACTGGATCTTATAATACAAATACTACAGTACCATTATTAGGAGGTAAATAATTAATTTAAATAAAAAAAAATGGCTCAAAATGAAGGATTACTAGCAACAGGAAGTTTAAATGCTTTTTATGATGAAATAGTTTTTTGGGAAATGGCTAAAGGTACAAATAGATTTTTTGTTACTTTTGAAAATGGAAAATATTCTTTTCAGAATAATGAAAGAGAATCTATAGCAACTATGGAAATAGATTATCCTCATGTCACACATCAAACAGAAAGTAATGGATCTTCTCTTTTTAGTAAAGCAAATGCTAGAGCAGCTAGACGTAGTGTTACTTATAGAGCTTTTTTAGAAGAAGAAGAAGTATTTGCAAATGATAGTACTAATTTCCAAAATAATGGTCATATAACATTAACACAACTAAAAGGAGACAAATATTATAAATCTGTCTTAACAGCTTCTATTTATAAACCAGTAACTACTAGTTATGAAATATTTGCAGATAGTGAAACTCACACATCTTCTAGATTCGTTTCTGCTTCTTATTTTTGGCCATATAGTCAATATCAACTTTCAGTATTAAGAGATACTCCTTCAGTAGTAATAAATTTAGCAAAAAATGAAGAATTACCTAATGGATTGGGGGATAAAGGATTTGTTTTAGTACCAAGAGATACATCTCAAAGAGTTAGACAAAATTTAGAATATTATTTAGTAAAAGCAGGTTTAATAGAAAAATCATCAGATTATAAAGTTCCACCACCCCCAGAAAAAGGAGGAGGAGGTAGACTTCAAGGAACTATAGCTCAAGGATTAGACACATTCAAATCAAATGACCCAACAACAGCATTTTATGAAGAAGATGATGAAGAAGAACAACCAGGTTTATCCAGTTACAATAATAATGAATCTTATTAATTTAAATATTAACAAAATAAAATCAAAATAAAATTAAAAAAATCACAATTTTTTAAAAAATTATATATTTATAATAAAACACAATAATAATGGGATATTTAGACAATAGTAGCATCACGGTAGATGCAATTTTAACAAAAAGAGGACGTGAACTATTAGCACGTAATGATGGTTCTTTTAGAATAACACAATTTGCTTTGGGTGATGATGAAATAGATTATACATTATTTAATGAAAACCACCCGAATGGAACCCAATATTCAGGAGAAGCAATAGAAAATATGCCAATTTTAGAGGCGTTTCCAGATGAAACAGCTGTTATGAAACATAAATTAATAACACTACCTAGAGGTACTTCTAAATTACCTATAGTCACTGCTAATTTAACTAAAGTTACTTTAACTATAGGAGCTGCAGCAACACTTAACCCAACCACACTTAATTTTGATGGAACTAATAATCAAGTAGAAACTGGTGGGTATAGAGCAACTATAGCAGATAGAAGATTACTAGCTGGTTTTACAGGTAGGGGTAATGTTAGAGGAAATACAAGTATGGTTAGACCCTATGTCTCAACAGCTGTTAGTGAAACAATAACAGGACAATCTTTTGGTTTAAAAGCTATAAATAGTACTTCACTTTTTGGAACAAATACAAAATTATTAACAACAATTACTATTGAAGGAATAGATTCTGGAGCTAGTGTAACTATTCCTGTTGAAATTTCAAAACGAATAATAGCTAATGTAAGTGCTCAAGGAGAAACAGGAATTGTATTAAGATAAAATTAAAATAAAATGCCAAATTTAATAAGATTTAACCAAAATGATGTAGTAAATGATACACAAAAAGCAGCTACATCTACTTGGTCTGAAAATACCAATAATTTAACAACAGCTAATACTTCTTCTACCCAGGCTGATTTTACAACATCAACAAGTTCTGGAGCTTTTTTTATAGATGTTCATAATTTCCCAACAAGTTCAACATCAGCCTCAATTCAATATTCTATAGCATATGCTCATGTAGCAGGAAGTGGATCCTTAAATTTTACAAATGATACTGGAGCTAAAGGAAAAAGTGCAACTGGAGTTACTTATGCACAATATAGAAATTTAGTATTTGGAGATGAACTTACAAATTTTGCTTTTAATGATTTTACACCTGATGATTTTTATGTAATAAATATTAATAGAGCTAGATATAAACATAACTTAAAACCAGGAACTTTAAATTTACATATTTCGGGAACCAAAGTAGGTACCACTGGAGGTAACACTATAAAACTTACAGATGATAGTGTAACAGTAACAGGCTCCGCAACTATAACAAATATTGGTAGAAGATTTAATATCGTATCTGGAACAAATGGTATACAATCAGGTTCTGCTTTAACACAAGTAAGAGGAAGTGGTTCATATGGACATTTTTATCCTGATGCGGGTCTTATTTTAATAAATGCTCGAGCAGTTAGTAAATCAATACAAATATCACCAACAGTTACTGATAATGCTACCCCTAATGGTCATCAAACATTATTTGATGGTGTAAAATTAGGAAAATTTTTTATAGTAGATAGTGAAGAAAAAATAAGCTCACAATTTTATTTTGTAAGAGCTACAAATAGTCAATTTAACTATACAACAAATCCATCATTTATAGATACTCAAGGTACTTTAAATTTTGATTCTATGATTGATAATCCAACTGTTTATATAACAACTGTTGGGTTATATAATGATTCATCTGATTTAGTAGCAGTAGCAAAAATTAGTCAACCAATAGTTAAAGATTTTACAAAAGAAGCACTTATAAGGGTAAAATTAGACTACTAAAATGTTACCTAAATGTCACAAGAATACACAGTCTTTAAAAAATTTACAGCACAAGATTACGCTACAGTACCTTTTAATGCAAATAAGCAATATAGATTAAATTCATCTTCTGCAGCTTCAAATAATATAACTTATTATAATTCACAATGGACTTCTGAATCTGTTTCTCTTTATAGTACTGCAAGTTCTGTGTATCAAGGAGACGCAAAAAATCTTATTAAATATTATCAAATAAATCATCTTTTTTATAAAAATTATAAAAGAGATGTATCAAATAGATTTGGTAATTGGCATTATAATAACCAAAGAAGAGAATTATATGAAAGAGTAAATATATTATCTGTACCTTCAGGACATTATGGTCATTCAATAAAAAAAGGATCTTTTCTTTTATCTGCAAGTCTACCTATAATGTATAATGGTAGATATGGTGCTGGTAAACATATTGTAATAGATGATTCTAATGGTAATCTAATAATAAGTGGTACAAATGTAAATAACTGGGTTACAGATATTAAAAGTAATATTTTAAATATAGGTCCAGTTAAAGGTTTTAAAAGATATGATTTAGGAACTTATGATGGATATGTTAGAGCTAACCCAACTGATGAATTACCCTATTGGAGAAGAGGTAAAATAAATCCTAATGCTCCTTCTACTTATACTACACCTAATTTAGGGGATGAATTTGATGATAGTTATTATTTTAATTTAATTAAATACAAAGATGTTACTTTTTCAGAAAAAAAATTATTTAGAGATGTAGTGTCAGGATCCCTAAATGCAAACCAAACTAGTAGTATAACCTCAGAATCATTTAATGATATAATTTTAGTAAGTAGTAGATTTCCTTGTATAAACTTTAATGGTACAACTTCAGAAATTAAAAAAGCTAATGATGAAAAATTCCATTTCAATTCATCTGATAATTATACGTTAAATTTTTGGGTAGAAAGAATTGGGGGATTAGGCCAATTTACTGTAGAAAGTTCTCCTATAGCTTCTAATAAATCATACTTACTTTCAAAAAGTACAACAAAAACAGTAGTACCCTCAGTCTCTACTAAAAGAACAGGTATGCCTGTAAAAACATACACCACAGGATCATCCCAACCAATAGATGTAACAGCAGGGGATAAATACCCATTTGAAATATATATTGATAATTCTGATAACCTTTTATACTTTGCAAGATCGGATGGTAGAAATACAATGAAAGTAAGTGCATCTTATGTTTCTGCTTCAACTACACAATCCTTACAACATATTACTTGTAGATATTCTTCTTCTCAAATGGAAATTTTCTTAAATGGATTAGGAGTAGGTAATAGTGGATCATCTACTTTATCATCAATTACACAAAATGAAGCAAATTTATATATTGGAAATAAGGGGGGACATTCAGATTATTTTCAAGGATCCTTAAGCCAAATAAATATATATGACACATTTTTAACAGATACTCAAATAGAAAACCATTATAGTAGTAGTAATGGTTCTCCTTATGTAGGAAATTTATTTTATTCCCATGGAATAGCTACTATTACTCACCCAATGTTTCAAAATATTTTATGGAAAGGAAATAGTTCTGAAGAATCACAAACTAGTAATGATATAAGTCAATTTACTTACGCTAGGGGTCTTGATATTTCTTCAGAAGAAACCAACGCTACTGATTTTTCTTTTAACAACGATGGTACAAGATTATTTGTAGTAGGAGGAGCTGGTGATGGAATAGACCAATATGAATTAACAGAAGCATTTAATGTTACAACAGCAACACATACTAAATTTAATAATTTTCTATCAGGATCTAACCCCCAAGATTTAGAATTTAGTAATGATGGTCTAAAAGTATTTAATACAGGGGGAACTTATAGTAATCGTATAGTCGAATATCCTCTTTCTGCAGCTTTTGATATAGGAACTTTTAACCAAGAAACTGCTCCTAGTAAAAGTTTAAATTTGGAAGAAGGAAGTTTTAGTTTGGGGAGTAATTTGGGTGTAAGAGGTTTAAGATTTAACAATGATGGAACTTCATTTTTTGTAGGAACAGCAAGTACTAAAATAATAGCACAATTTAATCTTTCAGGAGCTTTTGACATCCATTCAAGAACTACAAGCCAATCTATTGCATTTACATCAGCAACTATAGGAGCGGGATCTGCTAGTGTAACTGGATTTACTAGTTTTGATTTTAATTATGATGGTTCTCAAATGGTTCTTTTAGACCAATCTTTAAATAATGTACTTCTTTATTATTTATTAGAACCTTTTAATATAGATTCACTAAGAATATTTAGCCGTAAAGGAAGTACAGGAGGTCCTTATAAATTAAAGCTACCAGCAGGATCTGAAGGTAGTGATTTTGAACATAAAATACGATGGGAAGATGTAGGTTTTAATAGACAAGATGGTAAAAATTCAAGATTATACATATCACATAACACATCTGATTTAATACAAGAATATCATCTTTCAGGTAGTGAAATTAGATCATTAGAATATCAAGGTAACCATTTAATTTATGAAAATGAATATCAATGTACTATTAGTGAAAATGAATATAATGATACTCTTAATATATCGGCAAGAACACTCCAATCAAGTCAAGGTCAAGAATTAGCTAATTTTGCAACAGGTTCACTTTTTAAACCTTATGTTACAACAATAGGATTATATAATGAAAATCAAGAACTACTTATAGTTGGCAAATTAGGACAACCAATACGTATGAGTGATGAAACAGATACAACTTTTATAGTAAGATGGGATACTTAATATATGTATATATATAAAACAAAAAATAATATTTAAATAATTTAAAATGAGCTTAGTAAACAGAACAACCTTAAAAAACTATTTTAACGCTGGAGATGTACCTACAGAAGATAATTTTGCAGACTTAATAGACAGTAATCTAAACTTAACAGATGGGGGATCAGTTGCAGGACAAACTGTATTTACAAATACTAGTGGAGTAAGTTTTTCGGGATCACTTACCTTACTAACAGGATCAGCTGGTATTGAACATATTGTAACAACAACAGGCTCCGCGGATGCAGCAACCTATACAATACATGGTAAAAGATTTGAAGTAAGAAATCAATTACAAGCAGGAATATCCGATGATGATACGTCAGCACCATTTGTTGTTACAAATGCTTCTATAGCTTCAGATTCCATTGTAGTAGGTAATCTTTCAGGTAACACTAATAACATAGGAGGTCTTTCAGAATCTGTAATGCATACAGTTGTTTCAGGTTCAAACACCATGAAATTTATGTTTACTAACGCAGGAGGTGTAGCAGTTGCAGATAATGCAGTATTTACTGCTTCATTTGTTGTACTTTAAGATGAAAAATAATATAAAATGGCTAAATATAATAAATCTGATTTATTAAAATATTTTCAAAGAGGAAGTGTACCAACATCTACCCAAATAGGCGAATTAATAGACAGTAATATAAATATAGAAGACACAGGTAGTCAACATATAAAATCAATATTATGTATGTCAAGTGGTTCTAATGGAGAATTTAACAGTATAGCACCTTCTTTTGTACCTAATTTACATCCTTATATTAAAGTATTTTCATTAACTCCTCACACAGCATTACATAATTCTAAATTTGCTGCTCCTGGAGATTTAACAAAAACAACACTTAATTTGTGGGAATCTACAGGTTCTTTTGCACATAATAATGAAGATAATAAATTTACAGCAGGAGCTTTTACATTAAAAACAGGAGCTTTTCTAGGTGCAGAAGCTGCAATACAAACCACAATAACCCCCTTTAAATGTGAGACTGGAAAACCTTGGTGGGTAAAAACATGTTTTAAATTGGATGATGCAGATCAAGTAGAATTCTTCTTTGGATTATGTGAAGAAGAAGTAACATCACAAAATAATATAATAAAT
>TARA_R110001592_G_scaffold64818_4_pt1 | contig 19296 bp, 12 predicted proteins | sample TARA_R110001592 | Tara Oceans TARA_R110001592 (sample SAMEA4398387) | marine metagenome | biome: Polar Biome; feature: [SRF] surface water layer (ENVO:00010504); material: water (ENVO:00002006), including particulate matter (ENVO:01000060) such as... | depth 5 m | reverse complement strand
TATAACTAATTCTTTGGGTTATTGAAGGAACCCCTGATGACGGCACAACTTTTGAAAAGTCCTCCCCATGATCCTTTCCGTTTTTATCTAACCCCTTCATAACGTCTTTAAATACACTATGTGCTCTTCTCGCTGATAGTTTTACGTTATAATTGTTATCTGCAACAGATGAAGTACTTGAATATATGTTAACAGTAACATCTTTAAGTTCTCCATTTTCTATTCTTGATTTAATACCTTTTAATTTATCATCGTAATTTGACTTGTTTTCTATAAGTCTATCAAAACCTGAAGATATTTTTGATCTAACAAGGTCATAATCAGAAGTACTACCAGTTATTCCCTCAGACTTACCATATAAGTTTTCTATATCGTTCTTTTTGTTAACCGTTAGTGGTGCCGTAAAGACTGTATCCAACCCATTTACTAAATCTTTCATGTAGGTCCCATTAGGTGGTGTTCCCGTTGCTGGTCCTATGTTCGCGGTATAACCCGAATATTCTTGACTGAATGTGGTTGCACATGTTACCGCACTTGACCCTTGTTTTGGGTAATCATTTCTGAAATACAGATTTATTAATGTCTTTTCGGGTTCTTGTGGTATCGGACTAAAATCGGGTGTCTCGTATTCACTGTCATCAACCTCTATTTTAAATTTAGTAATTGACTCTTTGTCGGGATTGTCTGCTTCTAAGTATTCTTTAATAGTACCTATGTCATCCTTAGTCAATGTTGTGTAAGTTCTTACTAATTCATAAAAATCTATTTCTTTACATCCCGCAAAAAACGCATTAATATAATTGTCGGATTCTTCATCTGACATACCTTTAAAAACCTTACTAACTAAAAGATTCAATATACTTGGATGATCGACAACTACCTTAAATGATATTTGTCCTGACCTTTCTGTGGATTGGTATGTATATATCGGTTCAGGTCTACCTAAAAAGACATTACTTTCCCACCTTGCATTATTTTGTTCTGATACCTTTATATCGTATGGTGGGAACCACATTACTCTACCTCCATTAGGTCCTCTTTCACAAAACGGTAAGTCTGTGTATGTAAACCCAGGTAGTGTAGATGTTTTCCACGCTAAATTCTCAAGTGAAAACATATATTTTTTTGCCATATATCCATCAGCAAACGTGGATTCCACAATATTTGTTGATCCTTCAAAAGAACCTTGTCCGTTGGACATCGGAGCCATATTTAAATTCCATGGTGCCGTCATAACACTAGAATCAAATTTTCTAATATTGCCAGTACGTTTCATAGTATCGGACATATTCATATATGGGTCGTCTTTTGTCCATACTCTACAGTATTCCATTCCTGACTCTTCTCCGAACTTATCTACATACTTCACTGCCGATCCTCTCGACATCATTACATTACCTTCTCTAAATATTCTACTTGTTTGATCAATAGCGTTTGCGACGTGTGACCTTGCGGCACCACCGTCAGACGGCATTGATTCAAGTAGTTCTTGTGTTTTACCTAAAATAGAGTCACTTCTAAAACCGTACTTAGTTGAAAGACTTTCTTCTAATTGGGATCTCTCAACTTGGTATTCAAGGTTACTCTCACCTAATTTGTTTTTTGATTTACTACTGTACCATGTTAGTTTTCCACTTATCTGACCACCTTCAACTACAGAACGTTGTCGTTCAAATAATGCCGTCTGTACAGGATCAAACATCAAACTTAAATAGTAACTACTTCTAACGAGGTTATCATTAAAATCACCCATCGCATATTTTACGTCTTCACCTCTATCATCTCCAATGTATGCCACCCCTCTTGGAGCACCCATACCCAAAACATCATTTATTGCGTCACCCACTTTATCAATAAAAGTGAATAATTTTGATGATTGTTGTGACCTTGCCGTTTTTGTATAGTTAGGTGCGTATGTGGAATAACTTAGATTATCAAATAAAACATCTTTTTGTCCTGAACCTAAATATTCAATCATTAAGTCAGATGGTTTTCTTGATAGTTTGGGTCTTCTCTGAATTCCGATTAAAGAACCTAATACTCCCGTTACATCTTGTATTATTGCACCCAACCCTGTTTGTGCCTCAGGTCTGTTTACTACTGGTCTTCTTGGGTTTGTTAAATAATCACCAGGTATTTCACTCCATGGAAATTCAACACCCGCAACCGTTTGTAGAAAATCAATTGCCTTTCCAGCAATGGTTTTAGCGACCGTTACTTTAAAGTTCTTTTCGAATAACCCTTCTCTCCCCGTTACAATATTAACCGCAGTTGCTAAGTTACCCTCTAATGCGTCTATTAGTCTTACACGACCATAAGTGGCGGCAACTAAATTTTGTGTTATTCTCGCTAAAACAGGTCCTTGTTTGTTTTCTTTAATGTGTCTTGCTGCGAACTTCATCAACCTTGACTCATTATCGTAGTCATCAGTTGTCATAATACTAATTAAATTACTATAACTACCTTGTACGAAATATTCAGGATATAAACCTAAATCGTCCATCCTTGTTAAATTTCTTAACGTATCGACCGTACTAAAACTTTCTGTAGTAAATGTGTTTGAATTTTGGGGTACCGCCAAATAAGTATTTAAATTGTCGTCAACATCCCCCTGACTCATATTTGAGTGGTCACTAAGGGACTCTACAGAATATGCGGAACTAGTAAATGTCTGAGGTCCGTTAGGTTGTTGTAACGTCCTGTTTAAGATACTGTCCCTAAATTGACTTGTAGAATCGAAATCTAAGTTACTTGGCATAATTTGTTTTTAATATAAATAGATTTAAGATGAAAAACCCTCAAATTAATTAGGGTTTAAATAACCTTTACCCGCAACCCATCTCTCAGGATTTAACGACCATTCCTTTTGATAAAATCCAGTAATTGCGTCTTTAGCGCTAACCTCTACTTTAAGAGTGTCTGTCTTACCTTGTTCAGTGCTTGATTCTGAAGAGGTATTTTTATTCTTTTTAAATTCAGATGGGTCTATACCCATTTTTTCTTGTGCCGCCTTTATAATTGCCGCTTTTTGTTCACCGAACATTTTTACCAACTCATCGGTTTCTGTCCCTAACATTTTACTTATATCAACTCCCCCGGCTTTAGCACTCATCTGAGACAATGCCTGTACCGCTTGGTCTCCCACACCCGCAACTTCTAATCTTGCTAACATCGCAAGGTAATTAACATCCCTACTTATGTTTTCGACTAAAGTTACTTGTTCTCTTATGAGGTCTTTTTCGTCTTTCTTTTTGAATTCGTCTTGAAATGCAAGTATTTTTTCCGCAACATTTTTGTTCATGTCACTTAATTTCATGGTTTTCATCCCAAATTCTTGTTCTAACCCTGCCGCTTGTAAGTCAATTGACATTTCACCGTCTTTCATTCTCGCGAGGTTGGTTAAGAATTCCTTGTTTTCGGGGTCAATACTTAAACCTTCTAATGCTAACGCCGCCTGTTGACGTTCTTGTAGTGCGATTGCTGATTGGGTAAGTTCAGCCATGTCTATACCTAATTTACCCGCAATTTCTCTTGCCTGTCTAAGGTTGGCACCTGTAACTTCAAACCCACCTGTTTCCATATTGTAGGTTGCTAAGTTACCCGCAACACCTTCTAACGCTCCCTGTAATCCTTCAACCTCATTGGTTGCCATATACATAAGTCTTAATGGATCGTTAAAGTCTCCAAACGCCGCACCTAAAACACCCAACTCTGCGGATAGTTCCATCGCACCTTCAGGTGAAAATACCTTATCAGCAACTTTAAATGTCTCACTTAAACTCATTCTTATTTCTGTAGACCTTCTTACCATTTTTTCAAGACCTTCTACTCCTTGAGAGAAACCATATTCATTCAGTTTTCCAACATTCTCTATCATTCCCTGAATGGTTTGTCTTGATTGTATTCCAACCTCTAAAGATCGTTTACCCGCATCTGCAATAGACTCTTGTGCTTGTGCCGCTCCGATACCTACTTTTTCAAAATCATCATACGCACCAATTACTTCAGACATCTTCATACCATATGCACCAGAAATTTCTCCTGCACGTACCAACATATCCTCACCAACTAACGCAAATCTACCCGTATCTTCTATTAATTTACCTATAGAATCGGCCATCTCCTTAAAAGGAATACCCATTCTTTTTAATTCAGGTTGGGCCTCACTTACAGATTCTCTAAACTTTTGAGATAACTCACCCGCTAAACCTAATTCTTTATTAACAAACGTAAGTAAATAGGATTGTTCTTTTACATAATCCCCTATACCATCCATTGCCGTTTTAATTAGTGCACTAAAAACCGCACCCGCGGTATTTCCACCGTCGGTTGGTGGTTTATAGTTCTTAACTAATTCCGCAATAACATTAGTGTCCTCAGGTGCATATTGTTGTAGTGATGCACCGGCAATAATATCGGTAACAGTGGATCTCATATCAGCACCACCAATTGCTGATGTTGTTGATTTAGTTTGTTTGTCTTGAAATTGAGAAAATATTCTAGCCTGTTCTTTATTGGCTTGGTCTTCAGTTATAGTTCCCGCAGCCAATTGACTCAATATTTTCTGTGATTGCCGTTCCAGATTTTTGTCCATATAGATAAATACTAGTCGGTAGACTTTTCTAACTCAATAATTCGTTCAACGTAGTATCTTCTCATAAACACGGGCATCTCTAAAACATCCCTATGTGAGAACCCTTTTCTAAGTAAAAAAATTGTTTCAGTAAACTGCGCGCTTTTATAGTCCGTAGAAAGGACGAAAAAACTCCACCCCAAAGTCTACTCTAAAAGTGACTTTTTCTCCTGATGGGGCGTCTGCGTGGTGTACTAAGTTTACACCTGGTTTAACTTTATTGATGTGTTTTCTAAATTGTTGGGAGTCTAATATAGGTAATGTCTCAATGAAATTTCTAATATTCATTTGGTCCTTATTACCTTTTACACTCTTAATTAGTTTTTCTAACCTTTTTGTTACAACAGGTGGTGCACCAAGACCATTCCAACTTTTAGTTAAGTCTTCTATTTCTTGTTCGTCTTTTGGAGTTAAGAATTTAAATGTAACATCCACTTTAGATTTCTCCATGAAGTATGGGTATTCTCCATTCTCATCTGCCTTTAAATCAAACTTTTTATATGTAAGTTCACTTAAATCAACCGTATGTTCAAACTTCTCATTTGTTTTAGGGTCGGTAAGTTCTAACTTTAGTTCTGAACCAAACGCCGTGTTACGTAAAAAAATTAGGATTGCTTCCTTATCTTCCCTTGTTAACTCTTCAACAGGAACATCTTTCGTTAAAATCTTTCTTTTTAAAAGTTCTGTGACAATATCTCCGTTTGCCGCTAAGTTTGGTGAGGATAATACGTTCTCATCTGCCGCAGTCAGGTATGCTACCTTTAATGATTTCGTACCATTTGGATAGTATATACCTCTACTTGGTAATTCAACAACATCGTATTGAATTGTTGGGTCTATTCTATATTCGTTTTCCATACTTGTTTAAATGTAAGTATTAAATACTGTAAAGTAAAGTTTAAATGAAATAAAAAAGGGGACCCTTATAAAAGATCCCCTTGAAATATATTGACAGATTATTTTTTTAGTATACTTGGATACATCTATCCATTCTTAATGTACAATCAATCGTTGCTAATGCATCGTTGTTGTAATCAAGTTCGTTGAAGTTTAGGTCAGTCATAAATGAACCTTGTAAAATCCATTTTTCAACCACAACACCTGTTGGGTCTAACATTTCTAATTCAATATCTTTTTTATACCCTGCAGCGTAACCCATTCTTCCTGTTACTGATTCTGCGTGTAATCTAAACCACTCCATTAACGCTTGTGACGCTGATGGACCAATTGGATCTTTAAATTTAACTCTTAGTTCATTCCATACAAATCTACCAGCAACATAGGTTGAGGTATTTAAGAAGGGAATTTCTACTGAGTTGATTTTTGCACTCGGTCTTGCTGCCGATGTTACATACCATTCGTTGATACCCAATGATGATGGAAATCTAACGATAAATCGGTTAACTCTTTTCGGTTCGTAAGGAACCGGCATTTTCATTAATAAATCTGCCATGTCTGTATTTTTGTTATCTTTGTTATTATATTATAAATATATCTCTTCACGAAATATTTTTCTTTTTATTATAGAACTACTTGACTTTGTCAATTTAATTCCGTATTTTTTTATTACCCAGTAATTACTAGTATGAAATATAGGATATTAAGTATATAATATATTAAATCTAGTATATATTAAACCAGTATATACTGGGGTCATCTCAATTTTTACTTTGGATAGGGGAGAGTCTTACGATTCTCCCTTTTCCTTTTTATATTCTTAGATATTCTCAAATGATGCTCCTGTTGGAGTAATTAAGAATTCTACATCAATAAATTCAAGAGACCTAGTTGGTTTAACGTAAATCTTACCTCTTAGTGTATTTGCATCTATATCCTCAGGATCGTTAGACACCACTACTCTAAATTCATATAAACCTCTTTCTTTCTTAATAGATTCTAATATTGGATTAACCAATCTTAAAAATTCATTTCTTACCTGTTCGTCGTTTTGTTCAAATAACAATCTAACGGCAACTGCAGAAATTAATTTTCTCGCTCTTAGTAGTAATCTTCTTACGTTGATTCTATCAAGTGCAGATTCTCTAACCTGTAATGTTTTATTACCCCAAATTATTGTTCCCGTATCTGAGAATGTTGCAATTGGGTTAATTCTTGCATTATATAAATCATCTCTATTATCTAAAGTCAACTTCTTCTTCGCTTTAATTGCGTTTACCAAACCTCTTTGGTATCCAGCTACTGCGAACCAAGGATAAGAAACATTATCGGTCAATGCAATATTCTTACACACCTCACCTGTTGGTGGAATATATAATTGAGTTGCATTGTCCCCATCTCTTACTTGTATCCAAGGCCAATATGTTGCCGTATAATTAGTATCCAAATCAACCTCATCCAATTGGTCAACTATCTCGTCAACGTCTGAAGTGTTAGGTGAATTGGTAATATATAATGAATCCGCTCTTTCACCTTCAACCATATCAATTGCTTGATTTGTTAATGAACTGTGATTGTAGAAATCAATACCTGGTGTTGCAAATATGTTAATATCTACCGCTTCAGGATTAGAGAATGTCTCAATACCTCTCAAGTAAGCGTAATAATCAGAATTTCCAACTGTATCACTGAATACACCAGAATTAGCGGTATGTCCACTTACATAAGTGTTCTTACCAAAGATGTAACCATCTCCATTTGTTCTTGTTCCTCTATAGATATCCCATCCATCAAAACCTCCACAAACAGTAAATGCAAATTTTCTATGTGATTTAGTTTCTAATAATCCTTTATTTGTTCCTTCTAAGTCATAAGGTGTTGTTTTAAATCCTGATATTCCAGATGCCTGACTTGAAAGGTGGAAACTATGTGAAGTTGAACTTGCCGTGTTTCCTTTATACTCAAATAAATCTTTATCAAAACCAATTTGTGATGATAAACCTAAAGTAACTTTTCTTACTTTATCACCATTAGTTTTTTGTTCTGTACCTTGAGAATTGTAAGATATAACGTCACCCGCTAAGTTGTATTTTGTTTTAAATAAAACATTACCAACTTTAGAAGTACCTAAAAAGTCTGATGTAAAACCTTTAAAACCTGCTGGAAATGCATCTACAGGTGCATCTTCTGCCATGTTCAACATTATATATTTTGAACGTAACTCATATTCACCATCGGATGTTCCTATCTTCTTAGCGATATATCCAGGTAAATCAGGGTTCATTGTACATCTTGAGAATTTCTCAAGTACTGAAACATTATTATCAGTATCGTTAAAATCTCTAATGATCATGTCGAACTCACCTGAATCAAGATCAATATTTTGGATCTGTATTTTTACTTGTGTGTTTGCCGCGTCCCCATCGGAAATACTAATTACACTAAATAAGTTTGAAACAATTCCACCTCTTACCTCAGATACTACTGTTGGTGATGCTGGTGTCTCCCACTGATTTAAATAATCATTATTAACATTGTGTGATATATGATCAACATCTAAACCTCTAACAAGTCCTTGTCCGTAAAGTGCTGATAGTAATTTTGGATACTCTTCAAATACATAAAGAGGTACTTCGTTTTTCTTCTTATCAAAATTAGTATTACCTAATACCTTAGAAACGTACTTAGTAGATGATGTATTCAATGTACATGTGAACGTTTTAGCTCCACTTGTTGCCCCTGTAACACTAAGTGTAAATTCGGACATTGGGTTAGTTGCTAAACTTGTTGATGTTATATCAACATCAGCCGCCGCACTTAACTCAAGATTTAAAGTCTGTCCTTGGTAAGATCCTCTTGGTCTTAGTGATAGAACCACTATATTGTCATAATCAGAATTTACCGATGCTGGTGTTTTAAATTGTGTTATTACAAAACCGTTAGCCGTAGCGTCGAATACGAAAAGGTACGAATATACCCCATCAATAACTCCTTGACCATTTTTTGTAAAATATGTATTGTACCAATTGTTATTATTATTTGTCCCTATAGGTCCTGTTACTTGTAAACTAGCGTTTAAACTCACTGTGTTTGATTCGTCAACTAAACCTAACGTAAACCATGAACCATCAACCGATGCATTCAAACCATTAACAAAGTCAGGAACCGTATTACCGTCATTTGCAAATTTATCTGAAAGATCCGAGATGAATGTACTTGTGGAGATGTCTGTTGAAGTTCCTGACAATGAATCCACTATATTTGTAGTGGAACCCGTAAGGTCAACTGTTACTCCCCCTAATGTTTTAATTGCGTATGTTATTTTTGGTACGTAGCCCGTTAAACCTAAAACTCTTGTTACGAACAATTGATTAGATTCTTGAAGGTATGATTTTGCAACGTAACCTAATTCGTATTTTGGATTCCCGTCTGAATACTTAGTTGGGGAGGTAGGTCCAAAATATGTTTTAAATTCGTCAAAATTTCTTATTAGAATTGGTTCAAATGCGGGACCTTTTAGTGCCTCACCTGATAACCCTAATGTGGTCACACCCACACTTTGTGCTACGAACGTTAAATCCTTTTCTGAGGTATATACACCTGGAGAAACGAATACTCTGTTTGAATTTGCCATCGATTAACTTTAATTATAAATTTTTATTGTTTACTATAAATATCTTGGTTTTTAGTAAAGAGTTCCCAAGTTTTTTATTTTAGGATATTTAAAGATAATTTTTTATCTATATTTATCTTTATGAGCTATAAAACCCCCAAAAACATCAAAATAAGTCAAAAACACCATGATATCTTAAAAAACTATTGTGATGATAATGGTTTTAAAATTTATAAAGTTGTTGAAAAATGGATAGAAATGAACTGTGTGGACCGAAAAAGAGGTTTATATGGTGAATAGGTTTCTGCCAATTAAAATTCGATCATGTATGTGTGGCGGGTTTGTGCCAATTAAAATTAGAATTCTTCCTAATGTTTGCGCACTTTGAGAAAAGTCCATGCCAATTAAAATTCAACTGGAGTGCGTAGAACAGTGTATAATATAGATTAATTAGAATAAATAAGTGACACCTATTCTTGATCCGACTCGAGGGGTACCATTTAGTGTTACTTCTGTTCCTCCCGTAATATCGAAATCACTACCTTCTTCTAACAATAGACCATTTAAATCTAAACTAATTACACTATCTATATTGTTTAATGTGGTGAACGAAAGACCTCCACCCGAATAGTCAAAATACTCTGTAGAAACCTGTCTTACGTTTCCTTCAGAATCTACAAAAACACTTGACCTACCTTTATAGTATGTTATTGTTACTTTCGCCCCGTCCCTTGGTGGTTCGACAAAACTTATTTTAGATGTTAAAGAAACGTGGTTGAATTCTATACCTCTCTCTTGTAGTAACCCATTAATTGTTACATTAAAGAGAATACCTATTGTTTCACCTACACTGAAAATTGTTTGAACACCGTCGGCGGTAAAATTAGCAACCGTAATCTCTAAATTTTTAGTAAGGTATTTTTTCTCGAAGTTATTACTCTGAATAAATTCATTCATTAAAAATAATCTACTAACCGCTGGTTTTACCTCAAACTCCTCGTCATCAATTATAAATCCTAATAATGTAAATTTGTAATTTTGAATATAGAATTTTCTTGAGTCTAAATCTACAGGTGTGTTATCTTCGATACTGTCTAACACTATTGGTACATAATGACCCTTAACAGTGGTATACGCTTGTCTTGAAGAAAACTTTTGTAATATTGTTTGATTAAACTTATTTAAATCTCTGAATCTTGTACAAACAATACTAATGTCGTAACTTATATCTATGGGAACGGGTTGTGGTATTTTGTATATATCCGCACCGATTTGAGTACCATTCCATGTCGGTACTGTAGCATAATGAAATTGTTGTCTGTCGGGTATTGTTCTTTGTAGACTCGGATTGGTACCAAGTTGAACATCGGGTTTTCTAATAACACCAATAAAAGGTAATGATGGGTTACCGTCTAAATCTGAGAAGTCCCAAGTATTGGTAAACTCACCCCAACGTTGGATGGTTAGAATTTTAGGAATTATTGGTATTTGAACACCGTCCGAAACAACAATAAAGTTTGTCTTAACAAAATCTAACATACCCAAATCTAAATCATCATGTAATACCGAATCAGGAAGAAACGAATCACCTTCAGTGATCTTATCTAATAATTCCTGTCGCCTATCTGTTAATTCCTTTCCTTGATAAACCTTTATGTTATTTTTTCTTTTAGGTATTGCCATTATATTCCTCTAAATTCCGATCCTTGTGCTGGTACACACGTTATTGTTCTGTAATGAGGTTTAAATCCAAACATATTATGTTTATTGTCTGAAGTTACTTTACCATCATTTGAAACTGTATAGTATCTAATTTTATCCTCAGTTTCGGGATATGCTATAAAATCACCGTATCTCACATCAATTCCTAAATCTTCTAAATGTCTAATGTAAACGGACACGATCATATTACCAGGCTCTATATAACGAACTAAACCAGGTTTATACGATTGATTCTTAGGTTCTTCTATTTTAACCAACGCATTGAATTCAATAGGTGGGAAGAATTTAATCTGATCTTTTCCTACCTCAGCATATACCGCATCGGTATCTGTACTCTCTGTATCAACACGATAGAGTACCAATTTCATATTTAAATCCCCATGAAGATATTCTTGACCTATCTGAACGTTAAAGTCAAAGTCTTCTTCAGAGAAGAATTTACTCATTCTTTTAATTGGTAATTTTTTACTCATATAGATAAATAGTTTAAAAACTGATTTGATTTCCTTATATTTAGTTTATATATGGGAAACTTATTACCCGAAATACAAGCAAGGGAGATTGTAACTGGTTATACAGGTTATAATAACCACATATTGGACCTAAAACGTAAATTTGAAAGAACAAAAAATTATGTTTTAACTCGTCCACAATCGGACTATATCATAAAATATCATGAGGTGGTACCAAAGGTTGCGCGAAAGTATCTTGGAATCGCAAAATCTTTTGGAACAAAACTACAAGAGGATCGATTACTTATGTCCCCCGTAGATCAAGTATGGGTAGAGAAGTTACTATGTGAAAGTGATAAGGCGTATAACATATGGGGTAATTTAACTAAAGAAATGAAACCCATTTCTATGTGGATACCTAAGGCATCTGTTATTCAAGAGGAGAAAACTTTAGATCGTGAAGTTGATTATAGTCCATACTCTCATAGACCTCCGATGGAACACCAAAAAATTGCAATAGAGAAATTATTGGCAAATGATAAATATATTCTTGCCGATGATATGGGATTAGGAAAGACCACAAGTACCGTAGTCGCATCTTTGGAGAGTGACATTAAAAAAGTATTAATAGTTTGTCCAGCGTCCCTTAAAATCAATTGGAAGAGAGAAATAGAACTTTATTCGGATGAAAATGTTTTAATTGTTGAAGGAAAGAAGTGGGGATCGACTTTTAAATATTATATTATAAATTATGATATATTAAAAAACTTCCACACCACCGAAAACACTAAAGATAGTGATGCATATAAAATAATTTTAAATGAAGGGTTCGATCTTGCAATAGTGGATGAGGCACACTACATTTCAAATAGTCAGGCACAGAGAACAAAATTACTGAACGACATACTTGCAAAAATACCAAGGGTTTGGTTACTCACGGGAACACCAATGACGTCAAGACCAATTAATTATTTTAACTTACTAAAGATTGTAAACTCACCTCTAACACTTAATTGGAAGAGTTATGTGTTAAGATATTGTAAGGGTTATCAATTTACTGTCGGGGGTAGAAGAATATGGAATACAAGTGGTGCAAGTAACTTAGATGAATTAAGGGAACAAACTAAGGGGGTAGTCTTGAGGAGAATGAAGACCGATATATTAGATTTACCAGAAAAAATAATCTCACCAATATGGTTAGAATTAAAGAATTCTTTTTATGATGATGAACTTACTGAGTTCTTAAGGATTAGTAAGGAAAATAGGAAGAAAGAAAGTCTTACCGTTACACTTAATAGATTAATGAAGTTAAGACAACTTATCGCGATTGAGAAAGTTGACCACACTTGTGAGTTAATTGATAAAGTATTAGAACAAGGTAGGAAGGTAATTGTATTTACTAATTTCACTATGTCTTTAGATATGATTTATGAAAAGTATGGAAAGAAGGCGGTAGTCTTAGACGGTAGAATGTCTAAAGATAGAAGACAACAATCTGTCGATCGATTCCAAAACGAAGATAAAGTAAAGATTTTTATAGGTAACATCAAAGCGGCGGGAGTTGGGATTACTCTAACCGCGGCAGACACTGTTATTTTTAATGACTTGTCGTTTGTTCCTGCAGATCACTCACAAGCGGAAGACAGAGCATATAGATATGGACAAAAAAACAGTGTACTAGTTTATTATCCTGTTTTTGAAAACACTATTGAAATGACAATTTATAATATTCTACAGAAAAAGAAAGACATCATAGACCAAGTAATGGGAGATGGGGATTATTCAGAAAGTTTTGGTAGTGAATTGGTTAAAAATTTTAAAACGTAGAACTAATAATTAAATTTTTATCAAACGAATAAACATTCCCACCCATAGTATTTAAAACTTTTATACCGTTAGCGTCATTTTTAAAAACAATGTATTTTCCACCGTGTGTAAATGCATAGTAATTAATATATAGGTATTTTGTGTGGTCCATTGTAAGAGTTACGGTTACCTTTTCCCCGTCTTGTTCAATAAAACTAACCTCTTTACATTGAACGGTTTCTACACCATGACTAAATACAACTTCACCGTCAATACCCTTAAAGTCTTTCACCATACCACCACTTCCTGTGGACGACAAATAACTAACACAATCGGGCCATATACTTTTGAAGTTACTCTCAATTAATTTTTCAGAACGTTCAGATATCTCATTTAAATTAAATCGTATACTTTCAATGTGGTCCTTTACTTCACCATCAAAAAGAAAAACTTCTTTGTAAAGGTCTAAGTAATAACAAAACTGTTTCAATGTCTCCTCAACAGTTTCATCAATGTAGTTACCCTTACTGTCTGTTTGGTATGGTAATGTAATCCCAAATTTTTCTTTTAAAATAGACTCTATATATTCTTGGTACGAATAACCTGTATTAATAAAGTTTATTCCACTTCTATAGGTATACGACTTCGTAGCTGGGTCATAGTTATAATATCCGGCACCTTTACTACCCATCGGTTTTCTCCACCTTAACTCATCACTCGAATGTGTATCTCTAACTATTCGATTAATTTCCTTAGTAAATCTCTTATTAAATTTAGAGGTTTGATAGATGTACCTCCATATGTTGAGTGTTTTACGATGTTTAAGTCTTATTTTGTCTAAATTCAAAACTGGTCTTCTATTTTTCCTAAATATAAACTATTTATTATAATAAATCAAGTATGGCAAGCACTATTATTACACCGGCAAATCGAGATAAGTTATATTCTCAAGTTTTTAACCTTTTAGGAGCACCTATTAGGTCAATAGAACTGACTGAAGAACAGATGGATACTTTCTTGGAATTGTCTTTAGACGAATACGAACAATATGTGAGTGATTGGTTAATTGAATCTCAGTGGTCATCTTTAGCTGGGTTAAATGTTGATACGCAATCTTTGACGAGAGCGTTTACTACGAGATCATTAGACTATGAAACACAGTACTCACATGCATATTCTAAAATTGTTGGTTTACAGTCGGGTGGTGATTCCGAATTACTTAAAGATAAAATACAACTTGTTACGAATCAACAAGTATATGAAATTCCTGCGGGTCGTGAAATAAACGAACTGTTATGGTTTACACGTGCGGAACTTACCGATTCTATTGTCGATCCATTTTTAGGTGGGTTTGGTGGTCTTGGTGGTGTGGGTTCAGGTGGTGTAGGTGGATTTGCACAGATGGGTACCTCGGGTTCTTACTTTATGTTACCCGCATATGATTTATTATCACGTATGGCGGATAGGAACGTTAAAAACCGTCTTATTGGTGGTGAAATGACCTATCGTATAACTGCGGGTCCTGAAGGAAAAAAATATGTTCACTTGTCTAACACCCCTGGTGGTAGGTTTGATTTTGGATCAATACAACAACACAATTATTATGTTTGGTATTGGTATTATAACACTAACGACAGAGACGACTGTTTAGACAAAAATAAAGATGTTGTAAAGTTACCGTCCGACATAGAGACTGAAGAGTTGGTATGGGAGGAACTTAACAGGCCAGCACAATCATGGGTTAGAAAATGTCTTATTGCATATTCTAAAGAAGGTTTAGGGAGAGTGTACTCTAAATTCTCGGGAGACCTACAAGTACCTGATAGTCAAGTAAAGTTAGATTACCAATCTTTGTTGACCGAAGGTAAGGACGAGAAACTTAAACTTATTGAAGAATTATCAAGTCGTTTAGAAAGGTTAAGACCTGACAAAATGTTAGAAAGAAAAGGAAATGAGGCCGAAAGTCTCAACAAAGCGATGAAATACAGAGCGATGCCATCTCCTTTTCAAATGATCTAAACATCCACGTCCGTGTGTGTTGCATAATCATGACCACTTCTTTCAATTAAATCACCTTCTCTTGATGGTGTACTCGCAACCTTGAAATTAACCGCGTCCCTATTTTTATTTACCCAATACTGATCTACATGATCAAGACTGTCCTCTAAATACATAAAATACGGATCCCTACCCACTTTTTTCCAAAATATAACTTCACTATCAGATAGAGTCATAACGTCTTCGAAGTTATCCTGACTACCTTCTTTCATCGGGTATCCATTAACTAATTTACATTGATTTATTGTAAAGAAAGGTCTATCGTCAGGGTTATCAATAATAATATCACTACGAATATCGGGGTGGAATACAACTAACAACGGTTCTATTCTTTTGTTAAACGTATTGATATACCGAGCAACGTTGTAGTCACCTTTCATATCAGGATTGTCTTTTAACTCCTTTTCAGTTATCATAAAGGAATTAATCTTTATATAGTTTTCAGGAACGGGGTATCCGTTTTCTTCGAGAAACTCTTTTTGAAATTTCTTAGTTGGTTTAGTCATTTTTTGAACATCACCGTCTGCCTTACGGTCACCGTTATTGACGTAGAATATTGTCTCCCCAAGTCCTGCGGGGTAATTATTCTTTATAACTAATTCCATATGTGCCTGTCTAGCCTTCGATGCCCCACTCTTAGTTTTGGTATCCATATTCTTCAAGTAGTTTTCTACCGATAGTTTTACCCTCGATTTATTGGCAATCTTAGCCAATGGAATTTCTTTATTATAAATCATACCAACGTACTTGTAATAAACGTCTAAGAACTCTTGTCCTTTACCGTCTAACATTAATTTTAAACTTTCATCTAAGAAATCAACAATGTATCCGTGAAGGTTTTTTGATTTAATGGTATTACCTGTTAACTTGAGACCACCACCTGGTTTTTTAAGAACATAATTCTTACGAGCAACGTTAACAGTTGATGGTGCAACATAATCAATATCTAACCCCATCTCATTTCTCATGAAAATGTCATTAAACTCAGCAGTGTCGGCTTCGGCACCTGTGTAAGTCTTACCACCCTCAACTAACTCATTAAGTCCTTTTGATATGTATGTCCTATCTTCCACACCATCGGGACACGAGAAGTTTACACCATCCGTATCCATTACGAGTGACTTATAACCTTTCTTTTCAAAGAACATAATCATCATACGTAAACATTGTCTACCAACACACGTAATTGTTTCACCTATATCCATGTCCCCCCAATGAAACACGTGAGGTGCTGATAGGGACCCAAAATATGCATTAATAAAAATCTTAATAGGTAATTGTTTTCTGTTGTATTTTTCCGATAATTCGGGATTAGTCTTATAATGTTTTGATGCTAATTTTTTATAGTTAATACGAACATCTCTAAAATACTTTAACATGGATTTCTGTACCCCCATTACATCACAATCAGGAAATACGTCATAAACTAATTGAATTGATGGGTATAATGAAGAGTAATCAAATTTAACCACCTTCTCTGCATATCCAACAGCAAGTAGTCTCGATAAACCACCAGTAAATGCCCTCCTATCTTGTTTTTCTGGAACGGCAAGATTGTGTTTATATGACCAAGCTAACATTATTAGTTTCCATAGTGTTGCAGTACCCATTGTGGATATTCGTTCATACGTTGTAGGTACCACCTTAGACAATAAGAACGTTGACTGACTAAACGATTCGTCAACAACCATAGTTTCATATAAATCGTCGTCAAGATATTGTTCAACAATTTTTCTACCCGTCCATATCTCAAACTGTCCAGGGTATTTTTCAAGTAAATCCTCAGTACCGGGGTCACCTATTTTCTTATAGTTACCTGTTTTGGGATTCACATAGTAACTTTCATTATCTAAATAAATTTTTGATATCCATGCCCCATCCACATATACACGATTGTCTTTTTCGGCCCCAAGGTACTTTGTAATATATTTCAGACCCCATGATTTAATGTCGGAATTAATTGCTTGGGCTCTTCTTACGGAATGTGCGATATCAAGAATATTCATCCCCCATATCATGTGTTGAGTATATGTTTCTACCTCGTTTGCGAGTTTTAACATACCCTCTCTCTCTTTTAACCCAATATCTATAAAAACTTTAGTTAATTCGGTGATATCAATACCTAATATCTCCGCTCTCTTAAGGATAAACGGAAAATCAAAAAACGAAGAGTTATACCCTGATAATATTGTGGGTTTAAGTTCCTCTACATATTTAAAAAATTCAATTATACAGTTCTTTTCACCATCCTCACCAAAAGCGTTGATGATTTTAATAAACCCTTTATTGTCTTTTAAACCTATTAGAATTATTTTATCAGTTTCGGGTTCAAGACCTGTTGTCTCGATATCAAAAACTAATCTATGGACATCTTCATATTCTTCAATACCCTTAAAAAGTCTTTTTTCTTTTTGGATTAGATACTGTTCTTTAGGGTTAAGTAATATAAAGTGACTTCTTATTTCTTCGTCCCACGGATTTAGTCCACCTTGACGGAAAAAACTAAGTAATGATCGATAACCTTGACTACTTTTGACCAAAAAATTATAACCATTCTCTAAACGTTCGTTATCTGCGGTGTCTAATTTTTCAATAGTAATTCCATATTCCGACATTTTCTGACGTTGTTTCGCCTTACTGTCCCCATAGAAATTTAGTCCTGTTAGGTCATCGACCCACAAGAATGCAGTTAATTTATCTTTTCTAATTATTTTACCCTTCTCAGGGTGTTGAATAATTTTGTAAATTGTGTTTGTTCGGTATTCATACTCTAAACCTGTTATGTAGTCTTCAGGGTCCGAACCATTGAGGAATTCTTCGATTACCTCTTGGGAAATGATTTCTTTCATTGTATTAAAATTGGATGACACATTAGCTTACCCTTAGTTGGATAGTTTGCCTTAATTAATACAAAGATATAAAAAATAAGTTATAATATCAAGATAGATATCATATATTCTCCCTTAATGTTTGCGCACTTTTTAAATAATGTTAATGTAGAGTTTTTCCTTAATAGGAACAATAAGGTTATTCGTAGGATTTAGGTCTGTATCTCTAAATTGGATATTGACAATTCCCTCGAACTTACCAGATTCTTTTGTTTGTTCTGAAGTAAACCTATATGTTATATAGTACTCATCTGTTGTTTGGTCGTATTTTTTGGTTCTTGTGGTTAATAAACACTCACCACCCAAGATCTCAGGAATCTCCGTTTCGATATTAATCATATCAAATCTAATGTCGGCGTTCTCCAATAAGTCGTTTAAGGAAGACTTATCGTTTCTACCGTCATCAACTAACCTTAATTTTAATAATGGATCTGTTGACCCTTTTCTTATAAAAAATTCCATATTAATAAATATTCAATCTATTTTTTTATTTACGCCGTTGGTGGGTACGATGTAGAATTAACTAAACCTAACTGCCAATAAGTTTTACCGTTTATTACCATACTTACAACTTGTGATGATCCTTCTACTACTTGGTACGAATTTCCTCCACTATATGGTATTATTCCATTCATAGTCCCATCCCATGCTCTAATATTCATTAAACTCTCAATTCTATCTATTCTGTTACATAATGATCGAATAGGTTTTGGTGTGTCATCATCAGCAACGTATGTTCCACCATATAAAAGACCAACAATCAACCACTGATTAATATTGTCGTCGTATGTTAATACTGCCGAACCCGAATCTCCCGAATTTGATGGGTAAAAACATGTGTCTCCGACAGGTGTTGTATTTCCACTCGCCATTAGACTGAAAGTATCATTCATCTTGGTCGTCACGTCTAACCCTTGTTTCTTATAATCTATGTTTATTGATGACGCAAATTGGTCTCTATATAATTTAACTACTCCCTCACCTTTACCACCTGTGGTCCTTCCTGCGCTAAAATATTCTCTACCATCTTCTGATAAATATTGATCTAATTCTAAGGTTGTTGCAAATCTTGGAGCGACATTCATTGTGTTTATGTTGTGTTGTCTCCATGATACATTGGGGTCTGTCATCCCGTCATTTATAATTGCAATTGCACAGTCAATATAGTTTATGGGGGTGTTTAATGGTTGGTATCTTATAACTTGACCCACCGTAAAACCTAAATTC
>TARA_R110001592_G_scaffold42195_2_pt1 | contig 19326 bp, 15 predicted proteins | sample TARA_R110001592 | Tara Oceans TARA_R110001592 (sample SAMEA4398387) | marine metagenome | biome: Polar Biome; feature: [SRF] surface water layer (ENVO:00010504); material: water (ENVO:00002006), including particulate matter (ENVO:01000060) such as... | depth 5 m | reverse complement strand
ATTAAAAAGATCTCGTATAATCAACCTTTTGACAAGCTTTTTTTCTCCTTAAACCAACTTTCCGGAATCGTCTTTTCTGCCCATGGTATATCATACTTATCACAATACATTGCATAAGTAGTTTTTGACCCTTTCCGTATCTTTGTCTTTGACGATTGGAATACCATTCGAATATCTAAGTCTGGATGTTGTTCTTTAATTAGTAGGTGTTTTTTACGATCTTCTAAAACCCATCTACCTTTTGTTTCAACTAATATACCATTTGGTAATGTGAAATCAATTGTATATGTATGTTTGGTTTCTGGCTTAATATAGCCTATAACTGTAGTTTCGTATTCAAACTTAATTTTGTTTTCTTTTAACTGGTCTGATACTTTATGTTCAAAACCACTTCTGTAACCATGTTTAATTGCATTTGCACGCAACTTGGACTTTGATCTCCATGCCATAACTTATTCCTCTATTTAATATAAATATTAGTAGTCCCAACGAACAATGAAGTTCATATCAACATCATTATTTTTTTGTATAGGTTGTGCTAATTTTGCTGTTGCTAACATCTGAGCTTTGTCGTCATATAAACCAATTGATGTTATATAAGGATGTAATGTTCCGGAGACAAATAAAGGCTTACGTAACTCACCGGTTGGTATATTTTGGTGATTAGGAGAACACATTTCCCCTTTTGTTGCTGGCCTATAATTGGCTGTTGGGTTCATTGATATATTAAATTGGTCTTTCGGTACACGTACTAAAACTTCATTTTCATATATTGTATGTGTTCCTCTGTAACGTGCCGACCATGTATTACCAAATATACCAGACCCGGAATGAAATTTAGGTAATACTGATGAAACAACTGCTTGAGCATTTTTATAAAACATATTACCAACTACATTTGTTTGATATAAAGATGCAGATAAATAATTGTTATTTGCTAAAGAGTTGATACCTGTATTTGATACAGCATAATCATACATCCTTATTTCTGCCAAAGCTCCATTTATAGAATCATTCGATCCACTAGCACCTATTTGAAGATTAGCATAATTAGCTGTTATTCCATCAGGTATCGACCCTGATGAATCCGCTCCTAATCCTGCTCTTGTCCCATCTATAAATAGTTCACATAATGATGCCGAATTACGTACAGTAAGATGTGCCCACTCATTTATATTTTTTGAAACATTTCCGGTAAAAATGTTACATGCTTTAGCACCATCACTTGCTTGGAATCTAAAACGAATTGTATTTGCATCCGCCACATCAAATCCTAAGTATATAGGACATTTTTCTTTATTATCTAAAACAATACTGGTAGGCGTAAAATCAATTTCTCGTATTTTACGTTTATAATCTCTCTTATCTAAATAAGATTGTTGTCTATTACTATATTTTTGTAAAATTGTTCCGGTACCAACTTCCGATGATTCTCGTCGAAGCCAAAGTGATATAGTCCAATCATCACATTTACCAAATCTATCAAACTTATCATCATGAGGTACAATTATTCTACCCGGCTTAACTGCACCGGTATTAAAAGTAGCCGATAACCCAGATGAACTAGCATAATAATTAATAACATTTCCTTCAGTTGTTTTAGCCGTCCCATCAAGTTCGACTCCTTTATCAATTGCTATCTTCCCATAGGATCTGGCTTGTTTTGTAACGCCACTTAAAGTATATTCAAATTTTCTAGAATTTTTATATGTTCTATCTATTAGACTACCTCCATCTAATATACTAATATCTTCAAACTCATTAAATGTGTCATTAAAAGACATGTAAAATAAACTATTACTAGATGATGCAAATGTAGTAGTATCTATCAAAGGATCAACTAAATTTCCATCACCATCATCTGTTATCATAATCTTATTACCACCTATAGAAGATGTAATTTCAAATGAACCTGGTTTTACTTTTTCACCTACTTCAAAATAAGGACATGTTAGTATAGATGCTGAATGGAATATAAATCTTTTTTGTTTTTCAATACTAGTAAAATCAAATGCAAAAGCTGGATTGTTATATCGATAATATTTATGATCAATCGTGTTCCATACTACATGAACATTGGAATGGTCTTCATTAGTATTATATGATAACGATCCTACGCCAGACCCATCATATGCAAATATATGTGGTGTATTCTTTTTATAGATAGCCGTATGACGATAATATCCAGAACCAGTTTCAAAGAATGAAGTATTTCCTCCTACTTCATAATACTTATGTGCTTTAATTGGTCGTAAATGTACATCATTGGCTCTAATCGGCTGAAAGATTGAAGGTATAATTGGCATATCATCTTACTAATTTAATTTAAAAGTCTAACTTAACTTTAATTAATGCTTCTCTAGTATAGTTTTTCAATAATGGTTGAGATAACTTAGCAGTTGCTAATAATTCTCTACGACCATTATATAAACCAACTGTTGTTATAAATGTCTGAGGGTCTTGTATCATTGTATTAAAAAACAATTCACCTAATGACCCTGTTACAAATGAAGGGTTATTTGAATAATTATATTCTGCATTTTTAACTCTAACAAAATAATATGTCGATTTTACTTGTTCTGATGATCTTGCTTGTATTCCACCATTAGATCCTGCAGTTGTTAATGCATCCGACCCTGATAACGATTTGAATAATTTGGTAGCATTTTCGCCTTGTATTGCAGATCCTGTTACGCTATCAAAATTAACCCCGCCATTTGCAAAAGTTGCATTTAATTTCTCTCCATTCAATATTGCTATACCATGTTGTGGATATAATAATCCATAATATACTGGCGCTGATGCATTATGTATTTGAGTTCCTTCATCAATTGAACCTGATACTAAGTTATAAACTAACCCTCCTTCGTCTACACTCCCTCCAGATGTCAATGAAGAATCATCAATGATTTGTAAATGATGACCAGTTCCGGATAATTTAACTCCTGACCCTGTATGTGCCGCATTAAACATGCCTCCTAACATTGAACCTGACAATTGTGCTAATGTCAATTCAAAATTACCTGGATCTAATTTCTCTCTATATCTAGCTCTATTAAAATTCAATACATAAATTTGTTCAGAATCAGTACCATTAAATGTAAACTTTTTATCATTAGGAGCTAATAATATTTGTGCATATTGTTTATAGATTGCTCTAGTCGGTGTATCATTATTCAAGTTACCAGTTAAATCTTTTGATCCTGAACCAGCAAAATGGCCATATGCTATAGATAATTCTATATTAGCATTTGCGTCATTTGCAGGATTCCCGGTACTATAAACTTCTTGGTAATATGTTTGTTGGGTCGCTGTTAAATTTGAATTTAAATACATATTAACTAAACTACCAGTATTACCAGCAAATAATCCACGCGTTACTGTTTCAATATTATTTGGCAATATATCATCAGTTGCATCAAATGTAGTAAATATTCTACCTAACTTTTGACGTGCCTTTGCTCTATCACGCTCTCTAATAATCTGATCTGCTAATTGTCTCGCTAATGATTCAACTTGAGAAGTAGCAGAAACCGGATTTCTTCGTCTGAATGAAACCGGTGCTCTTCTCATTACCTTTCTATTGTATATTGCCATATTCTATTTTCCCTATTATAATGCTGTTAATCCAACGGTTTGAATTTCTACTTTTTTGACCGTTAATGTAACAGACGCTCTACCACCGGTTTCATTTCCGATGAATAGTATTGTAATTGTTCTATCACCTTTTAATAATTCTTTTGCAGTAATTTCGAACTGCGTTCCTGATACAGTGATGCTCTGTGCCGCTTCTGAATCACCTATAAATTGTGGAACTGAAGCAGCTTGGTTTCTTGCACCTCTAGTTGCAACAATATCAGCTACATCTGAATCAGATAAAATTGCTGTATATCCAAATCTTCTGTTACCACCTCCAAAATTAACTGTTGATGGACGAATAACTGTACTCTCATTTGCATTTAATTCAATTGTACTTTGTGCCACTCTTACTACTGGAATACGTGCAGTACCTTTAGGCAATGTTACCAATTTATATTTCATCATTTGAGTTTCGTCAGCTAATGCTTCTACAACAGGCATGTTTTCTATTGCAGCGCCATAATATGCAGTTCCTAGTGGATGATCTGGATTATATAAATCATAATCGACCTCATCATCTGCTAATGCAAACTGCTGTATTTTAAATTCGTCTCTACCTCTTGCAAGCAGTTCCCTACCCTTTTTAGTAAGAATGGCGTCGACCGTAATTGTTGAATTGTTTAAGTATCCCATAGTTATCCCTTTATAATCTTCTTTTTAATAAATATGCTTATGCGTAAGTTTATCTAACTAATAAATTACCCGGATTGGTTGCATTTGCATTACTATTAAATGTTAATGTATTTGGATTGGTTGCAAATATCTCAACAACCGGTTTTTGATTGATTGCATTCTCTTCCGATGGAGCATTTATTGCAGGTCCTATTAATTTACATCCTTCATACCGTTGATTTTCTGTCATTTGGAAAAAGTCATCTCTATAACCTACAATTTCTAAACTTTGACTAAAAGCTAATCCTAAACTTTGACTAGTTGCTCTTACAAAATCTTTTCCATATTTTGTTATTGCAGATCCAGTACTAAAATAATTCTTTACTAATTTATAAATATTACTAGGTCGTTGATCATATACTTGTGATTGATGTACTGTATGATTTGTACTTGATATAGTTTGGGATGGTATTACGGCATCAACCCCAAATACATTAATTGCATCAGCATTAGGGTTAAAATAAAATATCTCCAATGTTACTTTAGTTTTTGGAGGAACAATTACATCATGAAACTCTAATACATTACTTGATGTCATATTCCCTTCTAGGCCAAAATTAAGAACTTTATGTTCTGCTAATATTCTATCTGTTAAAACATCTTCTTCATATGCAGATGACGCTGAATTAACTATATATCTATCATTGTCGCCATCATCTTCAAAAAACTTAGGATGTTCCCCATGTCTATTATCAGTTGTTGATATTAATCGACCATACAAATCCATGCTCCTAGTAATATATGATGCAGATGTCATAAAGTTTGTAATTGTAAAATTAAAATCATTTACAGTCGGATATGAATGGAGATAAGTATCAAACTGAAATCTTAGCTGATCAGTATAATTACCACCTATTATTTTATCTGTTGCTGCTGCTTGGTCAGCTGCAACCCCTACATAATCATTAGCAGCAAATGTTGCAGCACCTCCACCAAATTGATTCCATGGAGAATGTTGGCCATTTGCTAAACCTGTATTACTAATTGATGAGTCCCAAACCCTAGAATATGCTGCTAACATTACTGGCGTTTTGCTAACACGTTGATCTAATGCCTTTGTTGATTTTAAATATGATACAGATTCATATGGATCACCTCCCGGCAAACCTCCATCTGAACCAGACAAATGTGCTAGCAAATTACCCGCATCTGCATATCCACCTCCACCCATATGATATATTGAATCAGCTGACATACTATATGGTTTATTAATCACACCACTAAAGATTGGAACTGTCCCACTACCTGACGGAGTAGACCCAGAAACCATTCCTGTATAAAATGGAGTTTCAATTACCGGCCGTTTTGTTAAATTAACTTTAACTCTTTCTAATGCATGCGGCTCAACTAATAATCCCATAGCCTCATCAACACGTTCAGGTAATAATTGTTTTATTTGATTAAATAATGCAAAATCAAATTGACTAAATATTCTCAAATATGCATTTAAGTCATTCTTATCAGAGTATTTTTTCCAATATTCTTTTGAAAAATGTGTTAAGTCTGGATACTCTTGTTTAAATTCATCATTCGGATCTCCTACAAAATTATCTAAAGCAACATCGCCTATATGATTAAAAATTTCTTTGTTTATTTGGTCGGCTACTGAATAAAACAATCCTAATCGATTTGTATCAACTGGTGCTCTATCAAATCGAGATCTTTCTGCGGTTGTCTTAGGAGATAATGTTCTTATCAACTCATTTGATTCAATTCTAATTTTTTGTGATCTAGGAACATTTCCACCTAACGAAACGCCTTGTATATAATATGTTTCTTCAACCGGCTCATAATTTCCACGTTCTGAATTGAGCGGTGTTGGAAAGTTTGACATTGTTGAATATGTATTAAAACTATCTCCAACAGGAACTGAAAAATCTAAAACCTTTTGATTTGGGTGGCTAGATGAAACCATTCTGTGTTGCGGCAGCTGATGGTTGATTGCATTTGAATCAGTTCCAAATGGATAATGCATTACTAATGTATCAAAAGATGATGTTGGCGACGATGCCGCTACATATGAACTTGGATTCAATGTATGAAAATCAAATGTTGCTTTTGTAATCGGCTCAATCCATTGTCTATATTCTTGAATTGACCCGGAATATATCACCGGTGCTACTTTTGGTATTGGAGTTGTTCCTCCGGTTGAAACAACTACATCATTTATATTTAATTGTTGTGCCATGGCACCTGTAACCACTGCCATAACACCATTTTGTACAGCTCCAGTCGATCCTGTCGACCCACCAATAATCAATCTACGAGTTTCATTATTTTTTGACCATTTCGCATAATGACTACCAGTTGTTGGCGTAATACTTAAACTTCCGGTATGTATTATCTTTCCTTTTATGTAATCTGATGCCTTTTGTACTCGTAATGTATATGTTGTATCTAGATTAGATCCTGTATTAAAATGTATTCCGGGCGTAGTATATCCTATTTGTAAATTCCAAAAATCTCCGTCGAATAATGGAAGCATTTCCGTCCATGACCCTGAAGCACCGCCGGTATTATCTATTGCTGTTGAAAATATAACTCTCCCGTAATCAGAAGAACCAGACCAAGAACTTGTATGTTGTATTGCTACATGCCAATTTGGACCTTCTGTACCTCCCGGTGATGCGGCATATACATTTGACATTAATAACATAGATGCTTTATGTGCCGGCTTAAATCTTAGTTGATGTGTTTGTATAGGATACTCAGTATCAACTGCTCCATAAATTCCTTGCTTATCTTGTGCATATGTATGAGGAACATCAACCCTAGCCCCATCAGTTAATTGTAGTGCATATGAAAATCTATCTTCAATTAATGTTGGACTTTCTGCATCCATTTTTGGCCCACCATACTCTCTAATACTTAGTAAAGTCTGAGGAATACCATATGTATTCATTAACGCTTTGATCGACCTTGTAGTACCTTTCGTTTTAAGTAAAAATGGTAGATTATTCACTATTCTACGCCACACCTCTGTTGTTATAGCTTCATCTGATTTAGAAAATAATGCACCAGTACTAGCATATGCACCACTTCCGGAATCAACGCCTAATTTATATTGCCATAATTGTGATGCCTGTTTTCCATTTTCCAATGTCCATCCTAATGACTTAGCAACTTGATATAATGTATCTTTACTTTGTCCTATTTGCGGATGTTCTTGAGGTTTATATACTTTTGTTAAATTTTCAATATGAGAATATAAAATATCAAAATGCTGTCCCATCATATTAACAAATAGTTCATATTGATCATTATTCACATCTAATCGAATATGTTCCGGTATTGTTTTTACTAATGCTTTATTATTTTCAGAATCATATAATGATGCAGACATTGTCCAACCATTATACCAAGCCTCTCCTAGACTAGATGTAACATCATATAAATGATATTTACTGCCTGATAAAAACTTTGGCCATGGTTCTAATCGATAAGTCTTTGCTCCTAAGAATCCTCCATCAGCACGATAAATACCTGCTGTATTATAATTAGAGCCTATTGATGCGCCAGCACTTAATTGAGAATCATCATATACTCCGGGATGATGAGTAAATATACTAGCAGTAGGTTCATAATATAACCACTTTTCAAATCCATCAAATGACCCTATTACATTGGCCCGTCTATTTGTATTAGTAATTACATTATTTTGTAATGAATTTGCATCTGTACCAGTTGCACTATTTAATGTTTCTAGTCTTCCATCATAATATTCAATTTGTGATAACTTGTATTGGAAATTGGCAATACGTTCTTTTGCTGATGAAAAGTGAATAAAATTTTGAAAGCCAGAATAATCTATACCTAACGCATCATGCATCGATCCAGAAAATATTGTATCTATAATTTGTTGTGATGTAGATGTATTTGCATCCAATAAATCATTCCATGAACGAAAATCGGTTTCTGTAATAGTTCCTGACTTTGGATCTAAATTAAAATTAGGTCCTAACAACTTACGAGAGGCTACGTCTTCGGCACCCGGACCTACTAGATTAATATTATCTATATACGAATCTGATAATTGTTCTACTGCCCATGAACTTTGTTTAACTTTAATATCATCTGGTAATGGTTTATAAAGTCTAGCTACAAAATTATTATCACCCCATTCTTTTTGATTTATTATCTTATAAAGACCATTTTCTCCAAAGTTAATAGCGATATCATCAGATAACGGACGTTCAACATGTGCCTCTACTTGTGGTACACCTTCTTCATCTAAAACATCTATCTCATTACCATTTCCATCAATTTCTGTTTTATATAATGTTTCTGTATAAACACCACTACCAAAACTTTCTAAGTATTTTGGAATATCTAAATCTGTATTAGGCAGAGCTTGAAATTCTATTTCACGTCTATCATCCGAAATTTCTTTAATATATAAATCAGGTTCATCTTTCGATCCTAATAAATTTTTGTATACATTAACAACTACTTCAAAATGACCTCTTTCAATTCCTAATGATTGACAAGCTTTTCCATAATTAATATGTAACTTATTCTTAACAATTTCAAAATCATCAATACAACCTCCAGTAATATAATTACTATCATCGCCTATAGAATATAAATGTATTTCTACAACCGGACGTTCTTCGGGCGTAATATGTTTAACATCTAACTGTAAAATATCTAAGTCAGCTTCATTCCATACTATACCACGTACTACACCATCCGTTTCTTGTATTTCTTTAATATTTGAAAATCTATCTAATGCCATGTCTTACTACTTTTTTATTTTAGGTAAAAAATTATCAAATTTACATCCCGGGACATATTGATTTAATATTTGTTGCGGACCTTTTGGCCATACAAGTCCAAATCTCTTTCGCCTACCTTGCTTTTGATGGACCTTTTTTCTTAAATATTGGATTGCCCTATACTGACGTTTCAACTGATCAGCCAAATAGGAATCGACCTCAGTTTTTAGTTGTTGTCCCAATGTAAATAATCCACCATCGTTTAGGTCATCTAAAAATCTTCTTAAAGCTTCCATATCTTCAAATATTGATTTGAACTCTTCAACATTCGAAGCTCTATATAATCTATCTTCTAACTCACCCATATCTCTGTATATCAAGTTTACTTGTTCAGCAACCCATGGTATCCATGTATCTGCTGTCTCTGCCGCTTCCGCAAAACTAGATACATCATCATCTATTTCATTATATATACAAGCTTTTAAATACCAATTATCATCCATAAATCTCCATGGTGGTAAATCATATACATCTGCCTTTACTCCTCCTATTATCCAATCTGCTATTAGAAATGCACCAACTGACCCTGCTATTACAAGACTAATTGGATTAGTAATAATTGCCAACCCTCCAAATCCACCGCCAGGCAATGCAGTAGTGACACCTAATGATGCAACTTGTGCTCCTGCAGCTGTCCCCGCTGCTGTTATTTGAGTTGTAAACAATGCACCAAACCCAGTCGCAGCCCCCATAGTTCTTTTGCCGTCACTACTTAACCATCCAGCAAACTTATCTCGTTGTACGGTTCTCATCCATTTAAACTTTTTAACTAGATTTCTTTCTTCACCTTCATTAAGCCCTAGTTTAATACGGGCCGTTTTATTACAAATACTAAATAATCTACTAGATGTTTTCTTCGATTTTAATCTCTTACGACCTTTCTTTTTAATATACTTCCATCTACCCGATCGACTTATCCATAACTTATATACTGGTGAAGATGTCCCTAACAGTTTGTCGATATATTGAGAATAATCAGCTGGCAATGCATCAAATTGTATTTTTGTTGAACATATTTTAGCAGCAAGTTCTGGCCACATTTCTAAAATTTGATCTTTTATTGCATCAATTTCTTCTTGAAGAAGTGCTTGTTCGATATGATCGGCATACTCCTCTTTATTATAATATGCAATTGAACCAGCTGGTTCATACGGCATTAATTCAAATATATCAAATGGCCTACCACCATTATTAAAGTTATCTAAATATGATTGGTATTCTGCTCTATCTAATGCAGGCCTTCCATCTGTATCTGCTTCTACAATATGAGGAAATGCATTCCATAAAGGCTCTCGTTTTTGCTGCATATCCGAATTACCTTCTTGTGTATCATTAACAAGAGACTTACCACCAGATGGAGTAACAACAGTTACGCCGTCAGCCTCAATCAATAACTGAATATACCCCGTTATACCATACCGGCCGGCGTTACCTGGAGCATAATTTGAAATGTCATATTCATTAAGATATGCATATAATTTCATAACTTCACTACTTTGTACAAATTTCCAATGACCATTAACCATCATACGTAAATTACGTACCGCATCATCAAACCCTGTACTAGTACCTAAACTTACTTCTTCTGATTTATATTCCGGACTTGGCCAATCTCCTACTATCATCTTGCCCTCATACTTTTCTCGCAATCTTTCTTTGTATGTTTGCTTTTGAAATACTCTATCATAATACATATCACCAGGATCTTCTTCTAAATAAAAGTCTGTACTATTATCTGAATCTCTTGCAGATTCTGGCTTAATATAATCTCCCGGATCTCTTACAAATGGAGCTTTTGGACGATACCCACTTCTAATTCTAATAGAATAATTCCAATCTGAATCTCTTGTCGGCATACTACGAGACATAAACTCTTCATATGGAGAAATGTCTCCATCACCATCTGTATCCATATCTACATCATTATAAGTAACGTTATCATCTGTTTCGCCATCTAGAAGCAAATCAAATTTCTTTATTTGATCAGCTGTTGCTTCTGATAACGCATCATATGTCATCCCCCTTTCAACTAACATTACCTCTAATGTTTTGTATGTTGGTATTGGATAGGCTATTCCATTATTAATATAAAATACACAAAACACTGTCGATGTTATTTGTTCTTTAGATGAATCAATTGTTTGTGGACCACTGTTGATATAAAGATCATGAAAATCTGTTAAATCCTTTTCACCGTTAACTAAAAATAATCCAGTTACTCCAGGCTCCGCTATTGGTATTTCTTCTTCTAGGTCATCATCCGGGTCTTCAAAATATTCCCATTCTTCATCCATAAGATCATCTAAATCATCTTCATCAATAGTTGGATATGATTTAGATATATCATAATCTGCATACTCATCTTTTTCTGTCAATATATCTAGAACATTTTTATCATTACGATGCGCTGGAACTAGTGTTTTGCTTAAACGCATTTGTTCTTTAGTTTTAAAACCATCAAATGCTTGTCTAGCAGGACTTTCCTGACCCAATGTATTTTGAGAATAATACCTATCATCCGGAAATTCTTCTTTAAGAATTCTTAAGAGAATGTCATTTTTTGAGATTTGATTAGACTTCTCTTCGCTAGTAGAAGAATTTGTAAATCTATTATTTCCCTTTCTATCTGAATTAGCCATATTAGTTTACTACTTTAAAGTAAAAGTCATCAAATGTTTGTGTATCATTTGGTCTTCTACATGTTAATTTTATTTTATAATATCTTTCAGGCATAAATGAATCCATTCTTAAACTAAAATAAGACCCATTACTATCATCACTTATCTTTGTTTTAGAGTTACCCCATATCCTTTCGTCTTTTATTATAATATCATTTGTTACTGAATCTATAATTTCGTATGAACTCGATGCCGGGAGTCTTTCATTAGTTATATAGAAAGATGATGTTTGATATGATTTGGTTGGAAATTCTGGCCGTACGCCTACTCTAAATCTTGCAATATCAGACGTTCTATATTCCGATTTGATATTTTTAATATATGGAACATATGTATCAGATGTTATTTTAGTTGATTGTTGAGTACTAACAATATCATCCCAGCCTATTTCTAATCTTGGAATAAATATTGTATGAGATTCTCTACTAAAGAATTTCAATGAACCTAATATATCCCCATTATTTTCATCCCCATTTGGTCGTTTAACTATAAATCCATAATTAGGACGAACTCCCTCAACCCATTCTCTAACAATATGAGTGACGTCCATTCTAATATCAGGAGATGTATTTGTAAATGTTTGACTACCAATTCCTCCATTAATACCTGTTATAATATAAGTCCCGCCGCCAAATTGTTCTGTTGCTCCTATTCCATCTGTCCCACTATTGGCAGAAGCGGTGTCCCATGCTACTACTGTTTGCGCATGTGCATCTCCGGATCTATTATACCAAGAAGAACCTATCTTACAACTAGGTGAATCAGAGTAATACCCAGTACCATTACTCCATGATTCTGAAATTGGATATGCATCTATTTTATATGAAAATAATAAATCTTCTGCATCTGAAGCTCTTATATTAAGATATACAGATGATGATAAACTATGTGTATGTGGCATTGGAATATCACCATCGACAATCGATTGAGACAACGCTGTTATTTCAGTTCCAAAATCTAATAGAATTCTAGAATTATATGTTTTATCAGAAATAGCGCCTTCATGCCTAGTACCAGACGTTATTTTTATAAGTTCTAGTATCTCATCTACACCAGAATTTCGTTCTGGCTTTTTTTCATATAATGTTGTATCTTTTTCTGCGTAATATATTCTATACATAATTTATCCCTTATGGCTTAACTGCCTTTCCTTTTATATCTTTATTAGGATATTTAACTTCAAATACACTAGGGTCAAGTGACGGATATAAAATGTTATTTTTTATAGCTTTGTCAATATCGTATTCATTACCAGAATACCCATCTTCTTTATCATGTAGATTAATGAATGTAAATTCCGGAATACTCTGTACGCCTTCTAAACGATCTAAGTCAGATATAATACCTGATAAATCTAATGGTCCATTAATCTGCATTCTGCCGTTACTTAATATTGTTTTTATACGATCGATACACTGTAACACAACTTCATTTGAATTAAAATTGGGCTTAGGAATTACTTCAAACCTAGCTCCTACATTAATAATAAATGCTGGCTTAATATTAATAGCATCAGTCAACATTCTAAATTCTGATATATATGTTCTTAAATTTTCTTTTAACGCTTGATTGGCTTCAACAAAATTACCTGCCGCATTACTTGCTAAAATATATAAATTTAATGCAAATGGATTTGCAATCGTTTCGGCAGGCGGAGTATTATCAGCTGTATTTATTTGTGTATCGCCTACTATATATGCCTTCGATACTGCACCAAATCGTGCTGGCATTGAATACACACGAGCTATATAATCTTCTCTTGTTATTGCTCTGCTCTGAGCAGCGAATGTCGACATAGCATTTTGTCTTATTGATTCTAAATCTTGTCTCTGACGAGCACCTACTGCCGCTTCATTATTTGTTACAGCAACAGATGTCTTAGTATCGTTCAGATTAATCAAACCTGTTTCATTAAGATATTTTATAGTATCAATATTAACAATTTCATTTATTCCAACATTTTCAGCTACCGACCCTCCGAATGAATAACGAACTGTCAATGTTGTATTTTGTGGAGCTAATCCATAAGTACTAGTATATAAAAAATTAGATGGATCAACTGTACTAGTCGTTGTACGTCTTAAGTAATCTAACCCATGTCCTACATTTTTAGGATTTGGTACAATCTCTTCATCAGCATCAGATGACACACCTGCCCCAAATAATAATTCTATTCTTTGATCATCTCTAACACGTGATGTAAATCTCCTAGGAGTTCGTTTTAGTTTTAAGATATATGGCACTGTAGATTTAAATGCCGATAATTCTGGGTCATTAAATGGTATATTAGCAATATCTTCAAATACAGTATCTTGTGCTAAATAATCAACCTCGTTCCAAATCTTCCCTGTTGAATCTTTAACATTGATGATATCTATTACATTATCTTCTGGTAGGATTATTTTATCATAAATTTTCGGGTCTCCAAAATCAAATGCAGCTTCTTTTATTTGGCCGGATATAACCTTAACTTGTTTCTTAAGAAGATATCTAGCAACGTTACCAGAACTATCAATTTCATATACTGTAATTTCTGCTTCAGATGAAAAATCAATAGGCTCTTCTGTATGATAAATAAGACCTGAATCAGTAGATACTTCCATCCCTGATGCAACTGTTAATGCATATTGCATATCTGGACTTGCATTTACGCCTGATCCAATGGCTGGCACTAATTGGAATACATCTAATTTACATGTAGCAGGCGCATTCAATCTTGGCTTATATCCAAATAATTGTGATAAGGCTAATATGTTAGATGATTCTTCTGCAGAAGATAATAATGATTCTCTAAATGAGGTATCTGTATAATATGATAATACATCTCCTACATATGCAGCCATTTCCATAAACATCATACCCGGTGCTGATTCATTAAAATCTTGATATGTATCTGGATAATAATTTTTTGCAAAATTTACTAAATTTTGTCTGAACTGAGCGAAATCTTTATTTAAGTATTTTACGTCTTTCTTAATTAAGTCTGCCATTATTTAACCTTTCTCTTTAATTCTTTAATATGTGCCTGAGTCGCCTAATCCAAATGCTGTATCGGCACCGTATGTACCCGTTTCTTGTAACTCCACCGGTATATCATCTGTCGCCGTAACCTGGAATGCATTCTCACTGGCTAATATATTAATTACTACATTTGCTCCTACAGATGTAATTTGGAACAATAATGCTATTGTTAACGAATGCATATCAGCTGAAGGCGTTACTAATACATTCTTCATTTTGACATATGGCAACCAATATTGAATATCTTCATTTACTGTATCCATCAATATCTCACGTATATCTGCCGTATTATTTTCAAATAATATCGTACGTATATGTGTTCCAAAATTAGGTTGCATATAACGCTCACCCTTTTCAGTCAATATTAAGTTCTTAAGATTTGTAATCGCAGCATCTTTAGTTGTATACGAAGAAATAAATACTCCATTACCACCCGATGAACCAGATGCATAATGCGAACTAACCGTCCTCCCATGTGCCCCTTTGTTTAAAGGTAGCAATATACCTATAGCTTGGTCTGGTGTATCATTAATAGGACGATATTGATATATTGGTCTTGCCATTTATATTTACTTATTTTTCTTTTTGTCTATTGCCTTCATTAATGCTGAATAATCTCGTGTCATTAAATTAACTGTTTTTGCAACATTTTCATTTGACATATCAATAGGCCGGCCATCTGTTGTAGTAGTAGCTAATGCAGGTACATGTGGTATATGTTGTTTAGTTGATTGTCTTTCTTCACCAAATGATTGTGCCATTTGTGAATTATAATTCATTGAACTATAATCTACTAATTCTTGTGATGCCGGATTTGCAGCTGTTTCATTTAGTATATCATTTAACATTGTATTTTTGGTAAATTGTTTTTTACTAAATTTCTTGCGCGGCATTGGATCTTGCATAACTTCTTGAAGACTATTGCCACTATTAGTGATTATATTTTCTTTAATAATAGGAGATAGTTCTTCTTTAATAACATTACGAACCTCTTCTCTAATAACTTTACGTAATAATTTTACGAATCCTTGTGTTTTCATAGTAATTCCCTTTTTAATAAATATGTTTATAGTAGTAAATAGGTGATTTATTAATACAAATGATTAATCAAGCGAGCCATCAAAGAAGTAATCAAAATCGAGCAATCTATCTAATGGGTCATCTAATGTGCCCGGAATGCCATCAGGCCCATCAGGACCGCCTGGTAATGATATCTGTTCATTAACTTTAGCTAAATATTCTGCTTTATTTTTACGAATCTCTTCGTTTAAATCAATATCTTCTTCTTCTATTGCACTTCTAATACCAAATGGAATTACTGGAATGTTCCATGTTGGTATAGTAATTGGCCCTGGCGGTGATATAGTAAATGTTGATTTACCTAACGAATAATTTACAAATATCGCTGTTGATAATAATTTACAAAGAAATTCTTTTGTCTCATTATTATCTCGTACAAAATCAAATATTTTTTGTAAATTTCTAATAGGCGGAGCTGGGATGCCAATAAATATACCACTAGTTAATTGTGTTATACCTGTTGCATTAAATTGAGAAAATTGATTTATAGCATTTTCCATACCTATAGTCTTTCCTTGGTTAGGAGGAAATGGTGCTGAATCATATGCTGCTGTTGCAGGCCCAATCCCAGTTACCACACCTAATGTTGGAGGTAAAATTCCTTTTGAAAAATTTGATAAACACATAGCCAACTTAATACCAGTTAAATGGTCACCGTTACCAAAACTCCCTTCTAAGTCGGATTGTAATTTTCTTCTATTGAGTGGCATTTACTGTTCCATTTCATTAATCGCAGCTTTGATCTTTTCAATTCTTGTACGAATTTGCACTGTCGTTGATGCATTCGATTTAGCTTTAGCTGAAGAAGCTTTATATTCTCCAGCTTCGTTAGGAACTGCTGTATTTCCTACACCGGTTGAATGAGTTGATTTTGCATCTGTGGTTGCAACCTTATCTATTTCTTTATGTGCAGCTTCCAAATTTTTATTTTGTTCTATTACTTCTTCAATCAATCTTAACATTTGAGTAAAGAACTCATCCATATCTGTCTTCCAATTTGGAGTGGCTACCTTAACATCTTTCTTAGATACTAATACTATCTCATCTATTCTAGCATTAAAAATTAATCTATCAGAACCTATTATGACTTGCGGCTTATCATATTCATTCATCTTAAGAACATTGGCGCCAACCTTATCCTGAGATAATTTAAACTTTTTAAATTTTTGTGTTGATGACATATAAATATATCCGGCGTCATCCATTGGATTTTCAATACTATAATACTTATCAATACTTTTACCTGTCCTAGAATCCTTAACTCCATTTGTTAATGCAACGAATGGGTCATTCGGAGTAGACCCTTCCCAAAATGGCTTCTTTTTATATTTGCTTATATCATCATGTGTTGATGAAAATCTTAATACACTACCAAAACGATCTTGATAGTTAGTGTCTCCTTGAAATGGTTGAATATATGTTATATCCTTTTCTGTGTAATCAAATTGTTCAGGCTTTTGACCTTTACCTTGTGCAGTAATTGCAGTTGCTGCATAACTCCCTCCTTCAATAGCACTATCTTGCATAAAAGGTAAAATAGAGTTATTAACCTGCCCTTGTGTATTAATTGTAGCTGTGTAATAAAATTTATTTTGATTAGGTATTGTTGCTTCTCCATCATATGCACTTAATAGTAATACCTGTTCACCATATAAAGGAATAGGTACACGATTAGGATCGGATGGATACGCATAATGTTCTTCAGCACCTTCTACGTTATTTATACGTACGCGGATTGTGCCTGGCGGAAGGTCATTTCCTTTTTCGTCCTGTGTTTTATCGAATTGGGTCGGCTTTACGGTCTGCACTACCTGTGCTATCGCTATGCCCGAGTCTGTCATTCCCATCTGTTGGCTCCTTTGGTGTTAATTTTTCTATTTCCGCTTCTGCTTCTTCTAACAAACGAGCTCTCTCGTCGTCTGTCAATCCATACTCGTTACCATCATCATCTTTACTTCCAGCGGATATAATACGTTGGCATATTGCAGCTAGTTTAACTAATGCATCATCATTTTTAACTGATACTTCTATATAATCTTTTATCATAGGAACGATTACAGTTGCATCGCCAGTATTTTTAATCATCGGTTCTAAATTTTTAATCAACGAATCTATCTGTCGCGATTTCTTTTTTGAATTATGATATATATCACGCATCAAGTCTGAAAAATTAGTACCTTTAAATAATTCGAATTCTGTACTCATATTAGCCCTTTAATATAAATATAAGGACTATTGGTTTATATTTGGTAAATTATAGGCTGGAATTATATGTCCGGATTTTGAATATACTGAATACATTTTTGCATAATCCCTTTTCATTACATTAATTACCTTTGTGATGTTTTGAGTCTTAAGTCCGGTTCTTTCTCTTATTAAGATATAAAGAGCCTTTTTATTAAAGTTTTCAATATTATCTCTAATCCGGAACAATTCTAATATTGTATCGGCTACTATAATATCTCGTTTATTTGTAAACACTTTATTAAGATTATCATCATACCATTTACACCATTGGTCGGTAAAATCTTTTAAAGATTCTTGATGGTCATTTAATGATACTTCTCCTTGAATATTACGCCTTTCATCAACAACTGTTAAGTCTGTTCGTTGTTTCATTTTTGCATAATTTGCATTATTTTGAATAATAAGATAATTTTTTGCAACTATTGAAAAGTAAGAAAACGCCTTACCCTTCCCTTCTTTAAACTTACCTATCTTCTCAGTCAAAAATGCTACCACCTCCGCTTTTACATCTTCATATGGCACATCGAAATAACTAAAACGAAATGTATGATATATATTTTCGACTAATTTATTAAATGGGTAGTTAATATACTCACGAAATACTTTATTACGTTTTGACCAGCTAGGCTCAAAATTATAAGCAATTATAGCTTGATCTGTTATGTAAGTGAAGTATTGTTTTTTACTAGGCTTTCTACCCCTTCGCTTTTTAGGACCATTTTCTTCAAGGTCTTTCATTTCAGCTTCATGCCATATATAAAATTTATCTACTGGGCTGTCTTCTTTTGTGCCTATTTGATCGAGTATATCCATTAAAATCCTTTATTTAATTCATCAAAAATATCACGCATTTCTTTAAATATAAACCCGGTTTCATCATCTGATTCAAATGAGCCTAATCTATCAATTTGTTTAAGTTTTGAATTAGATTCGCCTATACGAGTTTTTAAACTAGAAAAGAAAGTATAATATTCTGCATTTGAATTTTCTAATTCATCGATATACTCTGATTGTGATTCTTGTTTACGTAATTGATTTGTATTAACTAGTAATGATACTACTAATACTATTGATAATATTATTATTGTTGTTACCATTATTTATCTCCGAATAAGTCTTTAAACATTTCCTGTGCATTAACTGATGTTGTTGCGTCGGATAATCCTTTTTTAGCATATTGCTTTTTAATTGGTGCTGATTGTGCTGGTTTATTT
>TARA_R110001592_G_scaffold63585_12_pt1 | contig 19358 bp, 15 predicted proteins | sample TARA_R110001592 | Tara Oceans TARA_R110001592 (sample SAMEA4398387) | marine metagenome | biome: Polar Biome; feature: [SRF] surface water layer (ENVO:00010504); material: water (ENVO:00002006), including particulate matter (ENVO:01000060) such as... | depth 5 m | reverse complement strand
CCGCACCGTGGTATTTGAATTACGTCTTCCCCGGGCATTATCAGCCTTTGCCGCTGGCGGACTGCTCGCTGTTGCGGGCGCCCTAATGCAAGTATTGCTTCGCAATCCACTGGCAGACCCCTACGTCCTCGGTTTATCTGGTGGCGCCGCCGTTGGCGCCCTAATGGCTATGCTCAGCGGCTTAAGCGCCGCCGCTGTTTCTGGCTCGGCATTTATCGGCGCGATGGTATCAGCGGTCACCGTATTTGGACTTGCCCACGGCACCGGTAGCTGGACGCCCACGCGCTTATTACTCACCGGCGTCGTTATCGCCTCTGGCTGGGGAGCCGCCATTACCTTTATGTTGGCAGTGAGCCCCAGCGACCAATTGCCCGGTATGTTGTATTGGCTGATGGGCGATCTCGCCTATGCGCGCTCGCCTTGGCCTGCCCTGTGTGTACTGGCTATTATTTCAGTGGTGATGTTGCCACTGGGCCGCAGCTTAAATGTCTTAGCGCGCGGTCAGATGCAGGCCTCGGCATTAGGTGTCGCGGTTAGGCCATTGGAATGGACTATTTATATTGCCGCCAGTTTACTCACCGCGTTTGCAGTGACCACTGCTGGCAGCATCGGTTTTGTCGGTTTGATTGTGCCCCATATGTTACGACTGGTATTGGGCAATGATCAGCGTCTTATTCTTCCGGCCGCAGCATTGGCCGGCGGCGCTCTGCTCACCTTGGCTGACACCTTGGCGCGCACTTTAATCGCACCCGAGCAACTTCCCGCCGGCGTGATAACCGCGCTTATTGGCGTGCCCAGTTTCCTGTATTTATTACACCGGAGCCGCTGAAAATGCTGATAGCGAAAGATCTGCTTATCGACATACCCGAACGCCCCAGCGGCACCCCCCTGTCCTTCGAAATTAAGGCAGGTGAAATATGGGGCGTACTCGGTCCTAATGGCGCAGGCAAAACCACCTTATTGCATACCCTTGCCGGACTGCGGAAACCCCGCGATGGCGAAGTAATATTGAACGCAAAAAATATTCAGCATATGCGCCGCAAACACGTCGCCCAACAGCTGGCAGTGGTATTCCAAAATAGCGGCGATGGCTTTCCCGCCACAGTCTTAGAAACCGCCATGATCGGTCGCCACCCGTTTATTTCACCCTGGGATATTGAGACCGCAGACGACCTCGCTATCGCCCGCGATGCACTGCAAAAATTAGAATTAGCAGATTTAGAAAATCGCCTGGTCAGCACTCTTTCTGGCGGCGAACGTCAACGGCTAGCCATTGCTACCGCCCTGTGTCAAAGCCCAAAACTTTGGCTGGCCGACGAACCCAGCAACCACCTAGATTTAAAGCATCAAGTGCAAATTATGAGCTTGCTAGCAGAGCAAGCGGATGCCGGCTGCGGCGTTATTCTGTGTCTACACGATTTGAATTTAGCCGCGCACTGGTGTGACAAAATCCTGCTGATCTATCCCAATGGCGAGGCTTGCTGGGGCGATGCCGACACCATGCTTTCGGTCACGGCACTAGAGCGTCTTTACGACCAAGCACTCAGTAAAATCACCAGCGATGGTCAAACTTATTTTGTGCCGCTAAGCAACCGGGCCGGCGCGCCGTGAGCACCTCAGATGATAATCCGCTTAGCTACCAGCAAGCAGAGCGGGATACTGTTTACCGGGTGATGGCAGAGCGGCGCGATATGCGCCACTTCACCGGTGGAGTCGTTGACGAAGCAATTTTAAAAAAGCTATTAGGCGCCGCCCATCTCGCCCCCAGTGTTGGCTTTATGCAACCGTGGCGATTTATTCGAATTTGCAAAACTGCACTGCGAGAAAATATTTATCATCTAGTTCAAGACGAGCGCATCAAAACCGCCCAAGCCCTCAACAAGCGTGAAGACGAATTCATGCGCTTAAAAGTAGAGGGCATCCGCGACTGCGCGGAACTATTGGTCGTCTGCTTAATGGATGATCGCGACAAACACATCTTTGGTCGGCGCACCTTACCGGAAATGGATCTCGCCTCCGCGTCCTGCGCTATTCAAAACTTGTGGCTGGCGGCAAGAGCAGAGGGACTGGGCATGGGTTGGGTATCCCTGTTCGACCCCCTAGCTTTGCAAAACTTACTGAATATGCCTAGCGGCAGCAGGGTTATTGCGGTGCTATGTTTGGGCCCCGTGAAGGCCTTCTATCCCCGTCCCATGCTAGAGACAGAAGCCTGGGACACGCGAAGAAATTTAGACGAACTGATCATGCATGACGGCTGGCAAGATCAATAAACCTTTAACCTCGACGACCAAAACCATGACCCTAACATTGATGATTCAAGGCACCACCTCAGACGCGGGCAAGAGCGTCACGGTGGCTGGCTTATGCCGCGTGTTTAAGCGCCGTGGTTTGCGAGTGGCACCGTTCAAACCGCAAAATATGGCGCTCAATAGCGCGGTAACTATAGAGGGTGGTGAGATTGGTCGCGCCCAAGCCGTTCAAGCGCAAGCCTGCGGGCTAGCACCACATACCGATATGAACCCGGTACTTCTCAAGCCCAATAGCGACACCGGAGCGCAGGTTATTATTCACGGCAAAGCCTTGAGCAATATGGAAGCCCAGGATTACCACGCCTATAAAAAACGCGCCATGTGCGCAGTATTAGAATCGCATAAACGACTCTGCGAACAATACGAGGTCGTGGTAGTGGAAGGTGCGGGCAGCCCGGCAGAAATTAATTTACGCGCCAACGACATTGCCAATATGGGCTTTGCTGAAGCGGTGGATTGCCCCGTCGTCATTGTCGCCGACATTGATCGCGGCGGTGTTTTCGCCCACCTAGTCGGCACCTTAGATTTACTCTCGGCAACTGAACAAGCACGGGTAAAGGGTTTTATAATCAATCGCTTTCGTGGCGATATTAGTCTGCTGCAATCTGGTCTCGACTGGCTGGAAGAGCGCACCGCTAAAAAAGTGCTTGGCGTGGTGCCCTATATTCACGATCTGCACCTCGAAGCGGAAGACGCCATTGATAGCCGCCAGCAACTCGAAGAGAAAGCAATTAAAGTGGTGGTACCCGTGCTTACCCGCATCAGCAACCATACCGACTTTGACGTACTGCGACTCCACCCCCAAGTTGACCTCTGTTTTATTGGCAAGGGTGAAAGCATTCCCCCCTGCGACCTGATTATTATTCCCGGCAGCAAAAGCACACGCCGCGACCTAGACTATTTGCGCAGCAATAACTGGGATGCCGACATCAACAAGCACCTGCGCTACGGTGGCAAAGTGTTGGGCATTTGTGGTGGCTTTCAAATGCTGGGCAAGGCCATACACGACCCCCAAGGCATTGAAGGCGACGCCGGTTCCAGTCAAGGCTTGGGTTTTCTAGAGATGGAAACCACCATCGGCAGCGACAAAACGTTGCGTCAGGTAAACGGACAGTTAAACACCAGCAAGGCGAAGATAAGCGGTTATGAAATCCACGCTGGCATTAGCAGCGGCCCCGCCCTAGATAAGCCCTTCGCAAATTTGGGTAGCCACAGCGATGGATGCCTTAGTGACGATGGTCAGATCATTGGCAGTTATTTACACGGTCTGTTTGATGAGAGCGAGACCCGCAATGAACTCCTTGCGTGGGCAGGTATCGCTCACGTTGAAGCACTGGATTATGCAGCTATTATCGAAAGTAATATTGATCGCCTAGCTGACTGCTTTGAACAACACCTGAATATCGCTGAATTACTAAAGCCCTAAAATATAAAGGGCTTGGCAATATACACCTCTAGCTCACGGGCAGTTTGACGTCGGTCCGCTGACCGCAAACTCTTCAGAAACCCCTTCGTAATCACTAAGTATGCCGAGCTGATTACTCACACCGGAAAATCTAATCCGATAAATACCGGCTTGGGTGTTGCGGGGAATGCGCCACAGAATTTCTGCCGTGGAGGTGAGCGTCACATTGAGCTGCGGCTGGGGCGTATCCGAATGCCAGACAAAACTGGTTTGGGGGTCAGCGTCCTGCGCGGCAACTTCCCATGTATCATCGGCAAGTTGGCGTTCAACAAATAGAAAACTGCCGCCGGTTTTCAGATCACTATTGGGACTGGAGGCCTGAAATACCGCGCGCACGGTCTGCCCTGCATCATAACTTGCCTCTGGCTGCACGGTTACCGCGCCAAATGCTGAACCAAGTGGCGCCAAGTCAGTGCCCTGCGGTGGTAGCAGCTGAAACAGTTGTGGCGAAGTGACAGGAGGCACGGGGCCACTCTGGGTGACACTCGCGTTAACCATATCGAGTGCCAGCCGACGTGTTTCCTGCTGCACCGCCGCAAGTGACCATGGACCAAACTGATTAGACGCGGCTTCGTACATCTGCAGTGCGTACTCCTCGCGTGTAGTGAGATAACTCACGTAGTCATTCGCGAGACCGGTGATAACAACATGGTCAACGCCATCTTCTTTCAATACATCAATCAAGGTATCGCGGATGCGGCGGCCCGCCATGGTGGTGATTTCCCAAGGTAAGCCAACTATCGCTAGGTTACCGAGACGAAATAACTGAAAGGGGACCACGGTAGCCGATGCATTAAGAGGTGGCCCGAAGATAAGCAGAACCGGTTTTTCGGCATGACACTGCAAATTTAGACCCGGCAGGCTGCCTGCGTTGCAGCCCACGGTGGCGGCAAACAGATTGGTAGGTATATTTCCGCCCGCGCCTTGCCGAAATTCGTCAGCGAGTAGCTGGGCAAGGTCTGGGTCTTTGCAGGTGACACCGGCTTCGGTGATCATGCCGGGCTCGCCCGGCTGCGCGCCATGGCCTGCCGCCGGGAACGAAACGCCCATGGCAGGATTACAGGTGCGCTTGGGCTGCGCATCCTGCTCAGCCGGGTGCTGCAAGGAGTTAAGCACTACAGAGTCGGTAATTTCTACCTGATCCATCTGTACATAGGCGAAGCGGTAATCGATAGGCCCATTGAGCGGCTTCTCGGCTTCTGCATATAAGTTCAATGCCTTGAGTAGCTGCTTCTGGCCATTGGCGACAGTCACTGGGCTGGGTTCATTGGGTGGCAGAAAGATCTCTTGCTCGGCACGCTTTTCGTCATCATCAAACCACATCTGAGTGAAGGCATCGCCCTCATCAGACTGCATGAAGCTAGAAACAAAGCCGGGATTATGCGGCTGCATAAAACGCTCAAATAAGTAGGCAGCATAGCCTTTGTTGTCGCCGCTGATCGGTACCGCAGCAAGACCGTATTCCGACAGTGCGTCCGAAGTAGGATGCACTGCGAACCAATTCATGCTGCCGACTGCCCTGCCATCACCATGTTGAAATTTCAGCAGCGTCATCAAACGCGGAGTCGTGACGTCGTTGCCAAGGGCGTCTTTATACAAAGCACGTTCAGCTTCAGTGTTCTGCATATAAGCAGGTATGGCTCGGGATTTATTGGCACCGGTGAGCTCGCCTAGGTTCATGGCTATGCTGCCACTTTGTGGCTCCGCGCGTAGATTGTCATGCGCCTGCTTGATGGAATTGAACAAGCCCTCAACGGTGATATTGAACGTCTGCGGATCATGGCCAAGGCGAAGTGCATTGTAAGCGGTGAAATGTGCCTGGCCACCGGGGGTAGAATGGGTGTGCGTGGCACTCATCATCACATTGCTTTCGTTATACAGTGGGCTGAGATCTGGGTCGGCAGCAATGCGATCCAATACGGCTTTGCGCACTGACTCGAATAGCATGCCAGTATCAGTAATAGCCATCACCACGCGCTTGCCATTGCAGGGCGAAGCCACCACAAAACTGCGCGCGTATTGACGAATATGAATGCCAGTGGAATAGTTTTCTGGGCTTTCATTGCCCATGTGAATTTTGCCGCCCGCCGGACCTGTAATATCAGCCTTAGCTGCCCCAAACTGGAATGCGGTATTGCCATTGCACTGAGTAATAGAATTAACTGTGCCGTCGGAGGCAGGGGCTGGAACGCTGCTAAGCGCGCTGGCGTGCAAGCCCTCGCCGTAAGCCAGCCATGGGCTTTGTGCTAGGCAGCTGGTTTCGGCGGCAATAGGATTATTGTCACTGACCTTGGAACCTCCACCGTCCTTACAGGCACTGATCAAACACAGCAAAACAAGGGCAAGGGACAAAAGACCAAATCGCATGAGCTACTCTCTTGGTGAATATTAATCTGAATGACGCGTTTTATTATTATGAATAGGGTACAGCGTTAGTGGCTCAGCATGATCTGCACTTGCAACTCGCCGACTAGAAAACCCAGAACCGCCCCTACCGCAATCAGTTTCCATTCATCTTGTTTAAAGATAGGTCGCAGCAGACCTTCAAAATCGTCGTCTGACAAGGCGCGGACTTTGTCGATAATAGTGGTCTTGAGATCCATGGCATCCGCCGCATACTCTTCAATCTCGTGAAGTGCCTCTGGCGCTCTTTCCATCACCCGCTCAGCGACAATCTTTTTCATTTCCTGATAGTTACGACTGCCAATACGGTAGACCATTAAGGGCTTGGCAATACCCGCCTGCTCATCAACGGCGCGCTGCACATGTCGCTGTACCATCTCAAAAAGACGGTCTGACATCGGGCCAGTTAATATCGCGTCGGTAATATTCGCGGGCGTAATGATCTCATTCGCGATGATAGTGCCGTAATCTACAGCAACCTCATCGCGGCGCTTCATAAACATGCCCTGCCATTTAAAAAGCCCAAAGACCTTCTTCTCTTCCCGTGGCTCAAAAATAAGTTTAAGTGCCAGCCAGTCCGTAAGCCAGCCGGTAATACCACCGAAGATCGGCATCACCCAGGGGTTATGGGTTAGCGCCCACACTACCGCCTGAACACAGCCAATAGCAAAGCCGAAATAGATGCCGGAATTGCGGATGAATTTAAATTCCTCGGCTGCGGTTTCCTGAAACATGCGATTGAGCAGGACGATGTCGCGGGTGAGGTTTTTAACGATCATATCGCGCAGGTCGAAAACCTTATCCAGATTATTGCGCACATCACTCATGATATCTTCGACCATAGTGGGCGCGTCCTTTTGCACCCGCTTGATCAGCATTTTTTTGACACTTTCCGGCATCGATTCCCAGAGTCCGGGCTGGTAGGCGGCGGCAACCTCTCGGGTGATATCATCCACCATCTTCAATAAGGGCTGCTCAATTTCCTTGGCAACCCGCGCCGGATCTAGGCGGTCAAAAAGCTCTTCTGGCCTAATCAGATCTTTTGTCAGGGTGTCGCAGGCTATGCCAGCCATAATATGAGCACGGGCAGGCACAACCCCCTGCCAACCGAAAGGTTTTATGCCCACAAACTTTAGGGGGTAGAACATCATATGGATGGCGGCAAGCTTAGTGCCGTAGCCAATCAGAGCGGCGACGACTGGCAGCAGACAATACAGCCACCAATTTTCTTGAACATCCGCGAGAATGCTATTTAAGTCCATAGTATCTCCCGATACATTATTTTGTATTTTTGAAATGATGATAAAGACTTTGGCAGCTTAGGTGAAACTAAAAATGAAAATGAGAAATCGGCTACCTCAAGGGAGTATCTCTTTCTAAACGATCGATTTATTCAATTCTCTCTGTTGAATCGACGATAGATCTCCTCAACGGCACGCTGCCTCTAGGTCGCGCTCGGTAAAAGCGAGTGATGTTATTGGGATTTTCATTGTGCTAGTGTTTCCACCCTTAGAACATGCGGCAAGACCAATATGAGCACAATAAATAGGCAGTGGATTTTAAAACAACGCCCCTCAGGTTTTGTCGATCAGGATACCTTCGAGTATCGGGAGTCCGATTGTCCACAGCCGAATATTGATGCTGGCGAGGTTTTAATCAAAACCCTTTATCTCAGCTTCGATCCCGCTATGCGCGGCTGGATGGACGACAAGCCGAGCTATCTTCCACCAGTCGGTATCGGCGAGCCCATGCGCGCCTCAGGCGTAGGGCAGGTTATTGCCTCTGGCCACCCTGGCTTCCCAAAGGGTAGCCTCATTACCGGACTGCTTAGCTGGCAGGAGTATATATTGCTCGACAGCACTAGCGCGGAGCAGCTACATATCCTACCCGAAGGCACGGAGCCATCAATGGCTTTGTCTGCGTTTGGCGGCACCAGCATGACCGCCTACTTCGGCCTTCTGGATGTCGGGCAGCCCAAAGCTGGCGATACCGTATTGGTATCCGGCGCTGCGGGGGCGACCGGTTCGGTGGTCTGTCAAATCGCAAAACTCAAGGGCTGCAAGGTGATAGGTATTGCGGGCGCCGCCGACAAATGTGCCTGGCTCAAAACTGAATGCGGTGTAGATGAAACAATCGACTACAGCAATGAAGATGTAGCAGCAAAGCTCGCTGAGCTAGCACCTCTTGGCATTAATGTATTTTTCGACAATGTTGGAGGCAGCATCCTTGAAGCTGGGATAGAACACATGGCCGAGCACAGCAGCATCGTGCTTTGTGGTTCTATATCTGCATACAACGATACCGAGCACAGCCCAGGCCCGAGCAACTTGATGTTATTGATTGCCCGACGTATTCGCATGCAAGGTTTTATCATGCTGGACTATCTGAGCCGCATTGATGAGTTTAATGCCGAATTTGGCAGCTGGTTTATGGAGGGAAAAATAAAAACTCAAGAAGACATTCAAGAGGGCTTTGATAATATACCGACAACGCTAGTGCGACTTTTTACAGGGAAAAACAAGGGTAAGCAATTACTCAAGCTTGCCGAGCCCCAATAGCGAACAGCCCCTACTCTGAGGGAAGCGGCCTTGTTGCGGCCAAGCCCTTGCTCAGTCTAAAAACTGACTCCGGAGCATGCGCCGAAAAACGTAGTAAATTAAAAGATCGCCAGCCTGCTACTTCTTCACTTTCCAAAGCGAATCGATAAAATAATCTCGAGGATCTGAAAAATGCTTTATCACCTCAAAGTTAGTATTTTTACTAAGAAAATCGATATCGCTTCTAAGAAACTTAAAAGAGTATTCTAAATGGATGGACTCAAAAGGATCGAAGTGAAACTCTCGCTCTAGCGCCGCAACATAAACATCTTGCTCCTCAGTTGCAATAATATAGCTCTCCATAGCGCCAAGTACTGGATTGTAAACACCGAAATGTTGGTACTTATCGATCTGGAAGTCAGCGCCCAACTCCCGATTTATACGAGTCAGTAGGTTTAAGTTAAAGTCCTTAGTAAGGCCGCTATCATCGTTGTAAGCTCGAGTGAGGGTGCCAATATCTTTCTTTAAGTCAAACCCTACCAATATATAGTCTGAGGCGTTCATACTCATCCACAAGCGCCGCAAAAAACCTTGACTTTGCACCCTGTCAAAATTACCAATGTTTGAGCCTAAAAAAAGCACCAACTGCTTATTCTTTGACTTCTCCCTCACCGACTTTAAACCTTCAAAATACTCCGCAACAATACCGTGACATACCAAGTTATCGTGCTCGCGAATATTATTCCTTAACATCAACATCGCCTCCTCGGAAATGTCGATTGGATAGTAATTCACTCTACTATTACTATTTAAAAAACCATCAATAATTAATTGGGTTTTGTGCCCGTCACCTGCACCCAACTCGATTATATCAATTTCATCCTCACCAACAAGCTCAGCAAGTTCACTCTTGATGTTATCTAGAATGTCAAACTCTACTCTAGTTGGGTAATAATCTTTATGTTGTGTTATCTGCTGAAAAATCTTACTACCAGCATCATCGTAGAAATATTTTGCCTGCAGAACTTTTGGATACGCACTTAAGCCCGTTAATACATCAATTGCGAATTGGTCTTCATTAATAGCGTCTATATTTTTATAATCAATTTTAGAAATTTTCACTCTATGTCCTTTGCCAACCTAATACCTGAAAACATCCATTGCTGGTGTGCTTGAAAAAAGTTTCTATAGCTATGTCGATAATGATTTATCGGTGTCGCAACACAAGCTCCTTTTAGGACAAATTGATTGCACATAAACTTGCCATTGTATTCCTCTAGCTTACCTTCAAATGGTTTATAGCCTGGGTAAGGAGAATAGTGACTTTGCGTCCAGCACCACACTTGGCCAGCGGCGTCACCGGCCCTCAAGGGATGAAAAACAGCGCTTTTTTTGCTAGCGGATACATCTTCAGAGTTACGCAGATAGTGTTCAAATTCTTGCTCTGTGGGCAGCCGGCACACTCGCCAATTGGCAAAGGCGTTGGCCTCAAAATAACTGATATGAACCACAGGTGCGTTGAGATCCAAGGGAGCCAATCCATGAAGCGTATATTCATACCACTCACCGCCAAACTTGCGCCAATAAAGCGGTGAAGTAATAGCGCTCTCCGCAAGCCAATCCCAGCCCATGCTTAGCCAATACTTGGGTTCACGATAAGCACCCGCTTCAATAAAAGCCAAGTACTCACCATTGCTGACAAGATTCTCGGCTATCGAAAAATCGTTAAGATAGCTTTTATGCTGTGGTGATTCATTGTCAAATGCATAGCCTTCACCGTCATGACCAATATCAACAAGCTGTTTATCGAAACTACGCCATGACTGCTTTACTGTTGGCGCCAACGCCAAAGGCGCTTTTGAATAGCGTGGGTTACAAGGATTACAATGGAGAATATACTTGATATCCATATAGAGTAACTCTTGATGCTGCTGCTCATGATGGATGCCAATTTCAACAATAGCGGCGATCTCTTGGGATATGGCAGTTTCCAGCAAAGCGACTACTAATGCGTCTATTTTTTGACGATATTGATATATTTCGGCAACGGTGGGCCTAGATAAGTTGCCGCGATTTTTTTGCGCCCAATGAACACCGGCAGACTTATAGTATGAATTAAAGATTAAGCTAAATTGCTCGTCAAAGCGCTGATAATCACTAATATACGACCGTAACACCAACTCCTCGAAGAACCATGTGGTATGCCCCAAATGCCACTTAGGAGGGCTCACATCGGCGCAAGGCTGAATACAAAGATCTTCTATTTCTAAAGGTGAGCATATCGCCTTGGTCGCATCTCGTGTGGAGGTATATCGCTTGATTAACGCTTTGCAATCCAGAACATCAGCTGCAGCCATTTACAATCCTTTATCGTTATCTTGATGAATGAGGAAATTTGCAGTGAACCCCATGCGTATACAGCTATAGCGACTTCTCAGTACATTATAGTAAGCTACTGAGATGACAAATCAATACTGAACAAGGCCGCGTCGCTCGAATTTTGAAGCACAGAGACACCAAAGTTCACCGCTACTAGTGTTTTCAGACAATATCGCAGCAATAAAAAGATCTTTAATTGAGCCATGTCATTATGTCAAAAATAATAATTCGCCGCGTATTTAGTGGGAGTAATCAACTGGGTAATTTGGCGGCTGTTGAGGTATGTGAATCTAAACAACTATTTGATGACACACTGTTACTGCAACAGCGAGCGAAGACCAATCGACAGCCCATTAGCGCGTTTATCATTGCTGACAATTCACATAGCTTACGTTCGTATTCTATACGCTGGTTTTCACCGACAAGCGAAGTTGCGCTCTGTGGGCATGGCGCATTAGCTGCGGCCGACCTAATCCTTTCTTCTATAAATACCGATAAAACAAACACCCAATGTCTATTCAGCAATAAAAACATTACCGTGCAACAGCTTGGGCACCGCAAGTACATACTTCACTTACCGCCAATTGAATTACTGCCCTGCACCCTATCCTCAGGGATATCCGGCCTATTCAACGTGACAGCGTTAAATGCTATGCAGACAGAGACAGATAGCGGCTACCTTATTGTTAGCGTTAAGAATAAAGCAACCGTGGGGACTTTCGACTTTGATGAGCGAAAATACAGCGGCCTAACTCGACGAGCACTCATCGTTAGCTGTAAAAGCGAAGACAAGCCTGATCTTATATATTTTCGATACTTTGCACCACAGTACGGCGAGAGAGAAGATAGTGCGACCGGATCTGCGGCTCCGGTGCTTGCCGAATTTTGGAAGCTATCATTCGATAAACTGTGTCACTGCGAGCAATTGTCTCCCACTGGCGGCTACTATCAGCTAAAACGTAGCGAAGAGAGCATACAAGTCGTATCGACTGTTTGTGACGCCTAACATGAATAGCAAGCCTGCGAAGGAGGCATAATTCCGCAGCTCTATGATCGGCCGCCACTTTGAACATGCAGAGATCATCACTAGCCCATTTTAATATCACCACTCTCTAAAGATAGAAACCACTGACAAGTCTGCAACCGAAATAGTAAAGCCGGAATAGCTAAATACCGCTTTGCCGCTTTTCTATGAAAAGAAGTTTCCGACACTACGTATACATATCAGCAGACATAGCATTGCGTTCTAACAACAAAAATTAATCGGCAATCAATCGGCTTGTATAGATAGGCACAACCCAGACAAGAAGCGAGTCCTGATACGTCAGCCTCCCAAATAGACCAAGTAACCCTGTCAGTCCATGAAAATAAAGCGTATAGTCCGTCGTTCGACTTTCCTGGTGTCGAGCTTGCGAGCTATTCGCACCTCTCCTCCTGACTGCGATTGCATTTATTTCTATATAAATTGCGTCGATTCATAGCACCTGCAGTTTTCGCTTTTCCACGCTTTATGCGAACACCCAGACTTTTAGTGTAACTCTGCTTACTTAGCAGTGAAATACTGCGCGATACTATCCTGCGCGAAGTAAGTGCTTCCTTAATTTATCGGTATTTTTTAGGAGCGCCATGACGATCAGCAACGAAGAAGCTCAGTATCGACCAACGATTATTTCTTTTGTAAAAGATCTACCTAATCTGTGTTCACTTGCGGGCCTAGCTTGCACCATATTAGCTATCTACTTCAGTATTACTGGTGTTTATTACGCTGCCATGATTGGCATGATCTGGGCAGTCGCCTTTGACTGGGCAGACGGTCTAGTCGCAAGAAGAATGAAAGGCCGCACTGGTAACGACCGCATGTTTGGCGCTCAACTCGACGTCGTCATAGACATTGTGAGCTACGGCGTGACGCCTGCCATTTTGGTGCTTAGTTACGGCGTTTTCAATCCAATATTTTTGCCCATCGCATTCATCATGCTCGCTGCTAGCGCGATACGCTTAAGCTACTTCAGCACCTTTGGGCTATCTGACGAGTCAAAATACACCGGTCTGGCGCTAGACAACAATAGCATCGCACTGGTTTCAATATTTCTATTAGAAAGTGTTCTACCCGTTGGGACATTCTCAGTTGTTCTCTATTCCAGCGCACTTATCCTGGCCGCGCTCAATGTATCGCAAATAAAAACCCCAAAACTTTCCGGCACACCACGAAACGTCGTATTCCTCGGGTTTTACACGCTTAGCATAAGCGGAATTTATGCCTGCAAGCTTTTGTAGTCAAACTGAGAAACACCAGCACAGCCGATATGACCGGCTCTTTATTCATCTTTTCGAGGAACTAAATAGCGCATGATTGTATATACCGTAGGTACGTTTGATTTGTTGCATGTAGGTCACCTTGCTTTACTGCAGTACTGTAAATCACTAGGGGGCTCTCTCGCCGTAGGTGTTGCTTCAGATCGTGTGGTAAATTCTTACAAACCCAATGTACCTGTGATTCCTCTAGAGCAACGCATGGAAATGCTAAAAGCCTTAAGTTGCGTAGATATTGTGATCGCCTACGATGAACTAGAGTATGTGTCTGGCTGTAAAGAAGTGAATGCTGATATTTTTGTTATTGGCGAAGACTGGGGCAATAAACCCCACAATCTCGCAGTAGAATCGTATTTGAAATCAGCAGGCAAGCAGATCAAACAAGTAAGTTATAATCCGCGCACATCATCAACCACGATAAAGAAAAACGTTGTGGAACAAACTTACAACATCAGAAATTTTGAAATGGCCGTTGCCTAGGCCAACTGTGAAGCCGGCTAGCTTGCCGATATTAATATGCGCGCTGCCAAAATAAAAATAACAAGAAGAAGTCCAGCGATGCTGCAAAACCGCGCTTCTACTTGAAGCGCGACTCGCGAACTTGCACGAGGCTCCGCGACACAGCTATTCAATACCACAAAGCCCACCTTAAGTAGCCTTGAAACCAGCATGAATGAATGGCTTGCTATTAATGCACTGCAATTCTTAGTAATCTCGAAAGTGCCATGATGGTATCAGCCCCGAAGCCAAAAGTTCGAATAAACATCTTTATCATCGACCCTTATAAGAATTTCATCTTTGCGAAAAACGCCCAGACTATGAAATCGGTCAGTGCTAGCGTTAATATCTGACCTTGTAGTGGGACTGTGTGACTATGCCTTTATGTATACCGCCTTGTGTTGCTCATTAAGACGCATATCCGCGGCCCGCAGCGCTAATAATGAGCATGGATATTAGCGCAAAGAGAATATATTGTAGCCTCAACTATAATTCTTAGTATGCGCCCTTAGATGTGCATTTAAGAAAGGTGGCGCCTTGTCACGCTAGCCTGCTTTACTTATTGGGTCTACGACAACACCCCGTTCCACACACGTGATGACCATGGCTTGGTAACATCTCGGCGCTATAATCAAGACTTAGTATTGTCACTGCATATAAGCATTAACATGACGGACACATTACTATGCAACAGCTAGATGGACTGGATGCTTTTTTTGCCCTTAACGAACGCCAACATGCGCCAATGCATATCGGCGCCTTGCTGATATACAAACCCAGCACCAGCAAGCACAAGCTTTTTTTACAGCAGGAAATACGCCAAAGTTTTAAGCAGCGGCTGTCTGCCTCGCCTATTTTTAGACGCCGTCTGTTCACCGTAGCCTACGGCTTAGACAACCCCTATTGGATTGAAGATCAGCACTTCGATCTAGATCAGCATATCTTTAGTCACTCGATTAAAGACCACCGAGGAGATTTGCCCGGCTTGCTCGCAACCCTGCATGCGCTACCCATGGATATGGGCCGGCCACTCTGGGAAGTCCACGTGATTCATGGCCTAGGCAGCTTAAAGTCCTATGATAAAGGCACATTTGGCTTATATATAAAAGTCCATCACGCAGCGATGGACGGCGTATCTGGCACTGAAATATTGGCGGCGATACACAGTTTAGAAGCGCATACCTTTTCACCACACGAGGCCCGTACAACAATCGACCGCTGGCGAGCGGAGGTACCACCCAAGCAATGGCAGCTTGCCCGCCAAGCCTGCATCAACAACCTCCGCAAGCCGCTAAACCTAGCGTGGCAGGCACGTAAACTTATTCCTTCTTTTAGACAGGCGACGAATGCAGCCCGCAGTGATCACAGTCCCACTATCAGCTGGCAAAGATCCCCTTTCAATTGCCGCGTTAATGCTGAGCGCAACATTTTAATGCTGCGTTTTGATTTTTTACGGCTGCGTCAAATTCGCCGCCACTACCCACAGACCACCGTGAATCATGTTATTCTCAGTATTGTCGGCGGCGCTTTACGGCGCTACCTGATTGCCCTAAACCGTCTGCCAGACAATCCCTTGGCATCAATGATTCCAGTCAATATACGCAGTCACGACGGCAATGCAGCGGGCAATGCGATCAGCATGATGATCGCCACCCTGCGCACCGACATCGAATGCCCACTTCAGCGCTTACAGGCAGTGCGCAACGCGGCCAATAGTGCCAAAGGTTTTTCTAATACCATTGGTCGCAGCGCTATCACCTCGCTGGTACGTGAAATACCCAATGGCCTGGGGTCGATTACGTTGCGAGCCCTCTCTGCACTGGCCTACTGGCCCGGCGGCGTGGCAATGCCAGCCTGCACCATCGTCAGCAATGTTCCCGGTCCACCAGTGCCGCTATATTTTAATGATGCCAAACTGGTCGACATGCTCGGCCTTGGGCTGATTGTCGATCACTTAGGCTTATTTCACGTTGCCACCAGCTATAACGGTGTGATGACTTTATCAGTGCTGAGCAGCCCCAGCGCACTCGAAGACCCAGACTTGTATCGGCGCTGCCTGGAGGAATCATACGCAGCGCTGGATGAGGCGTTTGCACGCGAGTCGGAACGCAATGAGTAACATCCAGCGACCGGCTTTAGTCGTTTAATTTTTGCTAAAGCGGCATTAAATACTATCAAAACTAAATTTGCCCTTGAAATAAGCGAGCAAAACCCCATTTTTGGTGTCACAGGAACGGACAACGACACTCGCTCGGCAAGGGAACCACCCCAATGACGGAAAAACAATCGATTGGCCAGTTACGTAACTGGCTGACTTCGCAAATTATTGGTCAGCAAAGTCTGGTAGATCGCCTTCTTATTGCGCTGCTGGCAGACGGACACTTACTGGTCGAAGGTGCGCCCGGCTTGGCAAAAACCAAGGCCATTAAAACTCTCTCTGACGGCATTGATGCCAGTTTTCAGCGTATTCAGTTCACCCCCGACTTGCTGCCCGGCGATGTGACCGGCAGTGATATTTACCGCCCCGAAACCGGCGCGTTTGAATTTCAGCCTGGGCCAATCTTCCACAATCTAGTATTGGCCGATGAAATCAACCGAGCTCCCGCGAAAGTGCAATCCGCTTTATTAGAGGCCATGGCCGAACGCCAAGTCAGCGTAGGTAGCAATACCCTGCCCCTACCGCCCCTGTTCTTGGTCATGGCAACGCAAAACCCATTAGAGCAAGAGGGCACCTATCCACTGCCGGAAGCCCAGCTCGACCGCTTTTTAATGCACGTCAATGTCGCCTATCCCAATGCGGCGGCAGAATTAGAGATTCTTCGCCGGGTGCGCGCCGAAGCTCGAGGCGAAATTGATACCCCCGCGCCACTCAGCCAAGAAGTCCTATTCACCGCCCGCAATCAGATATTAGATTTGCACATGGCAGAGTCGGTTGAGGAATATATGGTGCAACTTGTCGTTGCTAGCCGCGACCCCAAAGCCTTAGATGCCGAACTCGCCAATTGGATAGAAGTGGGAGCCAGCCCCCGCGCGACCATCGCCCTGGATCGCTGCGCTCGCGCCCACGCTTGGCTCAATGATCGCGACTATGTCAGCCCCGATGACGTTCAAGCGGTTGCCCACGATGTATTGCGCCACCGCCTGATACTAAGCTTTGAAGCTGAGGCCGACGGCATTCGCAAAGATTATATTATCGACCGCCTATTACAGGTGGTGCCGGTGGCATGAGCAGTCCGCTGCGCAGCGACGTTAGTGCGCCGGTGAAAGGTGCGGTGGTCGATCAGCAAGACCTGATCCAAACTCGCTTTGTAGCCACAAAACTAAAAGCAAGACCGCGCCGTCGCCATTTTGCGAAACAAGGCGGCAACCACGCCTCGCCTTTTAAGGGCCGCGGCTTAGCCTTCCACCACGTGCGCGAATACCAAGGTGGTGACGAAATTCGTCATATCGATTGGCGGGTGACCGCTCGTACCGCCAAAGCCCACACCAAAATTTTCGAAGAAGAAAAAGAACGCCCCGTTGTATTGTGCCTAGATCAACGAGCCAGTATGTTTTTTGGCAGTCGCCACTGTTTTAAGTCGGTGCTGGCCTGCCACGCCGCCGCCACTCTTGCCTGGGCAGGACTGGAGAATAATGACCGAGTCGGCGGCCTAGTCTTTACCGATGAAAATCATCGCGAAGTGAGACCTAAGCGCAGCCATCGCGCGGTGCTGAATTTTATTCACACGGCTTCCACCTACAACCAAGAGCTGAGCCAAATCACTCAGGCATCAGAGATAGGCAGCGCCCAAAGTCTGGCAAACGCATTCGAAGAGTTGCGGCGCATTACCCGTCCCGGCTCAACCGTTTATGTCTTAAGTGATTTTTCTGGCTACGAAAAAGAAGCGGAACGCCAGCTCCATTTAATAGCCCGCCACAACGATGTGATCGCCATCTCAATCAGCGACCCAATGGAAGAAAGTCTGCCAGCCAACGGCAACTATCCGGTGAGTAACGGCCGCGAACGACTGCAAATGAGCTTAACGAATGCCCTGCGCGAACAATTCCTAAATCGCCATCAGCAAAATCGCCAGCACTTGCAAGCGAGCTTAAAACGGGGTGGTATTCATCATATTGCACTGTCCACCAACGCCGGATTCTTTCAGTTACTGCAACGCGGAATGGGGCAGGCATGAATAGTAATAGCCAAGTGCCAATGATGCCTGCATCGGGACAAAATTCGCCGCTAGATCAGCTGGCCGACATTCATTTGCCGCCAGCTATTGCGGCCTTCCCCTGGGCGCCCGGCTGGTGGCTACTACTCGGTTTGTTGCTTATTGTTATGCTAGCGGGCTTTTTATGGCTGCGGCAGCGTCGTCGCAAACACGCCTTTCGGCGAGCTGCACTAACCGAATTAAGCGAACTCGTGGCTATTGAAAAAGACGCCGAATTTGCCCAACAGCTAAATCAATTATTGCGGCGCGTCTCGCTGCACAGTTTTTCTAACGACAATATAGCCGGTCTCAGCGGCGATAAATGGACTAATTTCTTATACCAAAGTTGCGGCGATAAGCCCGCGTTTAGCGACGGCATCTTAGAAACATTGTTCGCAACAGCCTACCAGCCTGCCGCCACCCCCTTAGCTCGCGACGTGCTCATTGCCCAAAGCAAGACGTGGATACGCCGTCACCGGAGCAGTCATGTTTGAGTTTCAATGGCCACTACTATTTTTACTCGCGCCCCTGCCAATGCTGGTGCGCTGGCTTTCAAAACCGCAAAGCCAAGACACCGCTGCGGCGCTGCGGGTGCCTTTCTTTACACAGCTGCGCAGCCTAGGAGCCGAACACAGCGGCCCGATTCGCAGCGGCAGTTATATCAACCTTATTCTGCTAAGCCTAGTTTGGCTGGCACTGCTTGCGGGTGCGGCCCGACCCACGTGGATTGGCGAACCCGTCGCCATGCCCACCACAGGCCGGGATTTAATGCTGGCAGTGGATATTTCTGGCTCAATGAAGCAGGAAGACATGGTCATTAAAGATCAGAATTTACCGCGTATTGCCGTGGTAAAAGCAGTGGTAAACGAATTTGTTCGTCAGCGCCGAGGCGATAAATTAGGCCTCATTCTGTTCGGCTCCAACCCCTATATTCAATCGCCACTGTCATTTGATCTAGACACCCTAGGCACCTTAATGAATGAGGCCCAAGTGGGTTTTGCCGGCAATCAAACCGCCATTGGCGATGCCATCGGGTTTGCCATAAAGCGTCTGCGCCAAAGACCAGAAAACAGCCGCGTTTTAATCTTGCTAACCGACGGTGCGGACACCGCCAGCAACTTGAAGCCATTAAAAGCAGCCGAACTTGCCGCCGCCGAAAAAATTAAAATTTACACTATTGGTGTTGGCGCCACCGAAATGAAAATCCCCGGCATGTTCGGTAGTAGTTTTGGCGCGCGCACGGTTAACCCATCAGCAGATC
>TARA_R110001592_G_scaffold59740_3_pt1 | contig 19388 bp, 39 predicted proteins | sample TARA_R110001592 | Tara Oceans TARA_R110001592 (sample SAMEA4398387) | marine metagenome | biome: Polar Biome; feature: [SRF] surface water layer (ENVO:00010504); material: water (ENVO:00002006), including particulate matter (ENVO:01000060) such as... | depth 5 m | reverse complement strand
GCTATTTCTCCTAATGTTTCTTTATCTATATATCTTTTAGTATATCCTTCTCTAAATATCTCTTCTCTTTCTCTCTTATTGTTTCTAACAGTATTTGATATTGTTACTGCTGATACTCCTGCTATTACAGTTGCGATAATCCAAACAGTTAGAGATATGGGTTCATATAAGTATTCATTTTTGTCAAAAACAATATTATCTATACTTGTTAGAAAATCCCTATTGGTTATATTATCTATAACTATACCATTTACATCCTCAATATCAGATGAATATTTTAAAGAACCTAATTTTTGTTCATTACAAACATCAACGATTTCCTTCTTGTGTATTACCACAAGATTAGCCATCATTTTTATTGCTTGTTTTTTATTCATTTTATTATCTTATAGCCATATAAGTTACTAATCCAATAACTAAAGCCCCTACTCCTATTGATACATTCGTTAAGGTATCATCTTCAGTCTTTCTCATTGTACTTTTTTGATTAGCTTCGTTAAACATTTTTTGAATATTAGTATCAAATTCTTCTGACTGCTCTTCTAATCTTTGTTCAGTACAATTGTTTTCATCCCATTTATTCTTAAAATCTATTCTTCTATTCTCTAATGCTCTTCCATTTCTTGATACTACTCTTGATTTAGCACCACTATTGGCATTTCTTGTTAATGCTTTGTCTATACTACTAATAGTATCATCTATATCTTCACAACCATTCACCATTGGAAATGACTTTTTATAACTTGCTACTGCCTCATCGTATCTCTCTTGTTCAGCTTTCTTCTTACTCCATTTAATTCCAAGAAATCCGGGGTGGTTTAAAAAATTCTCATCTCCAAAAGAAGATACATCATCATTAGAACCTCCAAAACTTCCTGCATTTAAATCACTATCTAAAAACATAATTTTATTTTTTTAATTTTATATATAATAGTAAAGAAATAATACCTAAAGACAACCCTCCTGCTAATTGTATTACTGCGTTACTAACATTTTTTTCATCATTTTTAAAATCATCTAAACTACCTACTATATTAGAATAATTATTTTTTTTACATTTTCCTCCACATTTACACTTCCCTCCATTTTGACAGGGGTGATATTCTTTATTTTTACATCCACAAGCCATACTTATTTAGAAAAAAATGCTCCAAAAAATATTCCTGCTATTGCCGATAATAACATTACTTCTTGATTGTCTTTTTTAGCTGATACTTTAGGTAAAAATCCTGTTTTATCACAATCTTTAGCTTCTTTTCTTAAAACTCCTTTTTCTTTTTTAAGTTTAGAAATTGTTTTATCCTTTTCTCTTCTTAACTTAACATATCTATCTCTGTCAATTTTACCTTTAACAGAACCTCCTCTTGCATATCTTGTCCCATCATATCCACTCGCCCAATCACTAAAATCTTGTATTTTAGTTGCATTTTGAACACCCATATCATCTCTTTCGTAAGAATCATATTTATCTTTTATCTTGCTCACTTCTTTTTGACCAAAGTTTTCATACAACCCTCTACTCTTTTCTTTTGATATAAGTTGCTTTTTGAATTTAGCAATATCTTTATCTATATTACCACCTTTAGCAAACATTCTATCTCCTTTATCCATTGTAGATACATCTGCATACTTTCTTCTGCCCATAGATTTTTCCATTCCTGCACTTTCTTTCATTCTGCTTTTTAAAGATTGAGATTTCTTACCTCTATTTCTTTCTCCAATACTTTCTCTATCTCTGTCATCATATCCTTGAGTTTTTCCACCTTCCATATATTTCATTTTACCACCTTCCATAAGCATCATTCTATTATTTTTATCCATTGTACTTACACTTGAATATGCTCTACGACCAAGAGATTTATTACCTGCTTTACTTTCATCTCTTCTATCTTTTAATGATTGCTCATAATTACTTTCTCTTCCCAATCTTTCTCCTAAATCTTCATTTAACTTATCGTTAAATTTTTGTGTTTTTCCACCTTTAGCCATTTTATTCTTTTTAGCTATTTTTTCCATATTTAATGCAAACTGACCTCTTTTACGAGTTGTTTCTGAATAATCACTTGGATTATTTTTAACTTTCATAGCAAAATCGTGTACTGACATACCTTCTTTTTTAGCTTGTTTTGTAAACGCACCTTTTGTACCTTTTTTTTCCATTTCTTTATCTACTGATTGAATCCAATTATCTGCCATAATTAATTTTTATTAAACACATTATTATACATATACCATAATCCTAAGCCTACTATTGACCAAAATACTATTCTTGGTTTTTTATCTTTTTCCTCTTCCATTATTTTTCAGGGGTAAAAGTAGCTTCAGGTAATTCAGGTCTTGGTGGAGGAGGTGCTTGAGTAGGTGTAGCAGGAGGTTCAGGCATTGATTGAGGTGTAGGAGTAAAATCTACTTCTCCTCCACTTTCATAATCCCCACCATCTTCTTGCTCAAAGAACAATTTATATCCAACGTAAATAATACCTAAAAGAATTAAAGCATCAAAAATTTGCTTTTTATTTCTTTTAAAAAAACCTTTATTATTAGATACGTTTTTCTTCTTGTATTCTTTGATACTACTCTTTTGCATATCTTCTTGCCAATCTGACTGTCCATTATCATTGACTTCCATTTTTCCATCAACATAATCAGTATCATCTTTTGTTGGACTTACTGAAGATTTAGCGAGTTTTTTTTCTACATTACCCCACATTTCTTTTTCTTCTTTGTCATCTACAAAACCATCAAAAGCAAAACCTGAATCTATACCCATAGTATTATTATTATTATTTTTATTATCTACCTGCTATTTCTGTTCCTTTTTTCCACCCATATCCAAGTGCAAAAAACATTGCTCCTGTTAGTACAAGTGAAATTGCAAAACTTCCGATATTCATTTTTGAATTTGCCATTTTATTTATTTTTATTATTAATTATTTAATTATTATCAAAACCATTAAAAGCTAAGTTACTTGGGTCAATTGCATATTGCAAACCTGAGTTACCTCCTCCTGTTGGTACTACATTAGTTAAATTACTTTGTTCTACTGAACTATTATTTCCTGAACTACTTAAAACAAATGAATTATAATACTCCTCACTTACTTGTCCTAATACTGCATTTGGAAAACTCATTTTAAAATTAGAAAAAGGTGATTGTTGATTTTTGACTGCTTCTAATGTTAATGGACCAAACTTACCATCTACATCTAAACCATAACTACCTTCTTCGTTTAAAAATCTTTGTAATTCTTTTACTTTATCACCACCACTATTTAATTTTAATGGGAATGAATCATTTTGATAAAATCTATTCAAAACCCTTTCAAATATATTATTGTCGTATGTAACTGAACTACTGCCTTCTTTTCTTTTATTTCGTAAAAAAGCATAAATACCTATTCCTGTGCCTAAGACACCAAGAGAAATTAAAGATATTTTTAAAGTTTTATTCATAATTTCTATCCTTGCACAATTATTCCCTTTGAGTTGAAACTTCCTTGAGGAACACTTGCACAAGTCATCTCATCTCCTAATTGTCTTGAATCTGCCGATTTAGGGTAATAGTGAAAAAATGGTTTGTTTATATCTGTGCAATCTGCTTGACTTTTAGGTCTATTATCTTCTACACACCTAAATCCTCCTAATCTTTTACTTTCTTTACTACAAGCAATAGAACCTGCATCCATTCCCGTAGTACAGATAATACTACTTTTATATTGTCCTTCAGGACATTCTCTATTAGCTAAATTTGGCTCTACATTAGGTGTTGAGTTATCTATTGATGTGTTAATATTTGGTGCATAAGCCTTTCTTGATGAAACTAATGCCCAAATGAATCCTCCTATAAAATAAATCGCTTTGTTATTCATAATTTCTTGTTAATTATTATTTATTTTTATTAAAACCATAATCCTCCACTAAAACCTGAACCTGAAAATGCACTACTACCTGTGGAATCTAAGCAAGGCTCATTTAATTGTGTAGAAGGTGGGCAAGTTGGTGAATTTTGTCCTGAATAAGTGCCTAATGATGAAGGACAAGTTTGTTGCCAACAATTCATTGTATATGAATTAGGTGTTCCTGATGTGCTTGGAATTGCAGGTACAAATTGTTGTGCAGGTACAAATGGAGTTGATGGTATTGCAGGTTGCATTGGAATAGCAGGAGAACCTGTTGTTGCTGAAACCATACAATTTGGCTCTACTTCTGTTGTTCCTGTTGGGCAAGTTGGTGAACTTAAACCTGTATATGTAGATACTGATGAAGGACAATTCCCATCCCAACAATTCATAGTGTATTCACAAGGACAAGGCTGAGTTGGGTTTGTTCCTTGATTTGTAACCCCAACACTTAATCCATTACTTATATTAGGATTATATGCAGGTGTAGGTGGTATTGCAGGTGTGTAGGGAATAGCAGGAGAACCCGGTGTTGAAGGAATAGATGGTACATACGGAATTGATGGAGAGCCTATAGTTGGGGGTATACCTACTTGCATTGAAACCACTCCTGCTGATAGTCCATTTGAATTATTTCTATTTGGTGAAGGTGTTGTTCCCCCTGTACCCATACCTGTTGATACAGAACCTCCTGATGTTCCTGAACCCATACCTGTTGATACAGAACCTCCTGATGTTCCTGAACCCATACCTGTTGATACAGAACCTCCCCCTATTCCTCCTCCGACAGGTCCTCTTTGATTAAAAAATTCATCTCTTGAAATATAAGAGTTAAAACCATCTTGGTCATTATTGGGAACGAAACTTAATCCTGATTGATTAAAAAATTCATCTCTTGAAATATAAGAGTTAAATCCATCTTGGTCATTATTTTGCATAAAATTCATATCAATATATTTTTAGTAATCACTATTTATAAACAATCCTCCACCTTCATATGCTTCACCATCAAATCCTTTTGACATATTGGATGAGCCATCAGAGTTTGATGTTCCTGTTGGTGTTACTGTATCACAAGGAGCAGTTGCTAAAGAATTAAAATTTGTTGCTATTGGGTCTTGACAACCCTGTATTCCTTCAGGAGTTACAACTATTGGGTCAGTTATGACATCATCATTTGTTGTAACAGGGGTTGTTGTAACGGGAGTGGGTGTTACAGGTGAAATAACATCATTTGATGTTGATGAAGATGTTTCAGGTGGTGTTTCTGTTTTTTTACTTTTTAGAAAATAATAAGCGACCACAACGACACCTATTAACTTCAATATATTTTTGTCCATTTATTTCTATTTTTTTAATTCTTCTTTTAATTGATTAGCATCTTCTTCATTTAAACCATCAAGGATAGATTGCGATGTGCCTGAAACAGGTGTGGTAGAAGGTAAGTTATTCACTTCAATAGAATTACTTTCTTCTTGTTTTCGGCTTATTATCCTATAAAGGATAAATGATACGGCAAATGCTCCGATGATATATAAAGATGGTACTTTTTTCACTTTACTTTTTCTTCTTTTCTTTCGCTTCTTCTTCAGCTAATCTTTTTTCTTCTTCTAATCTATGTTTTTCCGCAGCTTCGTGCTCTTCTCTTAATCTTTGCTGATATGCTTCTGCCTCTACTCTTTCTCTTTCAATATCAACAGGTCTTTTGCCTGTGTGTGGAAATACAGTTCCATACTGTCTAACTTCTGCGTTAGTCCATCCTAAGTCTGTATAATGTCTGTGCATTATGTGTTTTTGTCTTGCGTTCATCTTATTATTATTTATTTATATTATTACTCATTCCAAAATTTAAGAAGAGCAGTTATTATTACTCCCCAAATCGTTGTTATGGCAGTTACTCCTCCCATTATTTTATTCTTAAATGTCTTATCATTATCAATATATGCAGAATGTTCATTAACTTGCTCTATCAATCCTGTTTGTCCAAAATCTTTATCTCCACATACTGCATTTGCTAATCTTTCTAACAATATTCCTTGTTTCTTAATTTCGTGCTTAATGTATGTTATGTTATCTTTTTGTGTTGCCATAATTACATTGCTACTATATGCCCTGTACTTGATGCAAGTGCAGTAATAGTTAAATCTCCTAAATTTTGCCCATTAGGTGTTTGGATTGTGATACTTTCATTTTGCGTAAGAGTTATAGCATCAGGTAAAGTTCCGTTTGCCCCTCCTGTTCCTAATACGGTAATTCCTCCTGCTCCTGTATTATCGGTTTTACATAGTACAGATATATAAGATTGTCCTGATTCTTCCCTAATACTTACAGATGCTCCTGCCGTTAATTGCTTCGTAAATATTTGGTTTTGAATTATATTTGCCATATTTTTTTATTTTTATCCTACTTGTCCTAAAACTTCTTCAGGGTTATTAAATAACCAATTAAAAGAAACTTGTTTATAAAATTCGTTATTGTGATAAGCTAACATATAAACTTTATTTGCCTCACTATCTTTTGTTACTATTACTGATGACATCTCATTAACATCTGTATTTTTTTCATCTGCTAACCTTACTATTGATTTTTGCAAAAAAGGAGCAGTTAAAAATTCTCTTTGCTTAAAATCAAACTTTACATCTAATATTTCATTAAAAGTCAAGTCACTTATTTTTTGATAATCTTTCATATAAGAATACAAAACTCTTTCTCCATTAAATTTTATAACAAGTTGTATATTCTTTGCATCACAATTGTTTTTGTCAGACAATCTTTTTAACGCATTTCGCATTATATCAATTGCTGAATCAACTATTTGTGTTTTTATTGCAGTATTCATCTTTTAATTATATTTTCAAAAATAATAAAAATATTTATTTTTTTAATGTTTTATTTGTTTTTTAATTTATTCAGTAATTCTTGTGTTGTTGCCGATACTTCAATCGGATAATTTTTAATACTTACTAAACCTGCTTGTATATTAATTGAACCTTTTAATGTAGCCGTACTTTGAGTAGAATCTATGAAATTTTCTATCAAAGAGGATATACCTAAAGTAAGGCTTAAATTAGCATCTGCATTACCTATAAAAGAAATAATAACAGATTTTTTTGCAGGTATTTCATACACCGAATTATCTTCAGCTTTTGCTATTACCTTTCCATCTAAAAAAACATCAAACTTATACCCTTTAATCTTAATATTAAAATCAGAGGTATTTGTAAATTTCATTTTTACCTCAACTTTAGCTACATTATTTTGTGTTCCTAAATATGTAAAAGTTAATATTTCATAACCAAAAGAAGATAATAATTTTTTTTGTCTAACTAAATAAGAAACTATACCAATTAAAGATAGTCCTAATACTCCAAAAGATATATTTCTAAAATTCATTATTTTCTTTTAAAAGCAAAATATCCTAAACTTGCTACAACACCTGCTACAAGAACCCATCCAATTATTTTTCCTGTTGTTCCTATACCTGATTCTGTTGTTGTTGTTGTAGTCAAAGGAACAGTTCCTCCTGTATCTGTATTGTTAGGGTTATAATTAGGGGATGTAATATTATTTGGATTATATACATTTAGACCTGTATTTAATCCCTGATTTAGATTTGTTAAAATATTCCCAAATGTATCTAACCTATTTTGTTTTTTAGTATCTATTTCTGATTGAGATAGACAAGCATTACCTCTATTTCTTCCCCATCCTGATGGTTGTTGACCTGTTGCAAATCTTTGAGAAATTGGAAAACCATTTTCACAAGTATAATATGTACTCATTCCATCTCTATCAAATAGATTTGAAAGAAAACCACCTGCATTATTCCATCCTGTTGTTTTTGTACCATCATTAGACCATTGGCTACCATCAAAACTATTAAAATCAGCAGGTGGATAATCATATACTCTATCGTTTACATCAAAATGAGCAGGTGTTCCATTTAATCCATCTCCTTGATAACAATCATCATTTTGACAATTTGCATTATTATCAGGATTTCCTCTTAAACCATAAGGATTAGGCATTGGTGGATTAAATATATAATTATCATCATCACCCATAAAATTTAAAAACTTATTATCTTTCATATCTTTTTATTTTTTTCTTTTTATTAATAAATATACTACAACTAATCCTACTGCACCTATACCTATATATAAAGGGGTGTTATTAGTATGTAAAGGGGTATTATTAGTGTTATTATTATTTACAATTGGTAAAGAATTTAAAGTGCCATTATTTTTAGCATCAACATATTCTTGAACAGTTAAACCTTTTGCAATCTGCTCTGCTTTTATCTTAGCAACTTTATCTCGCATCTGCTTTTTAACCTTCTCTTGCATTATTTTAATTGAATCTCCCCACCCCATAATCTTATTTTTTTACTATATAATATATTGCAATAGCACCTAAAACCATAGCAATAGTTTTGTCAATACACTTTTCTTCACCTTGAATTTTAAAAGGTACAGTATACTGATTACTTCCACACCCATTTTGATTAGGCATTGTTGGTTTTGGTAGTGGGCTATTAGGTTCAATAGAGCCTACATCATTACCAATCATAATAGAGCCTACATCATTAGCAATTTCTTCTTGTGTAGCATTTTCCATTGGTAATCCATAAGAAGCCCTATTCCCAAATCTGTCTGGTGGTGGACCACCCAAATCTCTAATATCACCTATTCTACCTTCTGTTAAAGTTCCTGTACCTGTTTGACTAAACCATAAATCTGTTTGCATAATTTTTTTTTTAAAATCCGTTAAAAAACATATAATTACTTCCAAATTGAGCTTTTCCTTGTACTTTTTTGTTATTGCCTCCTTCGGTTGTATTTTCATCACAACATTGACAATCAGGGTGTGGACTTAACAAAGGGTTTCCTTGTCCATCTACACAATAATCACTATTACAAAAATTAAAACTACTATTGTAATATGGAGAATTTGAATTAGGAGGGCAGTCATCTGCTCCTCCACTACAACATTTTATTAATGTGTTTTGTGCATTACTATAAGTTAATCCATATGTAGTAGCAAAATTATTTATTTCTGCTTGTATTTGAGCAGGATTGTTACTTTGTTGTGCTTGTGTCCATTTTATACACCACTCGTTTGGTACTTCACTACAAGGCAATAAAGGACTATCATCTTGAGTACAACACTTGCAATAATCTGTTCCATATGTAGGGTCAAAGTTCCATTGTCCTGTGTTCATATTCCAACTTACAGGAAAAGTACCATTACCTTGTTCACATCTATCACAATAATCATTTTTATATCCACCATAGTTAGGTTGTCCTGTCGTTCCTCCCATAGGTAGATTAACCCAATTAGGGTCATCACAAACTGATGTTGTTGTACCTGTACCTACATCACAACAAGTTAATACTAAATTATATGCATCTGCCACAAGTATTCCTTCTGAATATGCAAATGAACTTATAGATTGCATAGCACTTTGACCATCTCCATTATCCATATAAGCCTTATACTCTTCACATATTCCGTGAGATGCTACATATTTACAGGCTTGATTTATAGGAATATCAGCTAAAGTAGGTGAATTATTATTTCCTCTATCTGAAATATTTTTTCTTTCGTTACCTATTTGTTGTATATTACTTCTTGAGCCTTTAACATTAAACCATAAATCTCTTTGCATATTTAGTGTTTTTTTTTATTTAACATATTTTTGATAAGCCATAAGACCAACTACACCTGCAACTACACCTATCCAATAGTTTTTTTGTGAGAATATACTTCCATATCCTTCACTTTTACCATCCATACCAACAAATACTTGGTCACGAGTTCCATCATTAGACCATTGTGGTTGAACATTTAATGGAGTTTGTCCACCACCTGTAAATCTACTATAAGTTTTACTCATAGGCACAAAAGAGTTTCCTCCTTTATCACATTTATATCCTCCACCACTACAACTAAAACATCTATTTGGATGACATACACCACAAGTATCACAACCTTCTCCTGCTATTTGATGAGTTCTATTTGAAACCATTCCACTATTTCTTAAAGCCATTTTTTTTTATTTTTTTTTATTAATTAAACCAAATTCTATCTTCGTAACCACCAAATCCTTGCTGATTAAAATTACTATATCCACTAAAATTACTTGAGCAACCTACATTTGCATTAGGATTATAATTTGTTGCATTAGGGTCACTACACCCTGAAACTGCACTTATACAAGAACCATCATCTGTATCTGCATTAGGGTCATAATTTAAACTACCTACTTGAGTACATCCAAACTGAGGTAAAGGTGGTGGTGGTGCATATTGACAAGAACCATCATTACAAGTTGCATTAGCATCATAATTTGTTGCTCCCATATCCATACAACCTCCATAGCTACAAGGACATTGCCCCATTGTTGATGAACAACTTGGAAAAGAACTTATTCCACTTTGATTATAATATCTACCCCCTCTTTGCGAAGAGCCTCTACTTACTTCAACACATTTGTTATCAACGCAATTACAATTACAGCCCGGTCCACAGGTAGCACAACCTCCGTAAAATATTCCATTTTTATTCCCACATATTCCTTCACAACCTGTATAATTATTACTTCTTGATACACCTACTGCATTATTCCAACCTGTTGTTCCTGTACCATCACTTGCCCATACTTCCATAATTTTTTTTTATTTATTTATTTTTAATAGTAAGAGAGAGAGTGGGGACACACCCTCCCCATCCCTCTTACGAGTTATCTCTCTCTTGTTTTGCACACAATTTTTCATTTAAGGAATTTCATCTATAAAATCTTGTTCCGTTATATATTCTCCTTCTGAGTTAAGTCCCCCTGACCAATCATCCTCATCTGTTGTGCCTCCTGAAAAACTTGATGACTTACCTGATGTACCCATCCCATAACTTTTTTCTAATCTACTTTGTGGTGGATATTCATCAGTAAATAGATATTTGTTCTTGTAAAAATCTCCCATTGGACTGCTATACTTTTCTCCAAATCCGGGCACATTAAAGTTAGAATATTCTGATTCATTATATCCTGCCGATGCAAGTGCAGAATCGCTAACATCTGCTCCACTTACTATACTATTAAATTGACTTAGACCAATTTGCATATCATTACAATCACATTTTTCCCACAAGAAACCTGTACTTTCACATAGTCCATAAAATCTTCCAAGTTGTTTTGCAGTAGCTTGTCCTAATTGTCCATCAATGGTTAGATTGCTATGCTGACCCGGATAAGATGGCTGACAAGCCCAATTTGTATTATCTCCTCCTGTGCTACTTAATAATGCACTTGGGTTATGTTTTTGATTTATAGCAAGTTGAATTTGAGCAACTTTTTTACAACTATCTCCTACCCTTAAAGGAAAAGAACAAGCACCTATTTGTGTTGTTTCTCCTTCATTAGGAGTAAAAGTAGTATTTAAATCATTAAATCTGTTTTGTTCTTCTATACTTAAATTTGTTTTACTTCTTAATCTTTCTAATTCTTTTTTTTCACTTGATGAAAGACCTGAATTACGAGAACCTTTAATAATAGCACGAATTCCAAAAAACAATCCTGTTGCTAATACTATTCCTCCTATACTAAATAAACCTATTTTTATTCCTTTTTTCATATTATGCTTGTCTGTATTGTGGTTTTTCTGATAACAATTTACCAATCATATTTATTTCACTTTTATTTAAATTTCCAATCTTAGTTCTTAAATCTCCATATCCTTTTGCTCCAAACTTTTCTGATACTTGACTTAAAGCCACACCATCAGGAATACTCCTAAATACTGATTTTATTTCTTCTTCATCATCATTAAAAAAACCAAATGCTGAATTCAACCTGTTAGTATATTGCAAAACTGTTCCCTCTGTTAATAATACATATCCTCCATTAGTATAACCATTGTAATAATTAGGATTAAACCAATTATCGTAGTTATTTATATTTAATGTTGCTCCCCCAATTGCAGTCAATATTTTATTATACAATCTTTTTTTAGAAATAGAACTAATTACTAAATAAATAACACCTAAAGAAACAATAGATGCACCAAAATATATTTTATTTTTTTTATTCATTATTTTTTACCTATTTCGGATGCTCCTCGTGTTCCAATCGCAGATGCTACTCTAACAGAGCCTTCAGGAGATTTAATAATATTATATACCATTAAACCAACACCTCCTATAATTAGAAATAAAACTATTTTAGTTGTTGTAGATGCAAAATTAATTCCTCCACCTAAAAAATCATATACTCCTCCTCCAAAATCAGTTAATCTGTCTATAGCATTTCGGTCTAAATCAACACCTTGACTTCTCATATATTCTCTAACTTCAACATTATCTCCGGGCATCTCCTTATCAAAATTCATCATCCATAGTTGATTGGCATTTACCTTACCTACACATTTTTTTAAGGCTTTATGCCATTCTATCCAAGCAGAATAACTACTTGATGATGATGGTAAAATAAGACAAGTTTGTGTTGACATATTTTTTTAGTCTATTAAAGTTATAGCTAAAATTATAATTAAACCTGCAATTACAAAGTCATTAGTTTTATTCTCAGGTTCTGTATACCCATCATCTATTAGCATATCATCAACAGGCATACTCAATTCAATAGGCTCAATAGTTGTTTCTATTACATCTTCTTTAATAGTAGTGTCTTTAGGCTCAAATGCATCATCTCTTTCATCACGAGTAATATCTTCTAAAGCATCTCTTTTAGATTTTTCCTCTTGAAGAAACATTAATTTTTGATTTAATAAAAACTTATCTTGTGCATTGCTTGGTTGAACAGAAGAAATTTGAGTAATCATATCTTCTAAATCTTGATAACTCATATTTTGAATATTCATATCACCCATTCTTTGCATAGGTTTAGCATTTGGAGTATTATAATAAGTTATATTATCATCTCCCCAAGCTGAATCGCTTTTTTTAAAATTTTCTTTTTGATTGTTTATAAAAGGCATATTATTAAATTTATATATTATAAAAGTTCTCCTATTGATGAAATTTGACAAGTTTTTCTTGCCATATTATATGCAGTTTTGAAGCCGGGTCCTATTATTCCATCTGCTCCACCTGAACCATCTATTATGTTTCTAATATCAGGACTCATATTAGATAAAGCAGTTTGCATTGTAGTTATTTGACTACTTGAATAATCAGATGAATTGATACCATCAAATGAATAAGGGTCAGCAGGTGCAGAACAATCAGTTCCACTTTCTTGATTTTTGTTTTTAGCAAAAATTTCCGTAAATAAATTACCAATAGTAGTACCCAAACTATCAACAGTAGCAGTAGAAGGGTCATATAATTGTCCACCTCCTCCTGTTGTTGTTGTAGTTGTTGTATTTTTTTTAGTTAAAAGATATATTCCTGTACCTAAAGCACCTAAAACACCAACACCAATAAGTATTTTATTAGTATCTGTCATAATTTATTTTTTAATGTACTTGTTATATGCCCAAAAACCTACTACAAGTGCTCCTGCAATAAATATTACTCTACCTGTTGGGAAATTCTTTACTCCTGCTGAACCTGATACCTCAGTTCCACCTACATTTACAGAACCACTTACCGCAGCCCCTTTTGGAAATTCAATATTTTCATCAGCATTGTCTAATACAATTTGCTCAGGAGTTCTTGTAGGCTCAGTAAAACCTGTACTATCTCCATTTGCATTTAAAAATTCTTCGTTTTCTACGAATTTTTCTCCGTATTTAATTTTTTGTTCTCCAACCCAATCACTAAATGGTGTAGTTGAACCTGAAAGTTTATAAACTTGATTTGCAGTCATTTTTAATTATTTAATTGTTATTTATTTATTTATTCTTTGTTATTAGTATTATGGCTATTATTCCCAATAATCCATACATCATCATATTTTTATTTTGTTCTTGTGCTGTTTTTAATTGTAATCTTAAAGATTGGTTTTCTTGTGAAAATGAATTAGCTTTAGATAGGTATTTATTTGTTAAGCCATTTAATCTTTCATTTTGTGCTGATAAATCCACCTCTTGGTTGGGAAATTTTGGTCTTACTCCTCCAAAAGGTTTTTTGTTGGCATTATTAAATTTTACAATTACCTTACCCTTATTTTGCCCTTCTTGTATTTCATCTATTTGATTCTGTGCATTTTGTTGCATTTGTGAAATTGTATTGCCTATGGTTGTACCCATAGAGCCAAAATTTTTGTAATCTTCTTCAAAATTACCCCAACTACCTCCATTAAAATCGCTATCTAAAAACATATTTCTTTTTTATTAATTATCCATTACACCATTCTTGAAACGATATGCTCCTAATCTCAATCCATCTACTCCTCCAAATTTAGACCTTGTTTTACAATTTTGATTACCAAAAATTCCATCTCCACTATCATCCATACTATCACATCCTCTGTCCCAAGTTAATACAGGTTCATAAGAATATTTATCTCCTCCTACCTCAATTACTGCATCTCCTGATTGATTAAACCATAAATCTCTTTGTGGAGTTGGTTCTTGTCCACCATTTTGTGAAAACCATAACTCATCGTTATTTTGTGAACCATTATTTCCACCACTTACATTCAATTGAGTGTTCCCATCAAAAGGTGCTTGAGGTGGTGCTTGTGCCGCATAAGGGTCAAGTGCGAAAACATTTTGTTGTGTAGATGTATTACCTGTTACTGCATTACCCGTTGTAACAGAATAATTTTGAGTAGGTCCTCCAATTCCACCTCCACCAAATATTGAACCATAATCACATCCACTTCCATCAGGCAAACTACACAAAGGGTAGCAAGGGTCATTCATAACATATCTTCCGTTACATAACATTGTTCTATTACTCATAATTTTTTATTATTTATTCATTCTTGTTATACCAAATACTATACCACCTAAAAGTAGAACTCCTATTCCTATATTTAAAGGTGATAATCCTGATGTAGTAGAAGAGCCCTGAGCATATTGCCCATACATTTGAGAATCTCTTTGAAAATTAGCTTCTTCTCCTGCACAAGCTGAATCTTTTCCACTTTGAACACTTGTCAATCTTCTTTCTCTTGTTGTAATTGCTCTTGAATTTACTCTTTTTGCCCCTCTCTTACCTCCACTACTTGCATATAAATTATCTAACTCTCCATTTAATCTGTTTAAACTATCTGTCATAACAGAACAACTTCCTGAATTAGGAAAATTAGCATTTACTTTTGCTTGTTCTTCTTGTTCTCTTTTTTTCTCTCTATTTTTTGCACTCCAAGTAATTCCAAGAAATCCGGGGTGATTACTCCAAACATCACTATCAGGCATACGAGATGTATCATTTTCAGGCAAAACTAATTCCATATTTGGACTCATACCATCATAATTTAAGGCAGTACCGTAAATTTCTGAAACCCTTATAATTTCATCTTCTGTAATTTGAGTAGTTTGATTTGTATCATTATTACCTTCAAATCCTGTAAATACTTGTTTTTCAATACCATCATTTGACCATTGACTTCCATCAAATCCTGTAAACACTTGTTTTTCATTACCTTCGTTAGCCCATTGGCTTCCATCAAAATTGTTATATTTCTCCATTTTTTTTATTTATTAAGCTGATTCTTTACCTTTATAATATCCATATCCAATAACAAAAAATAATACACCTACTGATAACATTGAAATTGCATATGCTCCCACACTCATTGAGCCATTAGAACCCATTCCATTCATATTACTATAAGTTGCTTTTCTTCTTGGTCTTTCTCCTCTTATCAAAGGATTATCAGGTGTTCTCACACCTCCTTGACAAGCACGTTCACAACCTCCTGTTGGAACTGCTAACATATAAGGTGGAACTGTTGGTGGATTACCCGGACACGCACAATGATAACCATCTTCTCTTCTAATTGTTGCCATAATTTTTTTTTTTATTAATTTGCTTTTTCTTTTCCTTTCATTAAACTATAACCTACCACAAAGGCAGTTAATCCTACTGCTAAATATCCTAAAACCATTTGACCTACATTACTTGAACCTTTTTCATTACCATCAAATGAACGAAAGGATAATTCTTGACCTCTCGGTCCTCTATTATTAGAGCCCTCTGAAGGAACACCTCTTGTTTTACGAATATCAGCCACATCATCAATTTTTCCATATCCTGCTTTTCCACAACAATCAGTACATCCATTACATAATATATTTTCATATCCTGTATCTGCTCCCTGAGTAGTATACTCCCCATTTGGTCCTATAACGGTTGTTCCAAAGTTAATTTCCATAGGTGGTCCATATGGGCTATTACATCTACAATTTTGTGCCATAATTTTTTTTTTTAATTTGCTTTTTCTTTTCCTTTCATTAAACTATAACCTACCACAAAAGCAGTTAATCCTATTGCTAAATATCCTAAAACCATTTGACCTACATTACTTGAGCCTTGTTTAGTTCCATCAAATGAACGAAATGCTAATCTTTGACCTCTTGGTCCTCTACTATTAGAGCCCATTGAAGGAACTCCTCTTGTTTTGGAAATACCTGAACTAATTGTTCTTTCTGAATCTTTACACATTTCTGAATTAGCATCGCCTCCTCCTTGTGTTTTACAACAATTTCCTGTACCTCCTGCTACATTTTGACATTGCCAAGTTGTGTTATTATTAGGGCATTTACAAGACATCCAACCTCCATTTTTTAATATTTTAGCCATAGTTTTTTAATTTTTATTACTTGCTCTCAAATTAGGCGAACTATATTGAGTGCTAAATTTATTTCTTTCAAAATTTGTTATAAACTGATTTAAAATTTCAAATCTTTCTTTATTTTGAGCAGTAGGAGTATCTTTAAATGTTGTTAAAAAACTCTGATATGCCTCAATTCTTGGATAACCAAGTGCTAAATAGATTAATAATCCGTTTAAATCTGCTTCTGTTTCATCTTCCATATTTTCATTCAAGTAAAAATGAGAAAACTCGTGCAATAAAATTGCCATTCTCATTGGTACTGTAAATTTTTTAAAGTGAGCCTTACTCACTTGTATAATTCCTTTTGATTGGCTAATTCTTGCAGGTGTTTGAATAACCATTCCTCTTTTACTTCTTATATCATCAAAGTAATCTATTCTAAAATTACCTTCATCAGAAATATATGTGCTTCCATTAGGAAACTTTCCTGCACTCAATATTCCTGCATTGTCTGAAAATTGTTGAGCAAAATTGCAGAAATCTCTAATTTTAGGATTACTCCAATCAACACAATCCATTTTTCTCTCTAAAGGTCTTGCATCAATTTTAATTACTTTAAATGATGGGTCTTGTCCTTTTTTTAAATTACCATTTTCTTTATTATAAACAGATATTAAAGACTCATATGGAGAAATTGGCATCCTTACATAGAATTTTTGTGTTCCACTTACCATAGAGTGTCTATTAGTATAATCCGTATTAGGCTTATTAATATCTTTTACAACAATTTGAATTTTTTCAGGCTTTCCTGTAGCTACCTCAATCATAATTGTTAACGGCTTCTGTTTTGTTTTAAATAATATATTCATCTTTTAACTAACCAAATTATTATAGTTAATACTATTACTACCCCACTTCCTATTAATACATTGTTTAAAGGTATACCCTTTACCAATAATTCTTTTTTTTCGTTTTCGTAAGGTGTAAAAGGCATTATTCATCTCTTTCTAAATTAATAATATTTTCTTTAGATAGATAACCTCCTGCTAAACCTCCTGCTAAAACTCCCATCCATACACTTTTTTTTCTCCATAATGACAATATTGCTCCTAATACACTTCCTAAAACTGCTCCTTTCAACATTTCTTTTGACCCATTTTTAACTAATTCAGCTTTAGAATCATTAACAATAGTGTTGACACTATCTTGTGTAGATGATGGAATACTCATATTATTAGAAACATTTTTATTTCTATCTATTAATATATCATCTTCTTCTTCAAACATATATCAAAGAACTAATCTTTTTTTCTACTACTATATATAGCAAACCCAATGATTGCTAATGCCCCAACACCTAATAATATGTATGTTATTGTACTTCCTCCTCCTATTCCTGCTTGTGTAACACCACCTACATTTTGGTTTGCACCTGCCTCTAATTGTGCTAACATAGTAGATTGGTTAATCTTAGCAATTTGTAATTCGTGGGCTCTTTGCTCCGCTGCATTTTTAAAAGTTTTGTTTGCTGTATTTATTCCAATAATCTTTCCAAACACATCAAGACCTGTGCCTATAAGGTCGTTTGTAGTTACACCACTTTTACTTGAAGAATTATTACCTGCTTGGTTCATAAATGCATCTCTACTAACATCAGTATCAAAACTACTTACTTTTTCATTCCCTAATGGATTAGAACTTTTAATAAATGGTAATTGATTTGCTACAATTAATTCCATCATTCTTGTTCTTACACATAAATCTGTTAAATTAAAGGCAACTGCCCCCACTAAATCTCTTTTAGATGGTCTGGGGTCTATACTAACCCCACAACTAATTAATGCTTTTTGAACCATTGATGGTCTACCTTCAATAACTTTTGTTAATTCAGATAATATTAATTCTCTTGTCATATTAATGTCTTTTGTATTTTGTATTGCTTTTAAATTTTCCGTGAAATTATGGTATTCATATCTCATCTTATTTTTTTGCTATCATATATCCAACTGCAAACCCAATTGCTAACAATATAACAGGAGAATTTCCATATTGGGTATTTGAAATTCTTCTGTCTAAATCTTTTTTTTCACCTCGCAACTTATCTATCAACATTTCTTTCTTTGCTTCTTCTATTTGTCTTACTACATCTTTCTGATTATAATCATTTAAGGGTGGATTCGCATAAGCTGAACCTCCTGTTTCAATAACATTGCTTTGACTTGGAGTTCTTCCTGTTGCGTTAGCAAAATTAGTTTCCTTAATATCTGAAGAATTAAATAAATTCAATAAACTTCTGTCAGGATGTATAGTGCTTATATCTTGTAAGGCATCTTTTTTATATTTTCTTACTATCACCTTTAATCTGCTGATAATTTCTTTTACACTACGAGTTGGTTTTAAACCATAATTCTTTAAGAGTTCATTTGCTCCTAAAGAATTGTTAACTGCAATATATTCGTATAAATTCATTTTTTTTTTTTTAATGTCTTTACTAAATAAAATGGGGCTCAAAACAAATGCCTTTGCATATGCCTCAGCCCCATTTAAGATTTAATCTCCTAAGATAATATTTCTATTATCCTTGTAATGCACGAGCAACTCCTTGACCAAGAACAATTTTATCTTGTCTTACTACATTTGGATTACCATAACCACGAGCAATAGAATTGCCTGTTAATGCACGACCTTGAGAAACAGTTTCAGATGGGTACAAGTAAACTTTTAAAGTTCTTGTTGTAGCAATCTTATTAACTGTTAATGTAGTAAAGCCATCCCACTTGTAAGTGTGCTTTAAAACAGTAATGTCA
>TARA_R110001592_G_C13191071_1_pt1 | contig 19402 bp, 15 predicted proteins | sample TARA_R110001592 | Tara Oceans TARA_R110001592 (sample SAMEA4398387) | marine metagenome | biome: Polar Biome; feature: [SRF] surface water layer (ENVO:00010504); material: water (ENVO:00002006), including particulate matter (ENVO:01000060) such as... | depth 5 m | reverse complement strand
AGCAATATAGCCCTATTTATACCATTTAAAAAGCGCCTTATTCAATAGGATTAATTGTCTTATATCTATTTGATTCCTATTACTAAACCTTTATTTTAGTATTTAATAATATAGTAGAACGGAATAGTGTGAAAACAGGCATTTTTTAAAATTCATTTAATGTTTGATTATAACAGGCGCCGTGCACCATTAATACAACTCCTAATTTAGGCTGAATTAATACCTAACTTTAATAGAGAATCAAAATGAAGACAACATTACTTATTGTAATCTCCTTTCTTGTATTTTCATGTAATCCTTATGACAAAGAATTTTCGATAGAAGGTGAATATTCTATCATTGATTTTACAATGACCCCCGAGTTTGCAAAAGATTCAATTGCACGAAAAGATATATTACCAATTATTACTAGTCCCAATAGCACATTTATTTTTTCAAAGGACAATTCAACTGTTAATATTGATCCCAGGTTTGGTATGGAATTCTTTGGAGATTCCATTTATCAATATGAGATGGAGAATAAATTTATTGCCTTAACAAATAATGATAAAACCATAAATGTCCCATTTAAAAATGATAATGGAATAATAAGGCTATTTATTGACAGGAAAGGAATTGAGCAATTTTCAATTATACCAGCTAAGAATTAGTATACGTTTGGTAGATAGATTAAACCAAAAATTTTCTTCCATCACAAAAGTTTTTAAAAATGATGGAGAATAATGAAAATTCAGTTCCAAGTGAGCTCAAGCTTTATTGATTCAACAAACTTTTATACTATCCTATTTCTCGAAATTTACTGCTCACCAAGCCAAGAGGTATCCTAATGAACTTTTGAAAAGAAACTAACAACAGCACACAGTCAACTTTCGTCTAGCTTTGCTGTTTTTTTCTATTTAAAACAATAAGCCAATAGGCCAATGTGAAAATGAAAACCAGAGCAGCTACTAATATTCCCCAGCCATACAAATAGTGGTCGGATTGGGTTTTTAAAGCTGCAAAAATGATAACTCCTAATGCGGAAATTATTAAGGTATACAATGATTTTTTCATGATTTATTTACTTAACATTTTAAAGTACAGCCCAACCAGCTATAATAATGGATAATGGACTAAACAATCAACGCTGTCTGTCATTTACCTCCTATCACTCCATTAAATAAGAAATCAAATCCTAAAGATTCTTAATGCTAAGGTTCATTTGTAAACCTTACAGCATCAATGAATTTTTAATCAAGCCATAATTCGCTATCTCCTCCTTTGAAAAGGTAACAAAGGCCTCTACTAAGTTCTATAAATCTTTGCTGCCTTCAAAAGGAAAGGACCCCGATTACAGCAGTCTGCCACATCGTCACACTCAACTAAGAAAACAAGCCATTATGTCATTACTCAAATGCATAAATATGACGTATTGTCTTGTTTATCAAATCATTAAGTCATTTATGCAGTTGGCATTTACTTTGTTCAAAGAGTATAAAAAGAAGTTAAAAATTAAACATTTATAGCCATGACACTTATAAAAACAAACGGTAGAAAACCACAAGCTCCTGACTTTAACAATTGGTTGGACCAGTTATTTGATGTGCCCTCCTCTTTTGTTTTGGGAAATCCTGAAAAGCGATTCAATGGTAACAGCCCAGCAGTAAACATTAAAGAAAATGATAAAGAATTCCTTTTGGATGTAGCTGCTCCGGGTTTGAAAAAAGAAGATTTTAACATCTCCTTTGAAAAAAATCACCTGACCATTTCTGCAAGTAAAAAAACGGAAACAGAGGAGAAAGAGGAGTCTCACAAAGTTAAAAGAACTGAGTTTCATTACGAAAGCTTCGAAAGGTCTTTCTTAATTGAAGAAGACAGGATAGATGTAGATCAAATCAACGCTCAGTATCAGGACGGAATCCTTAAATTAGTCCTTCCTAAAAAAGAAGAAGACAAAAGAGTGAAGCAAATCACTGTATCTTAATCGGGAACAAGTCCTGAAGTAAATTAAAAAAAGTTCCTTGGTTAGCCAAGGAACTTTTTTTCGTTTTATTTCTATTAGGCCCCATAGGTTTGCTTAGCTCCAGCCGAATAGTTGTGCTGCATTACCACCGAGTATTGCTGCCTGCTCCTGTGACGAGAGGTGTGAGAGGTGCTCCAGCAGGTCCTCACGGTAGCGGCGGTAGGAGTCTGGTGTCGCAGCTGTATTGAAGCCCCCGCCATAAATCATCCTTTCGGCGCCCCAGGCACTGGTCAATTGGCGGATGATCGGCCTGATATCCTGATGAGGATAGCTTTCTGATGCGGGAATCGCCGCTAGCTTCATTACTGTGTTAGGAAAGTCAGCCCAGCGCAATACCCTGGCATATTCCTCTGGTGATCCTTGAAACGGACGCCCAAGATGATCGATGATCACGGTGGTGTCAGAAAATTCCCGAATATAACGCTCGAAGCCTGGAGCATAGCGGGGTTCGAAATGCAATTGCACAGCAACGCCGGCATCGGCGACACTACGCCACCATTTACGGAGTTCCGGTTTCCTAAACGGAGGCAACCGATCGGGAGCGTAAGCATGAACCCGGGACGCAATAATACTCCCTTCCCGGTCCTTCAAAAATGATGGCATCGCAGCCAGCGAATCAGGCTGGTCAGCGAAAAACAGGCAGGTACCCTTCAGTCGACCCCCACCAACTTCCAAACAATGATCCAGGTAGCGATGGTCGTCCTGGTACGGTTCCGGATGGACAACGATTGCGTATTTAACCCCTGCTCCGTCCATACAGCTCAGCAGGTGCTCTGGAGTGGCAGCGGCATCAGGTTGATAGGGTCCGTTGGGATGATAAGGAAATTCATTGCTGTCCGAGCCTGCAAAACAGTGCAGATGGGTATCGACGACCGGCAGATCGCTGTGGGCCTTCTCCGCCCACGACCTCGAAGTCAGTGCAAGGCTTGCAAGTGATCCACCTAAGATCCCTAGGCAGTCACGGCGTTTGATGCAATTCACCTCGTGACCTTTTTTCGATTGGCTTTGTTGCCTGCCGAAATAAATGGCTGTTGGATGGTTATTTGTATTAAAGGGTTTCATTTTCAAGGCTATATGGGTTTGGTATAACAACCCTTAAAAGTTACTACAGTCTTCCTAAAAAGACAAATGAATAGCTGGATGGACTGCAAAATTATTTCTTTGAAAAGGATAGGCTTGATTAAACCCTCCTTGTAAAGGCAATTTGGTAAAACCTCGAACCCTGCAATTACTTTTTAGCGTACGTTGGTCCAATAAGCTACCAAGGCAGTTGTATTTCCTTTCGAATCCGGAATACCGTTGAAACAAACCTTTTAAAGTTTTTATGACAACAACATGCTTTAGTGTTCCAAATTAATAATACAAACCTCAGCGATGTCACCCAACAGGGTGATTTGATCTTAATAATGACTCGTTTTTAAATAAGTTTACAGATTACATTTTAAAATATTAATATAGGTTTATGGTTTCGAAAAAATCCCCCTTAATGGATAAGGGGGATTGGCTGAAAATGAGATTTGGGTTGATTATAAGATGGCTTACGACATCGAACCCAGAAATTGTTATTTATTTCATTATAAAACCTTTCACGAATAAATTTTCAACGTACTGCGGTCTATTTTACCAAAGGTCTTCTCCGTAAGACCAACCTTCGCGAACTGGTTCTTTAATGTATGCATCTAACTCCGGACGACCAACGGCCTTCATGTTTTTTGCGTCGTAATTGATAGTTCCGCCAAAACGTTGGGCTAGTACTCCAACTAGTCCCATTTCTGTTAAGTCTGCACCGTAATCGAAATTTGAGCCCGGCAAGGTGTCGTTTTTTATGGCAGCCACCCATTCTTGTACTGGTTTTTCTTCGGCCACTCTCGGAATGGTTTCTGCTGGTTTATTCTTTTGGAAATCTGCCCATTCTTCTTCAGGAACAAGTAATCGAGGATTGTTTGGACGACCTCCATGATAAAGTGTCTTCTTAGAACCAATCATAATCATCCCATTGTCCGGCATTTCTTTAAGCCCATACTCTTCCTTTAATTCGGGTGTGCCCATGCCTTCTATCCATTTCATTGTAACAGGTGGTTTATTACCACGAGCTCCAAATTGCCATGTTATCGTTGATTCCTGGGCAATCATACTATGATCTGGAACTTCAGGATTTGGTATCACGGCATCTACAGTATGTGGCATTCCGAGATCCAATGCCCAAAAAGGAGCGTCTAAAGTATGACAACACCAGTCGGCCATTGCTCCGCTACCAAAATCGTAGAAAGATCTCCATGATTTAGGTGCATATTCATTATTAAAAGGACGATCAGCTGCGGGACCTTTCCATAAATCCCAATCTAAACCCTCAGGTACTTCATGTTCTGGAAATGGAAACCCTTCAGGCTTCGAGAAATATCCATCCGGGTTAAATGTTGTTGGACCTCCCCATCTAATTACTTCTTTTACCTCCCCAAGAACACCTGCATCATACCACTCTTTTACTAATCTAATTCCATGGGTTGTATGGCCTTGATTTGCCATTTGTGAAACGATACCATAATGTTTTGCAGCTTTTTTCATAGTGCGACATTGCCAAATATTATGCACCAGTGGTTTTTCAACCAATACATGTTTCCCAAGTTGCATGGCAGCCATTGCAGCAGGGAAATGGGTGTGGTCAGGTGTAGCAATCATAACGGCATCAATTTCGTTGGCCATTTCGTCGAACATCACCCTGAAATCCTTGTACTTTTTAGCCTTAGGTACCCTTTTGTATGCTTGCTCAGTCATTCTGTCATCAACATCGCACATGGCCACAATATCCTCTACGGCAACCTGACTCCAACTGGCGTGACCTCTGGCTCCAACACCAATCATTGCAAAACGCAATTTTGTGCTTGGTGGACGTTCAATAAAATTAGGGATGAATAATGCTCCTAAACCAGCTGTTGAAGCTGATTTTAGAAATGTTCTTCTTGTTGATTTCATTATATTCTTTTGATTTAGGTATAACTTGACTATCCAATTTAAAAACCCAAATTGATTTTTTTTGAGCCAGTTTAAGCACTGGCAAAAAGACAAGGGGTATCTAATTGGAGCCAATTTGGTTTATCTCCAGTCAAAATACTTTATTTTTTTGTCTTTTGGGCATAAAACACTTCTGATTTGTATATTTTGTTTAAGGCTAAAATCCAAGAGGTTCCACGTATCCGATCTGGTCTTAGTTTAGCGAAGCGTAACTTAGACCTATCATGAAGAAAGTTTTCAACTTTCGGTATTGAAGAGAAACGCTTTTTGCATTGACTTCGGCTCCGCTCAGTCACCTATACCATAGTCGAAAAAAACAATTCAATAGGAATGAGATTCATTATAAGTTGTAGATAAATTTCCGCCTTGTAGATTTCGGCATCAAGAAATTTAAGTAGGAGTTGAGAATGGCATAGGCATTGTTTGACGAAGTTTTGGAGTCTGAACCCTATAAACAACAAGTACTAAATAAAAAAACAAATGCGATTTCCTTGATGTGGGAAAACCAGATGCTGCTCCACGATATTTGTAATCAATTCTTATTTTCTTTTTGTCCATCTGCCGGGATCAATTGAAGTATGAAATACCCCCACAATAATTACTGTTTTCTTCGAATCATCAATGGTATAATGAATCATAAAAGGGAATATATCCAACACAGTCGTTTGAACAGCATCGTAACGAATCGATGAAATTTTGGGGTTTTGTCTTATACGTAAAACCTTGTTTCTAACTTCCTGGATAAAACGTTTACCTAAGCCTTTTTCTTTAGAATTGTACCAAGATGCCGCTTCTGAAATATCTTTTCTGGCAATTGGTAAAATTTCTGAATCGTACATCTAAAGGTCTTTTTCAATACTGTCCATAGCTGAATCAAAATTTAGTGCTTGTTCAGCATTATTCTTGAAGTCATCAAGACGTTTTTTTACTTCTTCTTTTTGCCATTCCGGAATATCAATCTTTTCCTGATCTATTCCCTTGTATTTAGCCTTGAGTTCATTCCATTCAGAGATGGGAATATATACACCCGTAGTTTTGCCCGTACTATCTGAAATATATTGAAGCTTCATAATCACATTAATTAATTTGAGCGTTCACCACTTGTAAAACAGCATCGAATTTGTTAAACTTTTTCTATTTTGATCTCCTATTTAACCTTAAATAAGGTAAAAACAATACTATTAAGATTATCATTAAAAACTGCCTATCTTAATGATAACACTAAAAACCATTTGATTTTCGCTCTTTCCAAGCGGTCTTTTTTAACAACTATCGATTGAAAACCCTTAAAAATAAGGATTTTTATTTATTTCAATAATTGAGCATCAACCAATCAACGGAAAAATTTGATTTATAGTTTACCCAAGTATTATTTATACAATGGAGTCAATATTTGGTTAAACTAATAACTATTCGGGTGCAATGGATAATTAGGTGGCTCTGAAAGCCGATCACAACAGAAACAAATAAGATGTGAATTATTAAAACTGAATACTTTAATAAATTAAGTCTATAAATAAAAAGAAGGAAAAAATGTTGAATCAGAGCTATTTCGAGTTAAACATTCAATGGATGGTTTAAACAGCTTTTATTTTTATCCACAAACTGGCAGTAATACGTTCATTTTTTTTTCCCTGAGTTACACAGGCCATGAGGTGCTCCGCTACAGGACAGGCCCTGAATAAGACAGGGTATACATGATGAAAAGAAACGAACCAAAGAAAAATCTAGCCAAAAGAAATCTTCTATAACAAGGGCCTCGTACCTTTGTAGTTTTGGACCCGGCCACGGCGCTCTTAGTTTAGCGAATACATTAAATTTTGCCAAGGAAAAGGACGCCTTAACAAATACATTGACACATCTCCAAGTATTGACTTCTTCACGGAAAGTTAAGCGTGCATCATTGTTCGCTATCACTATCAATAAGCCAATAATTCCTCCAATAAGCCAGGATTCACCTCTTTTATATACGCTTTCATCTGAAAGTCTAGTTCATTCGCTTTACTTGTATCTGTCCCATACAAATCCTTTAATTCCCCAAAATCTGAAGCCAGGTTATAAAGCTCCAATTTTCCGGTTTTCCAAAACCTGATGACTTTGTAATTTCCTTGAATAAGGGCTGAATGTGGATAGGCCTTGCTGTACCGGTGAAAGACCAGGTAATCTTTGTTTCTGCTAACTTTTCCTTTTCCTCCTGATTGAACAATACCTGCAAAACTTCCCCCATCCAGGTCCTCGGGCAAAGGCTGGCTATAACCTGCCAATTCACCAATGGTCGGTAAAATATCCCAACCTCCCACGGATTCGTGACTCATTTTCCCGGGTGCTATTCCAGGGCCTTTAACCATAAAAGGTACCCGTATGCCTCCCTCATAAAGGGTCCATTTTCCACCACGTAGGGGAAAATTCCGCATAGGCTTGTCGAAGGTATCAGGATGCAGCATTTTTCGCTTGGATGGTACTGGAGGAAGGAATTCAACCCCTCCATTGTCAGCCATAAAGATGATATAGGTGTTTTCCGCAATACCGAGTTGTTCCACCTTCTCCATTATGTCACCCACAGTTCGGTCCATGTCCTCCAACATCCCTGCCCAGCCAGGATTATTGTGCTTCACTCCTTTTGCCTTATTCCGGTATTTATCAAGGGTAGTTTGCTTGGTCTGAATGTCTACATGAGGGGCATAATGGCTAATTTGGAGGTAAAAGGGATTGCCTTCCCGGACCTGTCTTTGCATGAAATTCATTGCCCTTCCTGTTATCGAGGAGCTCCGCTTAGGGTCATCATTGATGAACAATCCCTCCCACTTATCTTCTTTATTGGTCATTAGATTTCCGTGGGAATTGCGGGTATCACCGTCACTTTCATCATAGCCCAGGTCTTCCGGGAAAATCTCTGCCCTTAAGTCCCACTTGCCAAAATGAGCGGTTTTGTAACCCGGATCTATGGCTTTCAATAAAAGGGGAATGGTGATTTTCTGCTCCTTGGAATAGGGCTGGTAATTTTTGGAGAATATTTCATCTCCCTGCCTTGCAGGCGTTTGTCCAAATAAAATACTCCGTCGGGAAGGAGAACAAATGGCAGCGGGTGCATAGGCATTGGTAAAACGAATGCCCTCCCTGCCCAACCTGTCAATGTTGGGCGTCTCATAATAATCACTTTTTGATTCCCGAATCCGGTCATCCATACCTATGGAGGTGCTGCTCCAACCCTGGTCATCGGTTAGTATAAAAATAAAATTTGGCGGAGCTAACTTCCCTGGTTTATTGACAAGTTTAAAGCTTCCTGCACCAATCAACGTTATAACGGAAAGCATAAAAATCAAAAGTATTCTTTTCATGTTTTTGGTGTTTGTCGGTTGAATTGAAAGCTTAATAAATTAAAAACCATAGCTCACTTCCGTTGGCCTTTTTGAAAATAATTGAACCGCGATAACATTTCATTGGGAAATTGGTCTTTGATCTCCAGGAACAAAGGGGAATTGTCTTTAATAATTCCCATTCGGGTACTTCCCGGATATTCACCACTAAATATTTCATCACGTAACTGAAGGGAATTTCCATGCGAAGAAAAAACCGTCTCTGTTGCCTCGTTATGGATTTGAAGACCAGGTTTAATCTCTGATGCCAGATTTGCAGTAATGTTCCAATATCCTATTTTGATTGTTGCGGTTCCATTTTCAATTTTTCCTTCCATCCATTCAGTATCTTTAACTACTTTCCCAGCTTGAATGACAGCAAAAAACCGCATTTTAGCCGTTTTGGTAGTGCTACTTGCCTTGAGATGATACTGATTATTCTTATAGGACTTTAGACTCCCATCTTCCTTCATCGTTTTTCTCCAATTTACTGCTGCTACCTCAAAAGTGTCGCTTAGGTGAAAGGTCAAATCTTCTGAAGCCCAGAGCCTTCCTTTTCCTGCTCCATTCTCCAGCTGTACAGCAAAGGTTTGGTTATTCTCGTCAATTGTCATTTCCTCAAGGCTATGGATGAGCCATGACCAATCCACCTCCTTGGTGGCCTCCAACTCATCATAGACAAGGACCACATCCGGTTTTAGCATTACCAGGTGCCTAAAGTTTTTCACTACGGAATATTCCTCACCAGTTTCTTTACTCTGATAAGCTTGAGAAGCATCTCCTTTGGCATAGGCCAGCTCATCCGCCTGCAGAAACCTGGAAATCCATCCAAAAGCTTCTGTGCTATAAGGTTGGCCTGCCCCGTCTACCAGTATACCATTCTGACTTTTTGTATGCTGGTACCAGCCTGTACGGTGTGGGTCTTTCATGGATACCTTATAACCTGTTCTGTAAAACAGTTTTTTTCCTCCATAGAGAATATTGAAAACGTTTTGGTCGGAAAGCATGTGCCCATAGGAGCCAAAGGGACTGGAACGCATCGCTACCATCAAGTTATCTTTGGTGTTGGTAATCTCACTGTGCATGGCCACCAGGCCTATATCAGTAAAAGACCTTCCCATAGGCAAGTCCAGTTGCTTAGGCAAATCGGGAGTAGGTAAATTACGGGTCTTTGTAAGCCGTATCCACCTCAGGACGGGCTCCTCCGATAGGTGCGATTTATCGTATTTTAAACATTCATTTGCATACCAGGCAGCTATTGGGTTTCCCGTTAGCTTTGCCAGCTCCAGGGCAAAGGCCACATAGTCGATACCTGGAACATTCACTTCTTCTGAATTGTCAGCAAAACCATCTGAGGCAGCACCTGGAGGAATATGGTAGATCATCCAATCGGCTTGGTTTTGGTACCAAGGATGTGCATTGATAAAGTCAAACCCTGTGAATTTTTTTATGTACAAGGGAATGTCTATCATGGTTTCCATATTCATTCGGAAATAAGAGACGCCTTCTGACCACCCACCGTCCATACCTCCCAATACAGGAGCTCTTGCCAAAAACAATTCATAGGCATAAGCCATCCACTTGGCTGCTTCCGGTTCATCCCCATAAACGGCCAGGCTTGTTTGAAAAAAATAATGGAGAATATGTTGCCATACATGTCCACTCAATACCTTGGCCTCAATATTATTTATCCAGTCATCGTAAAAATGGGATGCCCTTGCTTTAATGGATTCAAGTAAGGTAAATTTTTGCTTTTCACTAAGCCTGTCATAAAAAGTGTCATAGACCATGGCCATGGCAAGCATACAACGTGCATCACTAAAATCATTGGTACTCGATACGCCCTTTGGGTCCCAATTGCTTACCTCAATTGCCATTTGAATAGCTTTCTCAGCATAGGCCTCTTTGCCACTTAAAATATAGGCCTCGGATAAGGAAACTACGGCATCATAAACTTCAGTACCAAGTTCCTTGCTGGCATCAAGGCGAAGCTTTCTTTCCTGTTCTGCCTCTTCTCCTTTTCGTTTGGGCGTACCATCTTGCTCTTTAAGTATACCTGTAAGAAGGGCTAATTCAGCACTATTTATAATGGCTCGGGTATCTGCATTTGGCTCCAACCGACGAAGTTGGCCTAGTTCTGGTGCAGTAGCAAGTACTCTTGGGTGCTGCTTTGGCAATGACCGTAAAAATTGTTCGGCACTGTGGGATACCATCGGAATGGCTCCTTCGTCCACTTTAAAATGCTGAACATTAGACCAATTCTCTCCACTTTGCTTGAATTGCCAATACCAGGAACCGCTTTCCAGTATTTGGTGGGGGTTAAACATTGCCCAAGGGCTGTTTTTTATTTCAAGGATTTTATTTGGCGTAGAAAAATCTTTTTCAGTAGATAGCCGAACATCGTAGTGGATATTCTCCCCTTTTATTAAAGGCCATCTCAATACGGGGGGATTTAGCTGGGCAAGCATTCCTGCAGATGGTTTAGGGTAATCCAGGTAGCGGGGATAAACCACTTTCAAAAGATTGGTTTTTTGAAGAACTGCCAACTCTTGCGTCTTTTCCCCACATCCGAGAATTATTAGGCCACAAAACAGCACATAACCTAGGGTAAGAAAGCTATAATTTTGGTTAGGCTTGTTGCTTAAGCCAAATGGAACCATTAATTTATCTTTAGGTTTTTTCATTTACCAAGCTCCCACACTTTAAAGTTTTTGTACCTAAAATGGGTCCACTGCATCTGTCTAAACCCTATTTTTCCCCCTTCTAAAACTGGACCATAATCATTCTTATCCGTCCAGTCTATTATTTTCCGACCATCGACATACATGATTATTCGAGAATCGTCTTTTATCAATTTGAGTTTATGTATTTCTTTTGAGGCTACAGGAATGCCAGGTTCTTCTTGCTGCACCAGATGAAAACCACTGTTCTTCCTTAGATGTGAAACCTCCCTTCCGGGATTGTTCCTCCCGTTGGCATAGTAGGAAATGTGGTAAGTATTAAAATCCTCACTCTTGGTATATTGACTAAATGTCCCATCTCTCAAGGGAAAGGAGGAGCCAAACAGGTCCTCTCCATTTTTACCTTTGGCAGCAAAAAACAAGATGCACAGGCCAGCCTCAGTATTTAGGTTTTGGGCCTCCCATTCGGCAACAAAACTCTCTGGAAAATCCTCCGGGCACCAAAAAACATGGTGAAATTCCTCTTGGGGCGAGTACATTTCCATCCAGCCATTTCTAAATTCAACCTTTCCAGGCCCTTCCATTACCCATTCCTCTACAGCTTTTGCTGAAAACAGCGTATTTTCATAAATCAGTTGGCCTTTTTGAATTTCCAACGACTGTCCAAAACTTTTGTTCTGGCAATAGCAGAAGACAATAAGCAGGAAAAGTATCCTTATCATTCTTACTTGGAAATTCATTTGCCCCTATTTCTATTTTTCATTAATCTTTGGTCTGGAATAGGAAAATATCTCAAACTATTTTAACCGGATGGCTCAACTTTTTGCTAAAATTTTGTGCAAAGCGATTTCAGGGCTTCAAATATCAACACGAGAAAATTAAAATAGGAGAAAATTTCTCCTCTCCCATTTTAATTTTTTATTCCTGAGCAAATACTATTAATAACCTGGATTTTGAGAAATAGCTGGTTGAGACCTATCAATTTCATGTTGCGGAATCGGTCGCAACAAATGCATTTCCGATAAATTCCCATTTGCCTTGGTCCAGAAGTTGTACTTCTCGGTTCTCTCAATCAATTTTTCTGTTCTTTTCAGATCAAACCAACGGTTGAATTCACCCATCAATTCCCTTCCACTTTCATCAAGAATTAAATCAATAGATATCGTAGCGGGAGTTGCCCGGTAAGACTCTGTTTCCAATGAACTTAGAATCTCAGGAAATTTAGCTTTCTGGGGATTCACTCCTTCACCTACCGCGCGATCCAAAACTTTATTATAATACACATCAGCACCACCTAAAGCTCCTCCGGAGGCACCTTTTACAATGGCTTCAGCCGCCAAGAGGTAGGCCTCAGCAGACCTGAACAAAGCAAAGTCAAAAGTACCGTAACCATCTCCATAAGGAATATTCGGCTCCCAGAATTTCCACATGGAAGGCCTGGTAGCGGTTAGTCTTGAAATGGCTACTCCACTTATAATTTGCTCATGATTCATCACTGCATATTTTTTTGATCCTCCTTCATCAATGCCTTTATCTGCGCCATAAGCCGGCTGATTCCACGGGGTCCAATAGGCAACTGTATCACCGATTTCATAGCTCACTGTCAAGTTTGGATCTTCGAAACTATAGGCATAATTGTTTACAGGTTGCAAGGCATAAATCACCCTTAGAAAATTGTGTGAATACCTACTATCCAACTGAGGATCAAACATTCTGTACAGGGAGGGAGTAGGCTCATTGGGACTTAGGTGACGGTTATAATCACTGGTTCTTCCATTACTTCCTACCAATTCGCTGTTTCCAGGAAATAGAGAATGGTAATAATTACCTGGTTCTCTATTGTCCCCCTCATTGGCATTGGTCAATACATCATCATTGTATTGAATCGCAAATATTACTTCACTGTTACTAGCATCCTGCGAACCTGTATATTGAGTAAGCGGATTTTCGGTTCTGATAGGGAAAAGCGTCTTGTAATTCTGAACCAATGGATAAGCAGCTATAACTTGATCTGCATAGGTCAAGGCCTTATTAAAATCATCCGAACTACCTCCCAAAGCGTTGTTAAAATTCCATCCCCTGGTCAAATATACTTTCGCCAAAAGAAATTGAGCCGCTCCTTTCGTAACCCTTCCATAATCAGTTGCCTCCTCAGGAAGATCTGCTTCTGCTTCTGTTAAGTCTTTTAAAATTTGGGTATAAATATTGGCAGAAGATTCTCTTACCACCGCTTTGTTGGCTGTGATGGTTTCTTCCAAAGGCATGGGAACATCTCCCCAAGTCTGTACCAGGTAAAAATACGACAAGGCACGCAAAAACTTGGCTTCACCAACCCTTGCCGCTTTGGTAGTAGGGTTAGCATAAGTAATGTCATCAGCCCTACTTATAGCAGCATTCGTCCGACCTATTTCTCTGTAAAATATATCCCATGGCCCAGTAAAGGTTTCTGAGGTAATGTTTACGTAGGTGTCAAGCGCAGGTCCTTGACCTACTGCTTTTTCACTCCAGCCTCCATTTTGGAAAAGGTCAGTACCAGGCAAGGCAATGGGATATTGGAGAACAAAATCTCGCAATAGGGGATAACAAGATTTAATCAAGTCCTCATATCCTTCTTCTGTGGTAATGTAGGAATCAGTGGTAATATTTGAAATGGACTCTTCCTTTAGAAAATCCTGACATCCTGCTCCACCAAACATCAGTAGAAAAAACAGGACTATATATTGAAGGTTATATCTTTTCATTGTTAAAATATTTTAAGTTTCAGATAAGAAAATTAGAAGGATGCGCTAACTCCAAATTGAATTATGGAATGGGGAACATCATCCTGATAGGTACCTGAATTAAATTCCGGATCCATCCAAACGTTTTTTTCCTTGGTAAAAACATAAACATTATTGGCCTGTCCATACAGCCTTAGATTACTAAACTTGATGGTGTTGAGCAGATTGTTAGGCAAGTTATAACCAAGTGTAATGTTTGAAATCCTCCAAAAGCTGGCATCTTTGTATTGTATGGCTTCCCGGTAAGGATTGTTTTGCCATACGCCATAATAATCATCGGTAGGATTATTTTCTGTCCAGTAATTAAGGTTCAAGCCATTATAACGGTTACTTCCCAGGTCTCCCATAGTTCCTTGCAAAAGGCTGTTTCTAAACTGCACGCCTTGTCGGGTGTAGATAAAAATGGACAGGTCCCAATCTTTATAGGTAAAGGTATTGCTGATACCTGCCATCCATTTTGGTAACTGATTACCTAAAATTATCCGATCATCTATTCCACCTGATGAAGAAATGGTGCCATCATTGTTTTGGTCAACCACTTTTACAGAGCCAGGAACTTGTCCATAAGCCAAAGCTGCTTCCTTTTCATCCAATTGCCAAATTCCATCAAATTCATAATAGTAATTTGAATTTAAAGACTGTCCTACAAAAAGTTTATTGGCAATGTCCTCTTGAACAGTGCCCCCGTACAGTTCTAAAATTTCATTGTGGTTTGATGAGAAATTGATAGAAGTATTCCATCTGAAATCCTGGGTTTGAACATTTACCGAATTAATGGTTACTTCAATACCCCTGTTAAGTAATTTCCCCACATTGGAAGTTACAGCACCAAAGCCCAGTGAAGTAGGAATGGCCACATTTTGGATCAGGTCATTGGTTTTCTTATTGTACAGTTCTACTTCGGTATTAATTCTATTTCCCAAAAAGCCCATGTTGATCCCCAAGTTGAATTCTTCACTGTTCTCCCATCTTAAATCAGCATTACCAATATTCCTCGGAGCATAACCATAAGCAGGGTTGCCATTGAAATCATAGGCAGTTCTACTTAGGTAGGCCTGTGTAGAATAAGGGGCTACGACATCATTCCCAACCCGACCATAACTTAATCGAAGTTTTAAATCAGAAAAGAAATTAAGGTTTTGAATAAACTTCTCATCCCCAAGTCTGTAAGCAATGGCTGCAGATGGGAAAAAGGCCCATTGGTTCCCTACTGCTAATACAGAAGAACCATCATACCTTCCTGTTAAAGTTAAAAGGTACTTGTCATTAAATATATAATTTAACCTACCCATATAGGACATTATGGACCTTTCTACCAAGTTACTTCCAACACCGTTTATTTGAGCGGCAGTATTCAATGCATAAAAGCTTGAATTATAAGCCAGGTTCTCCACACTTATGCTAGAGGTTTCAAATCTTTCCTGAAGTGCACTCTGCACTGCCGTAATATTAAAGTCGTGCAGCCCCCTTTTAAATTTATAATTAATGATATTGTCCCAGGTATAGGAACCATTAAAGGTAAAATCATTCCCTGCACTTGGTAATTTATTTATCCTGCTTTTGGAATCTGCTCCCCTATATTCTCCTCTTCTACTGTTAAACACAGAAGCTGACAAAGAAGACCTGTATGAAAACCCTTCAAATGGGGTGAGTTCGATGTATCCATTGCCAAGAAAGTTAGATACCCTGGTTTCATCCTGAAAATTTTTGGCCGCGACTTCTGTCAGCGGATTGTTGACCTGAGTATCTTTGATTCCCATCCAAAAGGCATATCCGTCCACATTTTTGTCGTTGGTTTCTGTAGGATTGGTCAAATCATCATAGAAGATAGTACCTGTAGGCCTAGCCCTGTATGCATTCCTTAAGGTTTCAAATGAACCAGTACTTAAAATACTATAGGTATAATAGGTGTTAAAGCCTACCTTAACTATATTATTCAATTTGCTATCCATGCTCCCCTTTAGGTTAAACCGCTCATAACCTGTGTACAATACATTGCCTTTTTCATTTAAATAGCCAGTGGAGAAATAATGGGTAGTGTTTTCATTTCCACCTGAGAGCGCAACTACGTGACTGGTTTGAAGAGAAGGAGCGGTCACCTCATCTACCCAATTCACTGACCTGCCACTTTGAACATTGTCTAGTTGGGCAGTAGTCCAAACTACCTGAGCATTGGGATTTTCAGCAATAACCACATCGTTGTATGCTGTATAAAACTCCTGAGCGTTCATTAGATCTGGTAAAAAGGCTGGTGTTTTAACCCCGGCATATCCCTCATAAGTAACTTTGGTTTTACCCTTAACTCCTTTTTTGGTGGTAATTATGATTACTCCATTGGCCCCTCGAGCACCATATATGGCGGAGGAAGAAGCATCCTTCAAAACATCCATAGATGCGATGTCACTTGGATTTAAAGTATTCAGCCTACCTCCCATCACTCCATCTATTACAACCAGAGGTTCATTACTGAACCCTATGGACTGTAGACCTCTTATATCGATGGTATAGTCAGATCCAGGACGTGAATTAATCTTATTGACGTTGACACCCGCAACCTGACCTTGAAGGGCCTTTGCAGCCTGAACTGGGTTTTGCCTCACAATCGCTTCCGAATCAACCGAGCCAACAGCACCGGTTAAATCACTTTTCTTAACTTCTCCATAACCAACCACCACGACTTCTTCCAGCGCAGAGGCATCAAGTTCTAATTTAATATTCAACGTAGACTGATTACCAACCTTAACATTCTGAGCCTTATAACCAATATAAGAGAAAACCAAAGTTGCTCCTTCTTCTACGGTAAGAGAATATTTTCCATCCAAATCGGAAACCGTCCCTCTTGTAGATCCTTGAACAGTTATGGTTGCTCCTGGCAATGGGGAACCTTCATCATCAGTGATAACACCTGAAACATTTACATCAGCCAAGACTTCCTCTATATTTTTAGACATTGGAGAGGGTGAATCCGCTATTCTAACGTGGATATTATTGTTCACTTGCCGAAACTGAAGATTAGTTTGTCCGGAAAATGATTGTAAAAGATCGTAGAGACTTTGGGTTTTATTGGTTGTAGAAACCTTGTCAACATCCTTCATTTCTTTAGCTGAGTAAACAAAGCTAAAACCGGAAAGGTCTTCAATGATGGAAAATGCTTTTTCAACTTGAATGTCTTCAAGAGAAAGCCGGATCATTACCTCTTCTATGTCCTTGATTTGTGCATTACCGTTGTGACCAAAAAGGAAACTCATGGTTAAGCACTGAATCAGAAAGGCATAGGTAAATAGTTTTGTCATGCGTATAACATGGAATAGTACAAGTTTTTTCATATCTTTACTACAATTATTTTAGACTATTGAACAATGGTTTAATTAATTTAGACGGATAACCTATCTCAAAATTTGTATCCGCCAATTCTGTAAGCCGAAGATGTTGACGCATCTTCGGTTTACTTTTTGTTTCAAGTTTAATTCATTGGCATTTTGGTATTGGGTTAAAATCTTATTTCAACTTGATCTCTATTGATTGTAAATTTAAATTTAGAGGCATAACTTAAGCCTTTCAAGACATTTTTAAGGGTTTCATCCTTAAATTTTCCTGAAAGAAATATTTCCTTTTGAGGGGTATTATGCACCCTAATTTTTACCCCATACCAATTTTCCAAGGTTTTAATGCTTTCTTCCAAGGATGTTTTATCAAATAAAATGGTTTTGTTGGTCCAGCTCAGGATTTTATCCCTATTGAATTCTCTCTTTTTTAAAACTCCTTTAGTATTGTCCAATAACAAAGCCTCACCTGGATCCAATAACTCAAATTGATTATTTATGGCGCTTTCAACTGCCACTTTGCCTTCTATTAGGGCAATGTCAATTTGTTCAGGATTGTAGGCGTTAACAACAAAGGAAGTACCTAAAGCAGTTACTTTAGAAACGCCACTATGCACAATAAATGGCTTCAAACTGTCTTTAGCTATCTCAAAATAGGCCTCTCCATTTAAGTAAACCGCTCTGCTATTTTTGTCGAATATTTTGGGGTAACGAAAGGTAGAACCAGAATTTAGCAATACTTTAGTGCCATCCTTTAAAGTTAATTGTACTTTAACACCTGGCTCCGCTTTTTTTATTTCGTATACGATAGCTGCTATTTCTTCTACCTGAACGGGTTGATACAATTGAGAATAGATCAATGCCCCCATAAAAACCAGTAAAAAAGAAATTATAGCCACCTTGACCCACAAGAAACCATTCCTTTTCTTGGAAGAATTTTGATACGAACTACTTTTTAAAACCCCAATTGGATTAAGTGGGATAACTATGTTTTCTTCCTCTGGATATCGAATTTCAAGATCCTTATCGATTCTATCCCAGAGAAATTTTTGCTCTTTATCGGGTAAATTAAATTTCTTGGTGGATAGATTGAGAATAAGCTCCCTTGCTTGGGATGCTTCATATAACTTATAAGGCACTTTATCAAAAATATTTTCCCAATACAAATTGTCCGACGTCGTTGGTTTCAGCACCCATCTTCTAAAGTTGGGATCCAACACAAAATCTTCCACTTCATATTTTCGTATATCCATATTTTATTAATTCATGGATATAATACTTGAAAAAGGAAAACCTATCCTCCCTTTATAATATATTTTTAAAGATTTACATTTCCAGCAAAATACAGCCTCATTTTATGCGAAAAGGCGAGGATAAAATAAGTAATATAATAGAAACTATAAATAGAAAAGGTGCAGCGATACTATAGGGAAAACAATAAAGTACTTACAACCATAAGAAAGAATACAATCAACATTTTCTTTTTTAGCGTATTGATGGCTTTCCATGCCAGGGTATAGGCTGACTGAAGATTAAGCCCCATTATATGGGTTATATCATCATAAGAATGGTTGTCAAAAAATAAGTAATGAATAATTTCTTTTTGACGGAGGGGCAATTTGTCAATACAGACCAATAAATTTTTCCTTTTCAATTCATCAGTTTCCACATCGAAGCATTCAAAATTATCCAATAATGCAACTTCCTCATAGTCCTCAAGCGATTGGGTACTGTACCTTTTTTTATCCTTACCTACTTCTTTGTAAATCTTATGACTTAAGCACTTAAAAAGGTAAAGCCTTATGTTGTCGGTGTTTCCAAGTCTTTTTCTGGAATTCCAGATGGTCAAAAAGACATCATGAATGCAATCTTTAATTAAACTATTGTCTTGTTTAATAGACATTCCCATAGTATAAAGATCGCGTGAATACCTTAGGTATAAACTTTCCAGACCATTCTTATCTCCATTCTTTACCTTTTGCCAAAGTATCAAATCATTAGAATGATCTATGGTATTACCTTTAAAAGACTTGGTATACATTCTTGTTAAATTGGGCTTTTCAGAATGTTAAAGTAAAAATTAATCTTTTAAAAGAAAAATTTTTAAACTTAAGTCCATCGTATTAATCAAATAAAAAATAATCCTAAGATTGAACAAATAGGAAGGGTTGAGGTGATGAAGAACTTCTTTTGAAAAAAAGGGCAAAAAAAAGACCCGTAGAATGATCTACGGGTCTGTAATAATGAA
>TARA_R110001592_G_scaffold271012_2_pt1 | contig 19430 bp, 14 predicted proteins | sample TARA_R110001592 | Tara Oceans TARA_R110001592 (sample SAMEA4398387) | marine metagenome | biome: Polar Biome; feature: [SRF] surface water layer (ENVO:00010504); material: water (ENVO:00002006), including particulate matter (ENVO:01000060) such as... | depth 5 m | reverse complement strand
CGATATTACCACCTACGTTGGTGTCCGGAATCATTGAACCACTACACTAAGACTTAACCAACGTCGGTCACTAGAGGCACTAATTCCAAAATTATTTCCGTTTCAGACAAGCCATCATCACCGTTGGATCAAGGCAGCGGATTGCCGTATTGCCTTGGCTCATACCTGCATCGTCTTTCGTAGCTAGGATTAAAGGAAGGAGCGTTTGGTCATGTTCTTTAGAAAAGGTTTGATCAGCAACACTAAATGCCGCGATCGCCTGGTCGTATTCCCGACTCTGACGCTTTATGTTTCCGACGGTTAAGTAGTGAGACAAGGTGGCACTATCAGAGTTAATCAAGTGAACACCAATTCTAGCCGCTGGCTCAGGTAGATCGTTACGAAGTGCGGCATTCAGAAGAACGTCATAGTCAAACACTTCACTGGTTAGCGGATCGCTCATCAAGGTCTGGGTGAGCTCTTTGAACTTAGCTAAGCCCTGATCGCTGGCAAGATCGACCTTTACTGCCTGGAAACCGGTCTCGTGGGCATTCAACCAATTCCCGACATCTCTGGCGGTAACCACCGCACGAAGGCGCTCAGTTTCGAAGCCCCCTCTTTTACGATTAGAGTACTCTGCCCTTAACAATTCACGAACCGCAGTTTCGCGCAGAGTGAACGATTCGTACTCTTGTCCCCAACGCTCTTGAATCATGCCCTTTACATTGGCGAGTACTGCGTCAAAGTCCACTCGGTACTGCGTAGCTCCGTTAGGTGTCTGCTCAGTTACGTGAACCATTTTTTGTGCCATAAATTGAGGCTGGTCGCCGAAGAAAGACCGGAATTTTCCAAGAACGACACGCACAGCGTCAGCATTGTAACCCGCTTCAACCAGCACTCGCGCTGCTTCCACGTCAGCCTCAGTTTCCTCTTCTCGAGTAAAAGACGGAAACAAAACCGAATCTGATGCCCAGCGCACACTGGTTGCGGCTGCCCATAACTCGGCTGCACTTCCTGCACCGCTCAACGCAGCGGCAGTTTCACCGACAGCCATGAGTTTATCGACTGCAAATTCGCTGTCCGTTGTCTCATGGTGACCAGCGATTAAATGCGTCATCTCATGGGCGAGGATGGCTGCAACTTCGTCTTCGCTATCCAACTGCAAAAAGTTGCCAATATTCCAGATAACAAGTCCATCGGGGCCGACGGCTGCGCCTAAATGTTCATCCGCAACCAAGGCAATCCTTATATTGTCACTCTTTAAGGTCTCTTCCCCATATAGTTTGGCTAGGACATTGTAGACATAGCTCTCAAGTTTCTCGTTTTGGACATGGATTTTGTTCCATTCTCGAAGTTGTAGTTCGTCCTTTTCGGATTGGGAGAGCCCCTCATAAGGATCGTTATATAGGTTCGGAACCGGCAGGTTGGCGCACCCAGAAAGAGTTGTTGTCACCGATATTAGAAACGCCGAAAGATACTTTTTAAACATACTTTTTCTCATTTATTAGACGAATTCAGTTGCAGTCTCTGCTTATTCCACGCAAGTGTGCGGCTCTTTTGTCCGATGCCTGACTGTATATCTTCGCCTTCGCACAAATAGCTTTGACCTCGACGCCACCTATTTGAACATCGGATCGATTGATCCACGCGGCAGAGCCATCTGGCATCAGTATCTTCACGAAGCCGTTGCCGGAGTCGTCGAGAATCGGTATCGGCATCTGACCAAGCTTTTCTGACGGAATAAGCTCAATTTTGCTTATGTCCCCAAAATGAACTTCCGCAGGGTCAAACCTCAGCGACTCTATTGCATTGGTTTCCGAGGCTGATGCTTCTACAGACAAGATCATGGAATGACAGACCGCTCCGAGTGCCATCACCCGTACCCAATGTTTTGCATTCAAGCTTTTTCCTCCTTTGCACTTTTAGGTTTTCCGTAAATTCTGCGAGTCAACTCGGCCAAACCCATGAAGCCAATCGCGTTCGCAGGTTCGAATCGAAAAAGGTAGTAGGTCAAAAATGCAGCTGCGCAGGTAAGAGAAAAACTGACCACAAGAAATGCGGTGGCATCCCAACCCGTGAATGGTGCGAAAGCGTCGGCCTTTCGACTGGCTAAGTTTTGCTCTCTCCAAGCTATCCATAGCACCAACAAAAGGACCATAAAGGCCCAGATGGAAGCGTTGTAAGGCAAAGTATTGAGACCTGCTGTCTTAATGTAATCTGGGCCGTATTTCATTAGATTGTCGAGCATCATTGCGTGCAACGCGACGCCTGGGACGGTGCCCAAGTTCGGGGTCTCAGTCGTGTCTGGAAGACCTTTGAAAAAAGTTCCCACCAATACCACTTTGTTCTCAAGTGAGCGCTTCAGCGCTGCCTTCTCCGCTTGAGTTCCATGGTCAAAAATAAGGAGCAACTCTTCGACGTCAATGACGCGGTGGAAAAGACAACGAGTGCCCCGTGTTTTAGCATTAGATGGATCCCACAAAGCGCTTTGGAGATCTTGAACCCATGCTTTTAAGGGTTCCCACAAGTCACCGACAGCACTTTTTAAGACCCCCACCCCGAGATCCCCAAGAGAGTCGGTGTTGTTTGTGCAGTATTCGCCCCTGCTGTACCCCTCAAGCTCTGCCGTTAAAGGAAGTTTCCCTCTGCTCCCCCAAACCAAGGACAAAGTAGAGCGGTTCGAGCTTGGTTCGAGCGCCCACTCAGAATTGGTGTTGCAGCCAGCGAGGTGTGGTTTATTTGGATTGCACGCATCTTGGTAGAGCGCCATTGCGGCGAGAGGATATCCTTGCTGCTCCAAGGGAACACCGTTTCCATGCCCCTCCCAACTACTGCCTACAAGATCGGCAAAGGCGTCCAATTGAGTAAGCAGTGGGCTATCGTAGGGCGGAGCTCCCGCCGCGAAGTAAATGGGCGGGCCATATCGCAGTCGATCGAGAGTTGCCTTCAGGGATGGCAATGATGGGTCAGTGACTCTCTCTTGCTCAAACAGCACGTCCACGAAGATAGATCTTGGGTCGTGCGCCGCTATTGTCTTTAGAATTACTCCCCAGTCTTGATACAAAAGGGGCCATTCGTTGGTACCTGTTATCTTGAGCTCGTATAACCTTTTTAAGGAGCTCTCTGTAACTAACACGATTGTGATGTCTTCTCTGGCATCACTCGAATAAAGAGGTCCACCAATTTCGTATAGGGCTTTTTGTGACCCCTCCTCAGCAAAGCTTCCGAGTCCAAAGGGGTCGACGGCGAGCAACAAGCCACCTAGTGCCGTATAGCAGAGCCAGCGAAACAGGGCCTTTGCCCACAGCGAATTTTTTGCAGAAAGGGTCTTATCTATCCATTGAATCAAAGCGATAACTTCCATGTTTGAAGGCAGCGGAGGAGTATCTTTTGATTAAGGCATTGATTCAACGCTGTTTTACAACTGTTTACGTTCTTCACTCTTTGTGGGCAGTAAAGCATTTGTAAATGCTCAGAGCAGAGACGACTCCCCGAAACAGGGGAGCACCCGTCTTCCCCCAAGAGTGATCAACACATTTGAGAGACACCAGGTAATACTGCATTCCTCGAACAATGAGGCAACACAAGAAGCCGAGTTATCTAGTTCTAAATGGACCATAATACAGGGGTAGGGCCACTCCTCAGTGCTGCCACTTAGAACCGTGCCAATAGTCGACAGCTAGCGGAATCCTTGATGTTTGTGCCCAACGACGGACACCCTCCGATTCACTGGAAGATCCGACAAAACACCGACGAGCGGAAAACTTTAATCGTTACTGCAACTAAAACGGGGATGTTTAAACTATTACGTGTTTACCGTTTTGAGGGGACAAAATACGTCCAAATTTGCTCTCTTGTAGGAAAAGTCTCACCCGTTTTTCAGCCAAGTACGCTTATCCGCGAACGTACAAATAGAGATGATTATCCCGGGTCGATTGATCAGGGAGATCGAGGCCCACAGCCGGCAAGGATGCCTGGCGAGCGCGACGCCTGCAAAGTGGTGTGACTGGTCAGGGAGAGATCTGACACCATTGACCTCCTAACGAACTCCGCAATCCGCGCACATGCCACCGCACGGCCATCATCTTGATCATTCTTTGGAAAGATGACCTTTTGGCGACATAGAGTTGCCATTCAGGATCAGCAGTTGTCCGCCGTTTTGAAACCGTCCGTGGAAACGGGGTCGAACCCCTTCACTCGTTGAGAGCGCAAAACTCAACATTAATCAATACGCTATTGCTTGAGCTGGCTTCAGCCTCAACAGTTGCTGATGCACCGGCTTTAATTGCTTTGTTTGCGAGCTGTAATGAACCGGTTTTAGTCGTCGAAAATGCTGTTTCCTCTTTAAGTACAATTGAAGCCTTTGTACAACCACCTACCTCCCGTGCCACTAGGATTGACTGCCAACTTGGCTCAAAATTAACCCATGCATAATCTTCTTGTTGGATGGGTTTCAGTTTTGATTGGTCTGGGCTAAGGACAAACTCTCTATCCCAACTTCGAGAAGACGATCTATTGTCACCGACGCCAGCTGAAGCCGTTCCCTCCACCAGACTGTTGCCCGCACTGACGTCACCGCTCACAGAACGCTGATCGTTTGTGCTCTCGGATTGAGTGATTAAAATGCGTGTGGCACCGAGATTGACTAAAAATTTGATTAGCTCAGCCTCCCGCTCCTCGAAAAGCAACTCATCGTATTTGTCTTCCGGTATGTAAACGGACTCTTTGCTATCATCGCCATGATCAGCTAACGGGTGAAGTCTATAGTTGGCCCCCACCCTAGGATGTCCGGGGGGAAACCGGCAACCAAGAGACCTCGCTATCTCTGTCGTCATCGCATGATTAACGAGGAAACGATGAAGCTCATCTTCAGCTACTCGTTTTCTTATTTTGTCATCTTCAGAAAGGGAGGCCGTTTCATTAAAGAGGTTGGCTAAACCAAGGGCAGTGGCTGTACCTCCAGCAATCGCCAAGGGTGTGAACGGCAAAGAAGCCAGCCTGAGGGCGAGGGATACTTTGTCTGCTGTGCTCATCCCGAACTTTGTGTCTTCTAAAACTGAAGTTCGATTCTCATCGGACGTTGTGAAATTCGGATTATAGGTTTCACGATGGATGTTGAATCTCGAAGATGAGGGCATCTGCGCTTCATCCTCAACTATAAAAATCATGTCTGCTTTAATCGACATCGTCGACCTCGAGTTTATTTGACACGAAAAGCTACGATCGCTCTTTCAAGAAAACAGATGCTTTGCAAAACCATCTAGAATCCGGATGAAATGGCCCGCCACCAAGATTTAATCCAAATGCTTCCGAGCAATATCTGTTTCGAAGGTGACTGGCAACAAGCCATCCCTTGCTCACTTTTTAGGTGTCAAACGAAACAGGTTTCGGTGCTCGGTGTTTCTTCCGCACGACCACTGTGCCTGCGAGTTTGTCATGCCACCCCTGTTTGCGGGCATCAAAGGCCACCCAGAAATAACCAAGGCCAAGAGGAATCAAAGAGAGATAATATGCGAGGTATCGCCCAATCAGCTGGCCGGTACTCGCAGCGTTGCCAGTTTTGGCATCAACAATTTTCGCAGATACGGCCATTTTCCCCGGCGTCGCCTGCTTTGATATCCAGAATAGAATCACAGCTATAGCAGGAAATACCCAGGACAAAAGAAAATCCATAGGCCCAACAATCAAACTTGTACTGTCCCAATACGACTCACCATAGAACGCCGTGAGCAAGGGAAACACAACAACACCTATCAAGATTGAGTCGATCAGCGTTGCGCCAGTTCGAGCCCAAAAGCCGACGTATTCCAGGTCATCGTATTCCATCATTCATCCTTTGATTTTTTTGAGGGTTGCGTCCCGCATTAGCCTGCTATGACGTGACTTTTCGAAGTAGGACTTGGTGTTACAGATCAGAAGTTACCAACATAACAACGATCTGCAATTCAAAAAATGAAACAAATTGTGACCGGGTGATAGGCGCAAAAAGCCAGATTGTCATGGGATTGGTGGAGTGTTTGTGTATAGAGCGCAGTCCGAAAAGACTCACTCGATCGTTTATCAAAATTACCCTGACCCAACTTTTGCCAACAAAAGTCACTTTCGCTTGAATCTGAATCTGGGTCGTAGTCTGTTCAACCAAGGCTAGAGAAATTCAACTCCTGAGTTGAACGACGAATTTAGCACTTTGTGTGGAAACTCAAACCAGCTCTCTATTCTGGAATCTACTTTAAGTGTGTTTAGTACTTTGTGTGGATTTTCGCGGGTAAGCCACTGATATTTGGCTACGGAAGTTTAGTACTTTGTGTGGTCGTTTATTAGTTGTAGATTTCAGTTGAGACTGAGATTCGGTCTCACGGAGTTTGAAATTTGGAATTCTTTTTTGTTCAGTCACCTATGTACATTTTGATCTTCAGCAACTGGTGATTATTCAAAGCATGATGAGACTCCTTCTTCCTCAAACACCCTCGCGCAGGCAGCCGGGCTTGATTCAACCTGAAATCTTTATTGACGTCGTTAAAACTCCACGAATCTTTTGTCCTTGGTGGTTTGTGTTCGTTCAACATCGAATCTCTGTTCCGTAAAGCTCGCGGCTTTGATCTGGTGGACCGAAAGTTCTTCAATCTTCACGCGTAAAGTTGGCTCACGAGTTTCGATTTGATTCGGTGGAAATCCGTGCTGGAGCGGGAATAAAGTGACCGAGTGCAATGATGTCGAACTGTCATCTTTGGGTTTTTCCGGCAGCTCTTCAAAAACATGGAATTCTGGCCCCCATTGATCATCTTCAAAACTGGTCGACTGACAATAAATGTCTGTGCCTTTGGGCAGTTTCCTTTTCTCTACAAGCGATGATTTGTGGAAAAGAACGATATTGCGTCCTTCGCTGGGACTCTGAACCGAAGGAAAAATTATTCCGTCTACGGTCGTTTTCCCATTCATGCTCAAAAAGTCTGCTACTGCTTGTGTCGTTAGGTAGTCTGTGCTTTCGTCCTGTGGCATTACCGGCCGTGCGATCAAGTCAGTTAAGGCGCGCAAAAACTCGAACCTCCCCAGCTTGCTAGAATAACCTGGCTCGAAAAGGCTTCCCTCTGGATGCTCAAGTCGTTGAAGAAGCGGAAGGTTTAATAGATTTAGTGGTCGTATCAATTCAAAGGTGGCTATTGCAACCCAACTTCCCACTGGAGGGCGTACTTCAGCGAGGCAAACTGCCGGTGAATCAGAGCCATAGAATGAAGATATACCTTGAGCATTCATCCGACCCGCTAAAGCAAATTTGGATGGTGGCGGACCCAAGTCTTTGTCAGGACTACCCAACGCTTTTGCAAGTTCATCAACGTCATAGAAGTTACGAGCCCGGAAAAGCACTGGGATATCAGTATCTGGACCAGCTTGGGTTAGGACAGGCTCACCCTCTTTTGAAACCAAGGTGTCGATATCTGCAAAGATTTCTTCGAGTATTTTGCTCGCGTCCTGATTGAAAAACCGACTCTGCTCTTTCAAGATGATTTCAAAATCTCGCCATTTTGAACTCCAAGAATAAGTATCAGTGGGTCTTTCAATATATTCCGAATCCGTTGAATAAGGGCCTGGATCGGGAATCTCATAATACTCCATCTCCGAAGTTGCCATTTCTTCACACAATTCACGAACGTCCTCAATCAGAGCCTCGTCTGATATTTCGGCCGTAGAGCCTATGGCCCATGCAACATCGTCGCCTATCTCTCTGGTGAACGGTGAATCACCCGAGACTTGTTGAAAGTGTTCTTCTAAAACCACAAAAATTGCTTCTGCAACGTCTTGCAGTGTCCATGCAGGTGCGAATTTCCCGCAATAACTACATGAATGCGAGGGGTATATTTGAATTTGGGATCTCAGGCAAGCCTCATCAACACAGCAGAAACAGACCCACTTCTCATCTTCGTCGGTAAGCTGCTCGTCTTCGCCAGTAATTTGCATTATCCGCTCTCGGGAATCTTCAACTTAGGATTGTTTCTTCGCCCTACTCTGTCGGCGCATATTCTCGACGGCGATTGAAAAATCCGGATTCGTCTTATCCTCCTGCCAGCGCGACCAAAAATCTATGGTTGCACTCAGAGGTTTTTCTTTAGGGGGCTCGATCTTGATACGACTTGGTAAAAGGACAGAGTCTCCTACAACCATGGCTTCACCGACATCCATAATCGGGAGCGCTTCCAAAAGGCTTTCGAGACTCTCTGGCAGCAGCTTACGTACAGTAGCTTGATCATCAGCGTTGGTAAGTCGTAGCGATATTATGTTGTTGCATTGGCTGAGGATTGTTGCGCTAACGTCCGACGGTCGTTGACTGATTATCATGAGTGCAACGCCGTATTTGCGCCCTTCTTTCGCAATTTTTTCAAACGCCTCGACAGCTCTGCGCTCTACAGGATTTCCCTCTTTTCTTGGAAGGTAAAGGTGAGCTTCATCGCAGACAAATGCCACAGGTCGCCTATCAGCAACGGCTGTCCAAAACTGAACCTGATATATGATTCGAGCAACTAGACCAACAATAACAGGGAGTATGTCTGCCGGTACCTCTGAAAAATCGATGACTTTGATACTGGGCTTTGTTTGCCCATAGCCCATTAGCTTCTCGGCTATCGCAGCAAGAGCGTCATACTGATGATACCGGTCTGGACTTTGAAATAGGAAACCGTATCGCCTGTCATTTAACCTGCTGGCTATTCTTACGAGTAACCGGGAAAACTCGCCATTAAAGGGGCCATTTTTAGGCTTGTTTGCACCCGGTACCTTTTCTTCGTTGAGGTAACGCAAACGTCCCACTACGTTATCGAGCGAATAAGGAATAGGGCTATCAAGCGTAAAAGATTCTAAGAGATCGTCTCGTCCGTGAGATTTTAAGAATGCCTTTTTCTGGTCGGTTATAGAATCTTGAACAACGACTACCTGATTGTGCGCGCTGAACTCACTGCGGTCGACGAATAGAGATTGAATTTCCTCGGAGTTCAAAAGCCAATAAGGAAGGAAGAGGAGAGAGTCGTCGTTGGAATCAACCTCATCCGGCCCAGGAACCCTTAGTTGGCTGGCGTATCCAAGCTCCTTGTATTCACCATGCAGGTCGAATACCACCAGGTTAGACGAAGGGAGGCATGCGCTCCGTTCAAGAATAGACGCAACCGTCCAAGACTTACCTGAACCTGTACTGCCAAGAAGAGCGGCATGGCGTTGAAACAACTTGTTGCCATCGACATAAGCTTTGGCGCTCTCATTAAGTTTGTAAACGCCCAACTCGAGGGAGTGCTCATCATCACCAGATTCAGATATGACGCGCATGAACTCCTCTAGGTGCGCATCTTTAAGAACATAGCAAACGGAGTCGATTTCTGGGACATGGTCAAGTGAGCGGGAAAAAGTGAACCTTTGATCAAGGGCATTCCATTTGGCAGCGCCCATCAGAGTGATTTTCACTGTGTTGACTACCGTATCGCCCATCGACTCTATATCTTCTAGCTCCCCCTCCTCTGTTTCCTGAAGCGGTGTTTGGGCGACAACAGCTTTTATAACCTTGTCGATCATTCCAATTAGCCAAGATTCTGACGCCCCGCTCAGCTGAACAGCAATCAGCTGCCCTACTCGTGCTTTCCGAAGATCTTTATCGCTGTTAACAAGCACAGTAATTTTCCTGGTATCAACCTCACGAATGTGACCCAGGGTGTAGCTGTCATCATTAAACTCAAATAGAGCCATAAATTACCCTCCTAAAAACTCCTGTGTGAAACGATCGAATCGCCACAGTTCCTTGTCGTTGATGAGTAGCCAATCATCGAACTTTGAGTTGAATACCCTGGTGGAGTCGCTTGTTTCCTGCTTACACACAACCCACATGTTGGGGCAAGAGTTTAACCAACCACCTATTTGCGGACTGAAATCTCTTGTGATTACAAGCCCACTGCACTGATTTTGTTCGAGTTTGTGCCGGAACGTATTATTGACCAGCTGCGAGTCATTGAATCCGAAACCCAGGAATAAAAAACTGGAGTGATCTGAAACTGCTCGATCATACTCAGCCAGCCTTGAGCGATCCTGATGTAGTCGCTGATACTTTGCCGTTCCCGGAGTAATCATCGCCCTGGTTACACCATCCGGTTTGTTGACTATCCAACCGTCACACTCGACCATCCGACTCTCGACATCGAAGGTGTTTAATGAACCATGGGGCTTGTGCAGACGGATATGTTTTTTTTCGACATTCCGTGGTGACTGCTTGGTCTTTGCGAGACTTTTACCAGTGAACCGGACCGTTCTTTTTGCTTCACTCCAATCAAATTGCCGGCAGAATCCCCCAGAAAAACCGGTCAAATAGGGAATTGAGCTTCGGACGAATGAATATTCAGCAAGAAGGTCGTAATTGGGTGTCGCCAGATGTAGTTGGCGATCCGTCTCTGGCAAGGTTTCAACGAGCTTTTTAATTAATCTGCCTGCGGGCCACTCAATAGCCCCAGAGATTATTTGGTAGGCATATTTTGAATCGTAATAGGCCACAAATTTCGCTGTGGTTTCTACAATTCTATTCGTCAATTCTTCATCTTTAATAAAGTCCATCGCCGACTCGAAGTCATGAGTTCCAGCATCAAGGGCACCTATAACATGCTGCCACTGGAGGACTTGAACGTCGCTCAGTCCCGTTGAAAGCTCCGCTCGCAAATGCCCTTCCAGGGCAGGCATCCCAAATGAAAGGTCCAGTGCACAAGAAGTACCTGTTCCAAATAGAACGAAAGGCTTCTCAACTGAGAAAAATTCCGCGATTGCCTTGTACGCGACGTCCCTTGTCAGCTTCAAATGTATCTCCTTAACTCTGAAGTCTGTGGTCACCATTGGACTGCGGGAACTATGGCATCTTCCATCCATTATCGCATCATTTTTTAGCGATAAGGCTCTAATTACTATATATTTCTTAGAAGACCTCCATGAGAAAACACGTAGTTTCGGTTTTTCCTTTTGGTAGTCGCTGAAGTCTGGGACATGGCGTTACTGTGGAACTCGGTTTGTTCAAGCCTTCAATCAAGCTACACTCGTCTCCAACGTGAACCAACGAACATCAGGTCTCTACCCCTAGCTCCTTCGAAACGCAGTAAAACGGACTCTCTTAAATGGAACACCGAATCACCCTTCAGCAACTTGAATCCTTCCTTTGGGAAACCGCCGACATCTTGCGCGGCAACATGGACGCATCCGAATTCAAAGACTACATCTTCGGCATGATGTTTCTGAAGCGCCTGTCAGACGCCTTTGATGAAGCCCGTGAAGGCGTGGTTCAGTATTATGTTGGCAAAGGGAAGACCGAAGCCCAAGCCCGTGAACTGGCGGACGACGAAGACGAGTACGACAAAACCTTTTACATCCCACCCATTGCCCGATGGGATGCCATTAAAGACCTGAAGCACGACATTGGTGCGGAACTGAACAAAGCCACCGAAGCCATTGAAGAATACAACGCCTCGCTGGAAGGCGTATTGGTGTCCATCGACTTCAACATCAAGAACAAGCTTTCCGATAAGAAGCTTCGTGACCTGCTGAGCCATTTCAGCCGCTACCGTTTGCGCAATGCCGACTTTGAACGCCCCGATCTGCTGGGCACCGCCTACGAATACCTGATCAAAATGTTCGCGGACAGTGCAGGTAAAAAAGGCGGGGAATTCTATACGCCATCCGAAGTGGTGCAATTGCTGGTGTCGCTGCTCAAACCCGAAGCAGGGATGCGAATATACGACCCCACTGCGGGTTCTGGCGGCATGTTAGTACAGACCCGCAACTACCTTGAGCAACACGGTGAAAACCCCTCCAACCTGTCTCTGTTCGGTCAGGAGATGAACCTGAATACGTGGGCAATCTGCAAGATGAACATGTTCTTGCACGGGGTCTACAGTGCCGATATTCGCAAAGGCGATACCTTGGGCAACCCACAGCACACCCAAAGCGGTGAGTTGATGACCTTTGACAGAGTTATCGCCAACCCGCCATTCAGTTTGAAGAAGTGGGGCAAAGAAGAAGCGGATGCCGATTCATACGGTCGCTTCCCTTATGGCACCCCACCGAAAGACTCCGGTGATTTGGCGTTCGTGCAACACATGATTGCCAGCTTGAACGCCGAAGGCATGATGGGCGTGGTGATGCCCCATGGCGTGTTATTCCGTGGTTCCAGTGAAAAAGCCATACGCCAAGGCATTCTGAATGATGACCTGCTGGAAGCTGTAATTGGACTACCCGCCGCGCTGTTCTACGGCACTGGCATTCCTGCCTGTCTGCTAATCATCAACAAGAACAAACCGGCGGAACGCAGGGGCAAGGTGCTGTTCATCAACAGCGAACTGGAATACGAGGAAGGCAAAAACCAGAACAAACTACGCCAACAGGATATTGAAAAGATCGTTCAGACCTTTGACGACTACGTGGAAATCAAACGCTATTCAAAAGTGGTGGCACTGGCAGACATTGCCGAAAACGATTACAACCTCAACATCCGCCGTTACGCCGACACCAGTCCGCCCCCGGAAATCTATGATGTACGCGCCATCCTGCACGGTGGCATTCCGGTGCGCGAAGTGGAAAGCGAGTATATCTGTGAGGAAATACTGGAAGATTTTGATGTGTCCACGGTGTTTGTTAAACGGGATGCAGACTATTACGACTTCAAGCCAGAAATCGACAGCAAAGAAGCCATCCGCGAAACCGTGGGTGATGCCAGTTGCGCGGTTATCGGGCAACTGGAACGCTGGTGGGACAAGTATCGGGTGTCATTGAGTGAACTGGATGCACAGGTAGCGGAAGCTGAGAGTGTGATGAAAGGATATCTGAAGGAGCTAGGGTATGAGTAATACGGTTCCGGAAGGGTGGAAGGTTCGATCTATCGGTGATGTGGTAACACTCCAGTACGGCAAGTCGCCAAAAGAAGTCATGACTGAAGATGGTCAATACCCTGTGATTGGCACTGGCGGGGTTACTGGTTACGCATCTTCATATCTTTATGACGGCTGTACGACCGTTATCGGGCGCAAGGGCACCATCAATAAGCCGTCCTATGTTGAAGGGAAGTTTTGGGCAATTGATACCACGTATTTTTGCTCCGGATACAAAGCAGCAGAACCAAAATGGTTTTATTACAGCCTGAACTCATTTGATTTATCCAAATACAACGAAGCAAGCGGCGTCCCGAGCTTGGGGCGTGACACGCTTAATGCGATTTTGCTGCTAACCCCCCCACTCCCCGAACAACAAAAAATCGCCACCATCCTGTCATCCGTTGATGACGTGATCGAAAAAACACGCGCACAGATCGACAAGCTGAAAGACCTGAAAACCGGCATGATGCAGGAGTTGTTGACCAAAGGGATTGGGTCGGGCGGCGTTCCGCACTCTGAATTCAAGGATTCGCCGGTGGGACGGATACCGGTTTCGTGGAACGTTGTCGAACTTGGCGAGATCGCAAAACAAGTTAAACCTGGTCCATTTGGTTCGTCTCTCACCAAAGCTATGTATGTTGAAAAAGGATACAAAGTTTATGGTCAAGAACAGGTGATTTCTGGGGACTTCAAACTTGGTGACTATTACATTGATGAAGCAAAGTACGATGAATTGGCTGCATTCAAAGTAGCGAGTGGAGATATATTAATTAGCCTCGTCGGCACTTTTGGGCAAGTGGCAGTCGTGCCAGAAGCCTTTGAAGCCGGAATCATCAACCCAAGACTTTTAAAAATTCGATTCCCATCAATCAAAATGGACGCGGAGTATAGTGCGCAACAGCTCAGGTCGGATTTTGTGCTTAATCAACTAAAACAATTACAGCAAGGAGGCACAATGGGGGTTTTGAGCGCCACAACGGTAAAGCCCGTAAAGCTCATCGTTCCGCCGCTGGAAGAGCAGAAGGTGATTGGTAACGCAGTACATTCTATCGACAGTGTTATTTCCACAAAGTTGGACGAGCTGCGTTCTGTTCAGAAACTGAAAAAATCCCTCATGCAAGACCTACTCACCGGCAAAGTCCGCGTCAACACAGACCAAAGGGAGTCAGTGGTCGCCTGATTAACCGGCAACCCATCGCGTCATGTTTCAGGATGAAATCGAAAAAGTCGAACAGCCCGCCATCGACCAACTCATCAAGCTGGGCTGGCGGTATGTGCCCGGTGCCGATCTCGCGCCGGTAGCACTTGGATATAGCTCAAAGACGGGTGAACGGGATTACTACCGTGATGTGGTGTTGGTCAATCGTCTTGAAACCGCGTTGCGTAAACTGAACCCATGGATCAGTGAAGAAAATCTGCGCAAGGTAATGCGAGAGATCACCCATCCCAACCATGCCGCCCTGATGGAGTACAACCACGGCATCTACCAAATGCTGGTGAACTACCTGTCCGTGGAGCAAGATTTGGGCAAGGGGCGCAAAGGGCAGACGGTCAAAATCATCGACTTCGATGATCCTGCCAATAACGACTTTCTGTGCACCAATCAATTCAAGATTGAAGGCGTCAATCAGAACATCATTCCCGACATTGTGTGTTTCGTGAATGGCTTGCCGCTGGCGGTGATTGAATGCAAATCACCCTACGTGGCAGACGCCGTTGGCGAAGGCATTAACCAGTTGCGCCGTTATGCCAACCTTCGCTACCCAGAGTCTGACGAAGGCGCGCAAAAGCTGTTCTGGTATAACCAGCTGATGGTCACCACCTGCCGTGATCAAGCCAAGGTTGGCACCATCAGTTCCAGTGCCCAACATTACAGCGATTGGAAAGATGCCCACCCGTACACGGATGCCGACATTCGGGCGATGGCTGTGCCGTCTTCCATTCCTGTTGGCAGCAATGCCGTCATGCTATCTGACGTGCCATCACCGGCGTATTTGGCACAGGCGCAACAGGTTGCGGGTAATGCACACCATCAAGCGGAAATTACCCCACAGCAACGCCTGTTGGCAGGTATGTTTGATCCTGCAAACTTCCTTGATCTGATTCAGAACTTCACCATCTTTGAACCGGTGGATGGTCGCTTAATTAAGAAGGTGGCGCGTTACCAGCAATACCGTGCCGTGAACAAGGTCATCGACCGCCTCAGAACCGGCAAAGACCGCAAAGAAAAGTCAGGGGTAGTCTGGCATACCCAAGGCTCGGGAAAGTCACTGACGATGGTCATGCTTGCTGTAAAGATGCGTCGTGACCCTGAGCTACAGCAATACAAATTGGTATTCATTACTGACCGCACCCAATTGGATTCACAGCTGTCCAATACCTTTCGCGATGCCCAAAGCGAAACCGTGCACAACGCCGGTTCCGTCGCAGAATTGAAAACCCTGTTAAGCCGAGAATCGTCCGATATTGTCACTGCCATGGTGCAGAAGTTTCAGGATGCAGAAGCGGAAGACGACTTCAAAGACCTGAACCCCAGTGACAAGATCATTGTGTTGGCAGATGAAGCCCACCGCACCCAGTTCGGTAATCTGGCGGCAATCATCAACGCCGCTTTACCCAACGCCCCGAAGATTGGTTTCACCGGCACACCCCTGCTGAAAAGCCAAAAGATGGATCAGGCATTTGGCGGGTATATTGACCAGTACAAAATTAACGAAGCCGTTGAAGACGGTGCCACCGTGCGCATCATCTACGAAGGTCGGCAAGTGCAGAGCGATGTGGTGGGTGAATCGTTGGACGCGCTGTTTGAAGAATACTTCAGTGATTACAGCGACGATGACAAGCGAGAGATCAAGAAAAAGTATGGGGTAGAACGTGCTGTTCGTGAAGCGCCCGCCCGTATTCGTTGGGTGTGTATTGATCTGCTGAAGCATTACCGTGAACACATCCAGCCCAATGGCTTTAAAGCCATGATCGTGGTGGGTAGCCGATACGCCGCCACCCTGTTCAAAACAACGCTGGATGATCTGGGTGCACCGCCCTCAGAAGTGATCATTTCCGGTAAGCATAATGACGAACCTATTTTCACGCCGTACACCGACGCTGCCCATCAAAAGCAGGTGATTAAAAACTTCACCAAGCCACTGGGCACCGATAAAGAAAAAGAAGACCCCACCGCATTCCTGATTGTGAAGGATATGCTGCTCACCGGTTTTGATGCGCCCATCGCACAGGTGATGTACATCGACCGGAACCTGAAAGACCATACTCTGATGCAAGCGATTGCACGGGTGAACCGCACCTATAAAGGTAAACAGGCTGGGTTTGTGGTGGATTATTACGGGCTATCTGACCACTTGGCAGACGCCCTGAAGGATTTCAGCAGTGAGGATGTAGAAGGCACCTACCATTCGCTAAAAGACGAAATCCCCAAGCTCAAAGCCACCCACACCCGCGTTACCAATGTGTTCAGTGGGGTGAAAGGCGATGACATTGATGACTACGTTTTATTTTTGAAAGACGAGGACATCCGCCAGCAATTTGAATTGGCGTTCAAACGCTTTGCCAAGCAAATGGATGTGGTGCTTCCTGATGTGGCTGCCAAACCCTTTGTGCCCGACCTGAAGTTCTGGGGCAAAGTACAGAACGCCGCCCGCACCCGCTACCGTGACCCCGGCTTAAACATCAAGGATGTGGGTGAAAAGGTACGGCAACTGGTGGAAGAACACATCGTCAGCACCGGCGTTGATCCCAAGATTCCACCCGTTGACCTGATGGCGGCAAACTTCAAGGATGCGGTGGATCAGATCAAGTCACCAGAATCCCGCGCCTCGGAAATCGAAAGCGCCATCAAGCACCACATTACCGTGAATCTGGACGACGACCCGGAATATTACCGGTCACTGAGTTTGAGGTTACGGGACATCATCGAAAAAACCAACGGCAAATGGGAACAACAGGCTGAACTGTTATTTGAATTCAGAAACAACATAGAGACAGCCCGCACACAAGCCGCTGACGATCTAGGACTGACGGATACTGAGTTCGCCTTTTACAACATACTTATGTCGGAAGTCACCACCCACAGTGGCGGCGATGCCCTCAGTGAAGCCGTACACGAAGAAATCAAACAGACCAGCCAAGGCTTGGTGGGCATGTTTGATGAGGCAACACAGATTGTGGACTTCTTCAGCAAGCTAGATGAGGTGAAGCGGATGAAGAAAGAGATTAAACGTGCGGTTCTGGACTGCTCCTTTGGTGAAAAAGCTCTAGTTAACGTGATTCAGGATCGGTTCATGGATCTTGCGAAGAACAAGTTCAAATGATGGCACCCGCACCGAAACCTGAATACCGGGACGCTAATGGTTTTATAGCCGAAATCATTCGCACCAACCGGCGGAAATCTGCGGATATTCGCGTAGAGGATGGGGCTGTGTCTGTCGTGGTGCCTGTAAACACATCCGCCGAGAAAATTGACCAGTTACTGACAGCCAAACGCCGCTGGATTATAGAGAAAATCGCCCTGCACCAGGAAAAAACACCCGTCAATAGTAAACGCTATGTATCGGGCGAAGCCTTCAGTTATCTTGGGCGAAACTACCGACTCAAAGTTGAACAGGGCCCGTTTGCCCCAGTAAAGCTCATAAAGGGACGTCTAGTTGTCACGACTCCCTCTGGCTCTGAACAGCCACACATTATTCGCAATGCGATCATCCGCTGGTACAAACACCAAGCTAACAACAAACTTCGCGTTAAAGTGGATCGATACACTTCCATCCTTGGTGTGCACCCCATGGGGATAAGCATCAGGTCCTTTAAGTCGCGCTGGGGCAGCTGCACCGCTAACGGTCGAGTGGATTTTAACTGGAAAATCATCATGGCCCCGATTCGGATAGTTGATTACGTCGTTGTGCACGAGCTTTGTCATCTCAAACAGCATGACCACTCCCCTGCGTATTGGCGGGAAGTGGAGCGAGCAATGCCAGATTATAAAGAATGCAGGATGTGGTTAAGGGAAAATGCCCATTCTTTAGAAATTTAAGCTTGGGGGAAATCGCGACATTTCAACGTAAGGCTTGCCTCTAAGTTGTGATCTTAAGTGCCTGCGCTGAAGTTGTGAGTGTCAATTACATGATGGGCACCAAAACTTAGTGCTAAGCCATTTGAAAGGAAGTCTGCATGGAAACCAAAGAAATAGATGTTAAATTCAGTGACGTAACCGGCCATGTCTTCGAATTCTCGGACGTTAGATCTCTTCATGAATTTCTACAAAATGAAACGGTTTTTTGGGCGGATCAAATTGAACGTATAGACGAAGAAGGCAGCACTCTCGCCAAGCAGAATAAACACCCTTTCTTCAATGCTGTTAATACCTTTAGAAATGCTTGCCAGGCCATGGATAGTTGGTTGCCGGAGCTGGCGAATCAATCTGAAGACCAGCTTCATCAGAATGTCAGAGGTGTTAATCAGCAACTGCAAGGTCTCGAACGAAATTGGTTGTGGAGCGGCGATTCTGCCGCTCATAGGTTTGTTGAGATGCAGATGGGGTTCGGAGCAAACGCTGCACATGGTTTCGTTGAGATGGCTCTGAAAAAGCAGTTGAAAATTGATTCTCATGAGGCCTTTGTTGGGACGTTGGTTGGGTACGAGTTCTCCTTTCAAAACTCAGAATTACTCAAACGACGCAACGCAGAAAAAGCCGCACTTTCCCGCCTACAACGCAATCTCTCAAAAACAACTACCAGCCTCATTGGCGAGGTCGAAGCTTTCAAATCTGACTTCACGAACTGGGAGTCTGAGACACGTCTGAGGGCCGACCGGATTTACAACGCGTATAAAAAACTGGGCGAGCGCAAGCATCGTCAACATGATAAGGCCTTCCAGAAAAAGCTACACGATTGGGGGCAAAGTATTGCTGACCTTGAATCAACCTACGAGGAAAAGCTCAGGCTTGAGAAGCCTGCAATGTACTGGAAGAACGCTGCGGATAAATATCGCGGCCAAGGAAGAGTTTGGGCTGGAATCCTTCTCGTGTTGCTGCTCGCAGGTCTATCTGCTCTTTCAGTCTTCTTCCTTCAGTGGGTTGCAGGGAAGGAACTCGGCCTCACGTTGAACTCTCTTCAAGGCATTACAATATTCGGGACTTTCGGAGCCGTATTTGCATACCTTATTCGCGTTGTTTCAAGGCTCGCTTTCAGTTCATTTCACTTAATGAGGGATGCTGAAGAACGGGAACAGCTTACGTACCTCTACCTGTCGTTGACCAAAGAGGCGGAGATGAATAAAGAATCCAGAGACCTTGTATTACAGGCATTGTTCAGCCGCACTGATTCAGGGCTTCTCAGCGGGGATTCTTCGCCCACAATGCCTAATGCGTCGGACGCATTGCGGGTTCTGTCACGGACACGATCGCAACAATAATTTAATAACACGATCCCCGTTTTACAGCACGCTACCTGCATATGTCATGAAGCTCTCGGCCAGCGCGAAGCATCGGGGACCCCAGTAGCAGGTTTGGCCTTCCATACCATAAACGAGGACTGGCCTTTCCGGCTGGTGTCGAAGCCCGACCCC
>TARA_R110001592_G_scaffold49512_1_pt1 | contig 19450 bp, 24 predicted proteins | sample TARA_R110001592 | Tara Oceans TARA_R110001592 (sample SAMEA4398387) | marine metagenome | biome: Polar Biome; feature: [SRF] surface water layer (ENVO:00010504); material: water (ENVO:00002006), including particulate matter (ENVO:01000060) such as... | depth 5 m | reverse complement strand
TTTAGTCTCTCCTTATGCATTGTTACTACCCTGTTATAGACCATTTGCTTCATGCTCTTTAACGTCTTAGTGTGCTCGGGTAACTCTTGCCATGCTTTCTTTCTTTCCCCCCGAGTTGGGAGGCTGGCAATGGTCTTAGAGATTCCCATCTGCATAGCTAAAAGATACAACATATCGTGAAACTTATCATCAACATCTGACAAATAAACCTCTCTACTTTTTTGTGATTTAATTTTACCGATCTTATCAGCGTAAGTAAGGGTGTCTATATCGCCAAAATGGGTCCTATGTTTCACTTACTGTTATAGGTGTCGTGGTTGTATAGTGCAAAGAAGCCGTAGTGAATAACTTTAAGGATGTCGGCTCTATTCTTGCCCTCCTTCTTGCCATACCTCTGTGCATATTTCATAACATTGCCCATGCAAAAACCTTCGCCATGACCACTATCCATTATGAATTCAGTGGCTTGGAACTTATTTAACGAGTAGTGCTGTTTATAAGTCCCATCTACATACTCAGCGAATTGTTTGATTAACTCTCCTTCGTTGTATTTGTAATCTATTTTTTCTTTTTTGGCTTTTGGCATTCTTGCTCCTTCTTTTTTTTGTTAAAAATCTTATCCCAATTATCTTGCATGGTCTTTTGGTCAACCTGCGTTTTCCTTCTTAGTGATCCCTTGCTCATTTTAAATTAACTCCTTGGTTTGTTTTAATAGTTCTTCCTGAGCCCCGTACCTTTCCTCAAACTCGTGCCTGAATGGATGTCTGGAAACATACATGTCGTTGTTAGCACCTTCTCTGTGATGTCTAAAACATAACCCTATTGTGTTTAGATGTGCGTCAGGTTTTGTCTTTCCGTCAATGTGGTGAACCTCTGCCGGAGAATAACACTCATGAAATAAATGACAGACTATGCACCCAAAGTTAGCTACGGAATCCATCCATTCTTTTTCTTTCTTATTGGGTGATCTGCCTTTCATACTCTGTCAATAACATTTTGTTGTTTTCTTTTACATAATCCTCAAATGAAATAACATCCTCGCCGTACTTCCTTCTTTCAGAACTACACTCTGCGTACATCATTTTACAAAATTCTTTAAAGTTATCATGCTCCATATCTATTCCTCTCTGTCCTTAAGTTAGCCATCTTGGTTCTCCATTCCTCGAACTGCATATCCACTGCAAGTTTCTCAGTCTGTAATGCGTCAAGTGATGCCTTGGCAACGGCTACCTTCATAGAGGCGTGTGCGTACTCGTCAGTTGCCTCAGCTTTAGATTTCTGTGAGTTGTAGCTACGTTCTCCCTCTTCCTTAGCAAGGCATAGCTCTTTCCAGAAAACCCTTTTAAGATTTACCTCTGATTTAAGAACGTTAATTCTAGTCTCAGATATTTTTGGGATGATCGCCCTTAGTTGTTCATGAAAATTCTCAGATTGGTCCATATTCTTTTTTTCTCCCGAACGCCACGTCTTCTGGGTCTATAAATTTAGATAGAGCCCCGTCAAAGCTTAGTTCAAATGTTCCTGTTTCTCCCATTCTATTTTTCTTAACTATCACCTCGGATAGCCCCGTCTCTAGAGCGTCGTAATAATCCGCCCTATATAACATTATAACCATATCAGCGTCTTGTTCTATAGACCCTGAGTCTCTAAGATCTGAAAGTATGGGTCTCTTATCGGGTCTAGACTCAACGCCACGATTTAACTGTGAAAGTGCAATTACAGGACATCCCATTTCCTTAGCCAGTCCCTTGAGAAGGTTTGAAATGTATGTCATTGAGGCGGTTCTATTATCAGAGGTGCTCGGAGCCTTGCTTGAAGTCATTAGAAGCTGTAGATAGTCCACCACAATAAGATCAATAGTCTTCACAGCCTGTATAGCCTTGGTTTTGTTTACCAAGGTCTCAATAGTTATTGGTGACTTGTCGTAAATATATAGATCACACTCAGCAAGCCTCTCTTTTGATTTCTGGAAAGTATCCCAGTCGGAAGTTGTTAGACCCCCACTAAGCATTTTGTCTGTGGATATTCCTGACTCTGAACTTATAATTTTTTTGATTAGCTGTTCGTTAGTCATCTCAAGGCTGAAAACTAAAACTGTCTTTCCAGCAAAAATATTGTTTGAGGCAATGTTTAGAGCCCATGTAGTTTTTCCCATTCCGGGACGACCGGCTATTATAATAAGGTCTCCGGGCTTGAACCCCCTTATCCTGCTATCAACCGCGGTGAATCCTGTTTTAACTATATTCTGAGACTCAGTTCCGGCATTCCTTAATTCCTCATGGACCGTCTCAAGAATATCCCTAGCCTCTCTAGGGGCTCCTGAGTTTTTTGTGATCTTGTTTTCAATGAGTAGCTGGTTAACCTTGTCAACCTTCTCATCTATGCTGGTTTTCTCCTCAACAATTGCTGGTATTTCCTTGGCAAGTTTTAACAGTTTATTATTGGCTGTCTTGGCGTGCATAAGTCTAAGCCAGCTGTCGAATCCGGCAGAGCTAACGCAATGAGCTGTGGCTAATTGTATATCCCTGAAGGTATTATCATCCTTAAGGTTGCTACGGATCGTAACAATATCATTGGCATTCTTTTCCAGCATGATCTGGTAAGCCTCTCTGTAAGAATATGTTTCAAAGTCATCAGGCATAAGACCTTTTTCTTGGGCTTCCTGAAATTTACTATATTCTAGGATCATAGATCCCAGTGTGTTTGCTTCTAGTTCGTATATATTATCCATATCTCCTCTCTATAATTGATTCAAATTGATTTAGTCCTATCATCGTCATAAGGCTTGGCTTCTTATCCCAGAATGATCTAATCCATTTCTTATGACCCTCTGAATTTGCTATCTCAAAATACTTATACCAAAACTCTTCTGTTGATAGGTCTACCTTGCTACCTGTCTTTGGTGAAATAATTCCTTTTCTCCCCAATTCTCGTAACTCCTTCCACCTTGGCATAGCCTTAAATGAGTTGGCACTATGTTGATAAAAAACCTTGTTACATTGCTCTTTAAAAATTTCATTCATCCTATCCAAATCTAATATATATATTTGTTTAGTATTACCTTTAGTATTGTAGCCACCTCCCGCCGGGGGGTAGTCACCTCCCGCCCGTACCTTAATCTTATAAAGATTGCTTGTATTATTTCTTTTCTCCCAATCCAGAAACCCAAGATCTTTTAACTTTTTTAGGTTGCTCTTGATGGCAGTCAATGACAAGTTAGTAAGCTCAGTTAGTTTTTTGTGTGATGGATACGACTGACCAAACTCATCAGAGTAGTTGGCAAGCACTATTAATATAAGCTTTTGCGTAGAGTTGACCTCAACCCGCAAAACTTTTGTGATGTATTCTAATGACATATTTTCCCTCGTGAAAGACAATTAAACCCTAAAAAATAATTATTGTAAAGACTTGCTATAAGAAATTATAAAGTTTACAATCATTCCAAGGAGATATAATTATGGCAAAAGAGAAAATATACGAAGCGTTGCAAAACGTACAAGAATACATGGTAGTTAACCCCATCGCTAAAGAGGGCGTTAACAGCTACCAAAAATATAACTACAGGGGCATAGATCAGATCATACAATCTTTTTCTAAACCACTTTATGAGAACAAGATTCTTACAATAGTCCAACCAGATCTTAATGTTTCTACCAAGTTTTTAGATGGTAAGAATACTTTGACTAGGGTTGTTGGGACTCTAAGATTTTTATGCACAGAGGATGGAAGTTATGTTGACAGATCTTATGTTGGACACAGCCTGTCCAGCCAAGCCAAGGATTTAGAGGCGGCGAGATCTTTTGCATATAGAAATGCATTGCTTGAAACCTTCTGCGTACCTTTCGAGGGTGTTGTTGATCCAGAGCTTGAGGGTGTTGATAAAAACTCTAAAGCAGAAGCAGATCAACCAGAGGTCTCAATGCTTGACGAATTTAAAGCAGAGCTAAGGAAAGTTTATAAGGATAAAGACAAAGCATTAAAACTTTTTAAACAGTATGACAGAGTTGCGGAGCTTGGTAATGATAAAGAAATGAGAACCCAGTTAAATCTTTTATACAGCAAGGTAATTAAATAATGGTACAAATAAAACAAGGATCAGAAGCTTGGCATGAGCAGAGAGCCAATAGAATTACAGGTACAAGACAGTGTAAGACTGCTCATGAATGTCAGTTCACAAAGGGAGACCAATGGGAGGCACTGGGAAGGGATATGTATAGAGAGGCTAACAAGATGTCTCAGGATCCATTTAACCAGTTTGCCATATTTGCCATGAAGCACGGAACAGACAGTGAGCCCTTGGCATTAAAAACATTAAGTAACATGGGTTATAAAATTTCACAGCCATCTTTTGTTGTTCACCCTAAACATGATTGGTTAGGAATATCACCCGACGGGATATTGCTTCAGGGTAGGGATGGAGACATCTCTGCCGTTGAGGTCAAATGCCCCCAAGGTAAGCCGGTGACTGATGTTAAAGAACAAAAAAGAAATTATTGGCATCAAATGCAAATGGCTATGGAGTGCATGGATATAGAGGAGATGCTTTTCTTTCAGTGGTACAACGACGAAGAGCACTACCAAGAGTGGGTTAAGAGAGACCCAGATTGGGCAAAAACATACATACCAAAAGCAAAAGATTTCATGGATTGGTATAACGAAAAAAAACTAGACCCGGATTATATTGAGAGGTGGTCTCAAGAAAAAGAAGAACCCGGAATTAATTATAAGACAGTTGACGATGATGATAAAACATCTGAGTTAGCATCCGTCTTGACAGAACTAAAGCAGCTCAAAGATAGGTCTTCTATCCTAGACGAAAGGAAAAAAGAACTGTCTGCCTTGTTGATAACAAAACATGGCGGAGCGTTTGGTACCTCACAAGTGAAGTGTCATATGATACAAGCAAGAGGGAGAATAAACTACGCCAGATTGGTTAAAGATCAGGAGATCCCAAGAGATGTAATGGAAAGTTACAGATCGGAAGGCGATTCTAGGATTTATACCAAACTACTGGAGGAATAAAATGGCTAATAGTAATAATACTAAAAAATCAATTAGTTCAAGAATCGACAGCGATATCTACGATAAGCTTGTAAAAGTTAGCAAGGTTAGTGATCATAAATTTTATGATCGCAAGGTTGCTTATATTGTAAATAAAGTTTTAGAAGATTGGTCTAACAAGGAGAAATAGATATGACACAGTACGACAACACCAACCGTGGTTCCATTTGGAAAAACGACAAGAAAGAAAAAGAAACACAACCAGACTTTACTGGGGCTATAAATGTTGAAGGTAAGGAGTATTTTCTAAATGGTTGGAAAAGAAAACCCGGAGCAAATGAAAAAGCTCCTGTATTAAGCTTCAGCGTAATGCCAAAGACAGAAGGTTACAGTGCTTCAGCACCCGCACCTAAGTCTGAAGAGGTGTTCCCATCTGGAATCGTTGAAGACGATTTACCATTTTAAGGAGATAGCATGACAGAAGAAAATAAAAAACCAACTGTAGTAATTAACGTTGGTGGTGAGATGAGGTCTTTTCCTTTAGAGACTCTTTCAGAAGAGGCTAATAGAAGTGTTGCTTCAATACAATACTATAAGAATAACATTCAACCCTTTCTTGGTGAAGTCATAAGACTAATCCAGATAGGTGCTGCTGTAGATTCTGATAAGCTTGTATCATTACTTCCAAAGGGAGGCTATGAGGTTCTTAAAGAAGCGGTTGAAGAGGCTGTTGTTGAAGAAACTCTTACAGAAGAGCCTACAAAAGAATCGTAATGAGCGATGATATAGACAAGAGCCTTTCAAACTTCGAGAGGCTCTCGGCTATTCTAGGAAAAGGATCACTTTCTGGATCACCTTGTACTGGTGGTGTTTGTACCACTACCCTAGGAGATACAAGATGCAAGACTTGTGGAAGGTTTGATAATGAGATCCTTGAGTGGAATGAGTTATCAGAGGTCGTTAGAAAAAATATTAATATAAGAAATGTTTCTCATGGCTACAAAATAAGACAAACCTTTACACAAAAGCCAGACGAAGAGGAATGATAAATTCATCAGAAGCTTTTAAAAAAGATCTCTTGATTGGTCAGGAAACAGAAAACGAAATACTCTTATCTTTAAGAAAAAAATATCCCACAGCGGTTCTCGTCCCGGGTAAATTCAAACCATACGACATATTCATTCCTGAGAAAAACTTAAAGGTAGAAGTTAAGGTTGATTATAAAAGCCAAGACACCGGAAACATTCTTATTGAGCTCTTTATGTTTGGCAAGCCCTCAGCACTTCTCACTACCGAGGCTGACTTCTGGATTATAAAAACCACCACAAAAACATTTTGGATTACTCCAAAGAAAATTATTGAGTGCATCATGATAAACAATATAAGATCTCAATCTATATTAGGGAGTGGAGATGACCAGAAAAAAATAGCCTGTTTAATTCCTATTGACATATTTAGAAAATACACCATTTGACATTGATGCAATAATAGATTACAATGTTTACATTACTAACTAAATAGGGAAATAATATGGACATATATCCAAAAGCATTACTGGTCTTTAGCGAAGAGACCGAACAAGGAACTGTTGAGTGGCGTTGGAAGACAGAAGGGGACCCGTCTCCTTCATACAAGTCTTTAAACTATAGCTGGTGGACTCCTAAGAAATCAGATTTTGAAATTCTAACCAAGCTTGATACAAAAAATAAGCAAGAGGCAAGGGATGAGGTCTGGGCTAATATGCAGGAAGAAATAGAATACTTTAAGAAACTTAAGGCGGCAAAATATAAGTTACAGAGAGACAGTAAAAGGGAGGTTAAAAATGGCTAAATTACAAACATATGAAACTGTTTATTATAAAGACTGGACTGACAACGATAAAATATACCCTGCAAGAGTTGTCCATTGCAAATACAGATATGTAATTATTGATGTATTGATGAATAATTTTGGGAACACTTGGGAAAGGTGGGAAGTGAACATAGATGATTGTGAACCAACAGATGACTTCAAGGTTTTTAGACCTGCGGGTGATTTTCTCGGTAGTATGATTGAATTCAAGAAGGAGGTAAGTTGTGAGGCATGATACTTTAATGATAGTTTCTCTAATGGGATTACTATTAACTGTTTTAGTTATGATTATTACTAATGCATAACATAACCAAAAGATGCATTGCTTTAAAGGAAGCAAAGAAAAATGCAAAAGACCCGGAGTTTAAAAAGCTCTGGGACTTGAAGCTTAAAGAATTACTAAACTGGTCAACAAGGGTACAAAATGAATACATGGAAAGAAGCCGTTACTGAATACTACAGGTTTAATAAGATGGGTAAGAATGACTTTACCTATCGTAAGTATTTTGATCCTTTGTTTGAAGGTGTAGATCTTAGAGATATTAAAAAAGAACATATCGTAAGGGCGAGATCCGGGATAAATAAAAGCCCGGGTACTGTCAATAGATATTTAAACTACTTCAGGGCTGTGCTTATGTACGCCTACGAGGAGTTAGGGTGGTTGGATACCAAACCCATAATCAAGAGAGTGAAGGAAGATTCTAAAAGAATCAAATACTTTACCATTGATGATATAAAAAAACTGCAAGGAGTGCTCCCCCCACACCTTCAGAAACCTTTTATATTTAGCCTCCTAACTGGGGTTAGGATGTCCAACTGCTTTAATCTTAAATGGGAAGACATTAAAAAAGATCAGATAGCCATCGACGGATCTGAAACTAAGAACGGCAGAAGCCTTTGCGTACCTCTAAACAATAAATGCAGAGAGCTCCTAGGATCAATTAAGCAAGAGGGTCCTTATGTTTTCACCTACTCGGGAAGAAGAATGAACAGAGCCTCTAACACTGGCTGGTATAACGCTTTAAAGAAAGCCAACCTAGAAGGATTTAGATGGCATGACATACGTCACACTTGGGCTACCCATCATGTGCAAAATGGAACTTCACTGCACACGTTACAACATCTTGGCGGGTGGTCTGATTTTAATATAGTAAATAGGTATGCACATCTATCAAAGGATTATTTGAGCGATGCTTGTGAGGTTAGTAATACTCTGATATCTTGATGTTTACAGCGGGGCTAATAGGTTTTGTCATATTTCCCCCGACTAGTATGTATTTATTAGTCCCGCTTCTTTTTCTTCTCTATCTTAGCCAAACCATTTCCAAGAATTCTATTGTATCTAAGGTGTAGATCATGCCTTTCATCATCAATCTGATCTGATAGTCTTGAGAATCTTGCGTAGTCCTTTTCTCTTAAATTAAGAATTGTCTTTTCTTTCTGTCCTAATTTTCTTAGCCTCGAGTCCGCCTCTTTTGAAATTGCGTTTAGCCCCAAGTAACTTTTATCAAAACCAGTTCTTTCAACGTAGTCCCTTATAGCACTCCTATCTTTGTCCTTGGCATAGTTAATGTATTCTCCAGCCTTTTGAGATATAAGATCTTTCTTTTTGTAGAAATTACTAGCGTCAACGTAGTCCATTGGCTCGGCTGTAAGAACCCTTACAAACGGAATTTCATTTAACTCAATGTCTTGATTGGTTCCCTTGGTTAGGTTGTTGTAAATCTTTCCACTAATAGATGCTGTTCTTTCAGCCATGGTATACATACCACCAAGGTATGCCTGTAGGTAGAACTTCATCTTATCTGGGCTCCAGTCTGCCATTCCTTTGTCGAACTTTCCACCGCCGGATGCTTTGTTAATCATCATTGTGAATTCTCTATAGAACTCATTGGTGTTCTTTAATTTCCTTGATGATTCTGGAATGCCTGTGGTTCCCGGAAACTGTTCTTTATACACCGGTGCTCCTGTCCATTTTTCATTAACCCTTGCCTCATATATTGGTTTTGCAACAGAGGGCACAATTGTTTTGATTAGATCAACTCCTTGATCTTGAGAGTATCCTATCCCCACCGGTGAGAATGCCCCAGATATTATTCCACCCATATCCTTGCCCATTTCTACTGGGGTTCTTTTTTGATAACCAAGTAGGGGCTTGCTTGCAACCTCAGTCCCCATTCTTCCTAGGTTATAAAATATGTTATATCCATACGGGAGAGGAATGGCAAGAGCAAATGGCTTACCATCTACCGTATATCTTCTACTGTACTTATTGAATTTAACTTTCCCGTCTTTATATTTGACACCCGGTATTGGTACTATCATGAATCTTTCTTTTTCATGGTCCGGTATTTTGTCTATTAGTAATCTGCCGTCCTCATCCTCGTCGGATACAAGCATGGAGTACATCTGTACTAGAGCACCTAAACCAGTTAGCCCCCCCATTATAGTTTTTGCTGACTTTGATACACCCGTCCATTTTATTTTTCCGTCCTCAAATCCTATTGGGTTCATCCCCCTGAACATGTTTACAGATCCTTGCACGGATGCGTTGGCAAAGATATACAAGGAGTTGACCACGGGTCCAAACTTACCTGATCTGTTAAAGTTTATAGTTAGGTTCTTTGCAAGTACGGCGGCATCATCAAAGTCCTGCTTGGATGCTTTTTTTGCTCCTCCAGCCGCGTTTATATATTCCTTAAATACAGCAAACCTTGCAGTATTTTCTATGGCATTATTTATATTTTCAACCATCTGGAATGTAGAGTTGTATAGTTTCTTGGGATTAACCTTTCCTTTACCCTGATGTGCAAGGGATAGTGTTTCCATAGCCTTTGCTATTTGATCTATGTCTTTGGCATTAACGTAACCGGTCTGTCCGCCGAACTTCTGAAACGCATCGAAGAGTGCAAAGGTTTCTGGATCGTTCTGTTCTAACTTGCCTGTTACATAGCCATCCTTAAGCTGTCTCATTGTCTTGGCAATATTTTTTGGCTTAAACGCCTTTGCCAGATCTAACCCCTGAGCTCTTCCGCCCTCTATTTCTTGTTCCTTAAGAAGGTTAAAGTAACCAGTCTGATAGTCCCTAAAGAAGTTACCAACAATGAATTCTGGTGCAAGCGATGTATATAGACTTGATAAAGTTCCTGTCAAGCCCCTCATTACTCCCAGAGTCCAATGCATACTGTTATTACCCCAAGCGTCAAGTCCCTCTGCAAGTCTCTGATCTCTTATCACAATGAATTTCTGCTTGCCGCCTTCTTTGAATCCTATCTTTGATTCTGCTCCGTCCCAAGCATGAGGTCTTTCGTTTCTTTTAACGCCCCTTACCTGCCATAGTTTGTTATCTGGGAATCTATTTACAAGCTCTGCCAAGGACTTGTCTACAAAATTTTTCTCTCCCCGAACAACCGCCGACTGTCTTCTTACAACAGCCTGCTCTAGAGGGGGTCCTGATTCAGAGGTTCTTCCCTTAGCCTCCATAACTTCTCTTCCAAACACACTAATACCACCGCCACCCAGTCTTGGGGAGCTGTCCTCGATAGTCTCTACTGAGAATCCAACAAGTGGTACATAGTATTTGTATGATTTATCCCAGTCCTCAAGGGTCTGTTCGTCTACAAGGTCTTGATCTTTGTATATTTTTAATGTTTCATTTTGATATGCGTTCAATAGATCAAATGCTTTTAAAAGATTTTTACCTTTTTCATTTGTTGATGTAGCCGATCCAGTGCTTTCATTAAACTTAATTCCTAAATCATTTAACTTTTCAATAGCCTTGGCTGTTTTAATACCAGATCCACTATCTTGATATTTTGCTAAGACATTCTTTCTTTTGGTTATCTGTCCCTTAAGGGTTGATTGTTTTTTCTTATCTGTCTCGGCAACAAGTCTAGCCTCGAGCTCTGGAAGTTCTTTATTATACTTTTCATTAATCTTTGCATTTCTTTCCGGGGCGTGTAGGTTTTTAAGAAAATCATTGAACTCTTCTCTAGAAATATTATTTTCTTCTAAGAATTGAGATATTTCAGTTGTTGCTTTTACAGCATTATCCATTCCGTATTTAACTTTACCATGGTATACATCGGTCTTTCTTATAACAGAAAGCCTTCTCATCTCTTCTGGAGATATAAATTCTCCAAACTTTTGTTCAAATGCTTTTAGCCTATCTAGTTTATCTACAGCATTTTCTTGGAAGGTTGAGAATGCTTGGAATAGCTGTGATGCATCGTTAGATGTCATCGTTTCATAAATATTAAAGTCTGGTGACTCTTCTGGTACAACCTTTTTAGATAAGGTTGGAACATCGTCCACTGCCTTTAGATCTCCATACTTTCCAAAAATTTTCACGGCATCTGGATCTTCTTCGATTTGTGATTGCAGGGTTGTTCTTACTACTCCATCTTGTGTAAAGTCCCTTACAAACAATGTTTCTACCTCTCCAACCCCGGGAGCATATTCATTTGTGCTTGTTTGCTTTATAACTTCTGCCAATATAACTGGGCTATATGGGCTTCGTAAAGTTCTTCTTCTAATGCCTAACTCCACAACCCTATAAACTCTTTCACCCCTAAACTTCTTGGTATCAAAGATGGTTCCTTTTTCAAAATCTCCGTATGCCCCCCTCTTCTTATAATCTACTATTGTTTGTAGATAATCATCGAATTCTTTCTTGGTTGGAGCAAAAGATTTTTTAAACTTTTTTAACTGAGCTATTTGTATGTCGTTAAATACTACTTTTTCCCCGTCCTTTGTTTCCGGGGGAATTATTTTTCTTGCTGGGTCTGTGTTTCCTGCATAGTTTGAGTTGATTGATTCATCTCTTGACCATCCGTATTTTTCTGAGAAGCCTTGGTCGACTTCATTAATTCTCTGTTTGAGTTCCCTGACGATATTCTCAACCCTTCCTTGAAGATCGGGTGAGATTCGTCCAATATTTTGTATGTAACCTTCGCCATTTTTGTCTTTACTCCAATCGTTGCTGAGATATCCTTCACTGGAAGCAAAGCCCCCAAGAGTAACATCTTCGTTATTTTCAAATTGTACACCATCTAAAACATTGTTTACAATCTTTTTAAATTTAGGATTAGGGATGTTGAGGTAGGAAAAGTTAATTAACCTTGCTCCTGTGCTTGTTCCTATAGGATTGTAGTCCTTAATTCCTGACTCTTTCTCCATTGCTTCCGCAATCATTTGAGTTTCGTTTTCAGTTAATGGTCTTCCTATATCTATATCCATGCCATTTAACTTAGTCTTGGCTATTCCCTTTTGAACAAAGGGTCTGTGATAACCAACGCCATCTTGCTTTAACAGGATTCCAAGTGCCGCAGCGTATGCCTGTACAAGGTTCTCTGCCGCAGGCTCCATGGTAGCGTATTGTGTTTTATTGTCAGCCTTGTATATCTTAGGCGTTGCTATTTCTGTCTGGGATCCCGGGCTAACCTTTCCTTCAAAGAATCCGGGTGCCTCTACTATTCCCGGTGAAAGTATTCCAAGGCTATTGGCAATAAAGTCCCCACCGTTTTCGTCCTGTAGAGCCTTGGATATAGCAACATGATATTCTTGAACTTGCTCGTATGGAGCGTTAAACATTTCAGGCATATGACCCGATGTTCTTCCGGGGATTGATTCCCAGCTTACTTGGGCTAGTGATTTCTGTACTGCGTTGGCATAGTTGAAACCAGCTGCATTCACATCAGTTCCCTCAGATCTTGCTTTCTGTGCTGTCCATATAGCAGCCTGTACTTGTTGTGGCTCCCATCCTAATTGATCTGTAATCTTTTGTATTTCGTTTTCTACAAAGGTGTATTGTGCAGGTGTTGGTGCATCTGTATCAAAACCAAAGGCTCTTACCATCCAAACATCTACAGTTACTCCCTGAGTTCTTGCAGGATCTATAACCCTCATGATGTTATTGTAGAACTCGTTGGTTTTTCTTCCCCCCCAGTCCTTACCCTCAAAAACATCAAGTATCTTTCTGCTCATTTCTTTTGGAAATCTTCCAGTCTTTACGGTTTCTCCAGCAGCATATTGATAATAAGCCTGTAATGCATAGTTAAAGTTTGCATCTACCGGAGTTCCCGGAGATGTTATGGCAATAACTTGTGCAAGCTTATCTGCGTCTTCTTTATTATTATTTGTTATATCCAAGAGGGATTGACCACTTTGCTCGTACCAGAATCTTTGGGAAACGCCCTCCTTGGCTAGACCCCCCATCTTTCTTCTAAGTGCCCCTACTTTTTGTTTGGAGTCCATTCCTTTCGGGGCTCCCTTTACCTGACCTGTTGTTTTTACCTGTTCTAGTTCTGGTATTTCAGGTCGAACACGGTCCCCGTCTTCAAGTCTTTCCGATCCATCCACTCTACGACTGGGCTCTTCGATGATATCGCCTTGTTGATCTGTCCCAAGGTCTCCATCTCTGGTTGAAACCTCAACACTTCGCTGGGCACTGGGTGTTTGAAAAGCAAGTTGTACTCTCTCATTTTTCTTTGTAGTTCCGTCAATTGAAATTGCATCGTTTAATTCCTCTATTAATTTTAATGCTGTAGGAGCCTTCTCTTCAAGCAATGCTCTATTAGTATAATATAGTTCGTGTAATTGACCAAAGACCTCAGCCTTGATCATTTTTTCTGCTGCCAGTGTAATGTTTTCATTCATGGCAATCATCTCATCGAAAGGATACCTTAGCATATTGCCGTCGTAGTATCTTCCCTTCTGCCCTTCACTAAATAAGTTAAAGGCTTCTCTCATCACCTCTCCACCAGTGCCATCCTCTACATCAAGGGTGTTGGCTTCTTTGTTATATTTAAAGTTAGGAAAGTTAAATAAAGGTGATGATGATGTTGCTGGCTGTAATATGCTTAGATCTGAGCTTGCAGGTCTACCTATTGTAAAGTCAATATGGTGACCCATCTCGTGAGCCATTGTTGATCTAAGGTTCAGCCTTGATCCAAGATTGTTTTGGAATTCTAAGTTGCTTATCCCTGATATTGGGGAGAAAGAAACACCTTTCAACGTTGGCATATAAACACCATAGGCTGTATCTAATGTCTTGTACCTATTGTCCTGAGCGTGTGCACCCATAAAATCAAGGTCACTAAATATATCAATAGGCATTCCCGCCTGAGTTAAATCAATAATACTTTTGGAAGCGTTAATACCTTCCTCTTCATTGAGGTCCCTTAATCTATAGTATTTCTGCCTTGAGTTTGGCTCATCTAAGAATTTTTGCTCAAATGTCCTGTTATCTATAATCAAGCTTTTAGTTAAATCAACTTCCTTCTGATCATAAGTATCATTCTTTATTTGATCTATGTTTAGCGTTGGGCTATCAGGAAGATCTGTTTCAAGAAGCTTTGTATTACTATTAACGTTTTGAGTTATTATCGGTGATAATTCTAAGTTTATCTCTGATGTTAATGGTCCCGGATCTTTCCTCTGGAATCCCTCATTTAAAGGGTCCTCAAGGCTAAATTCTTTTTCTTTTTTTGGTACAAATTTTCTTTCAAGCTGCTCTGTGTAATTGTTCTCTTGGAGTATCTCTCCCTCTTCTCCAACTACTAGGGGTTTTCTAAAATCTATAAATGGCTGGTTGAAGTATTCTAGTGCAATAACCTCATCTGCGGACCATCCTTTTCCGTCCGTGGCTGGGTCTAATAATATTCTAGACACGCTATCTATTGCATTGTAATTAAGCTGTAGATTATTAACGTTGTTATTAAAGTTTTCAATAAATAATTCTAACTCTGGGTTGTCCTTTTGATTTCTTATATAGTCCTTTACCTCTTGACTATAAACAACTCCACCGGCTGTTCTTGTGGCTGATATAGATCCTGAGGCAAGCACAGACGAGAGGGTTGTATGACCCGCTATATCAACCAGAACCTCTGACACGGACTTGCCCTCATACAAGGGATTGTTTTGGTTGTCATACGCTGTTTTTAATTCTGACTCTAGGTCAAACCAAACTGAGTTATGTTCTTGTAAAAGACTGTTTATGTTCTCCATCCCAACATCAATACCCACGGTTGCTAGGTCTGTTTTAAATATATCCTTTATTGTTCCTCTTCCTCTTGGGGATAAGAACCTCATAACTGGAACCATCTCTGTTCCTGCCTCAAGCATTCCATTGATGGTCGCATAGCCCAAAGCTGTGTCATGTGGTAATCCTTGCTGAACGGCTTCTGAATAAGAAGCTCCCGCTGTCTGTAGTCCAAAGTATGTAAGTGTTCCGCCGGTGACTGCCGGGAATGCTGTTCCTCCGGACATATAATTTATAGCCATGCCGGTTCCTATAACAGCAATACTTTCAGCAGCACTGGATACGGAGCTTCCGTAGGGACCAAGATTTTGATCCGCTCTTTTCTTTGCTATTGCTTTATCAATACGCTTGAATTCTTGAATGCTTTCTTTTTGGGCTTCAGCCAAGGTACTGTCAACTCTTTTTTTATATGCCGGATCGTTTTTATATTTATCCTTGGCTTCCATTTGGAGATTGGCGTTATACATGTCTGCATATCCACCAGTCATTCCATAATCGATACCGCCAAGTTGAGCCTCTCCTTTTGCAAATTTAACCCTTTCTTCTAAAGAACCAATCTTAAACATAGTAAAGACTTTCTGGGCTTGTTCTTTAAGCGATACTCCCTGTATAGCATCAACAACATACGCTGTATTTTCAAATTGTGTATCTGGGTATCTTACGTCGGCTTCTTCTGCAAGACCTACAAATGGTTTTATAACAACATCTGAAATAAATCCAGCGGCTATTCCAATAGGGCTTCCCTCAAAGTCTGAAGGTCTTGGACCTGTTACGGGCTTGGCTCCTTTTAAGGGATCTTCAAAGCTAAATTTATCAGACCTTTCTTCTTCTTCAGCAGGATCGGGTGATCCTATTAAAGAATTTTCTTTTTCTAGCTCTTCGTCAAGTCCCTGTAATGGGTTTGTAAAGTCAAATGAATCTGCCACACCTTAGTTTCCTGTAGATATTCTTCTATTTATAAATGCTTCCATGAATGCAAGATACTGTGCATCCGATGCATCTTCAAGTTTCTTGCCGGGATATGCCTTTGGGTAAAAATTAATAGCATCTTCTTTATATTCATTGTACTTGGTTGCACCGAACGTGTCTTCAAGAGTTGCGTCTAGGTATGAGGATGTTTTATCAAACTGTACCTTCGCCAATCCTCCAAAATTATATATTGCTTTTTGTCCCGGCAATTTTTTGTCATAGAGTGTAAATGCGTCATACGCAGATTCAACCTCTGCCGTAAGCATCTCTGGATTCATAAACTCTCTAGTGAAGTCCGACTCTATAGTCCCCGCACTCCTTCCTGATTTATATGCGTATACTGGGTCGCCAAATTCATCAACAGTTTTTTCAATATTTGCTGTTGATATTTTGCCCGGTAGATCATTGTAAAGAGATTCGAGATATGCAGGCTCTCCACCATAGGTGTCAGCTGAATAGTCTGTTGCTTTCTTCAATATAGTTCCAAATTGTGTCTTTGCACTATCCTTTAATTCAAAATATATTTTTGTTTTATCTTTCTTTTCTGCGGATGTTCCTTTTAGACCAGCACTTCCTTTTGCAGCCTTTACAAAAGAGGAGAAAGTTTCAGGGTTGTTTGTTAAGTACATGGCAAAATCTTTTTCAGCAGATACCTTATCTACCATATCAGCTACAGAAACAACCTTAGCGTCCGTTCCTTCCTGATCTTCTCTTATTGTTGTTGTGTATTGAGACTTGTCTGGCATAAATGTAAACACATCCTCCGCCTCGGTCTGACCCTCAAAAAGAACTGAGTATGTTCCTCCTACTAAAGAGTTTGCTGTGTTCTCTATTGGGTTAAAATTTCCCGAAAGTCGAACATTCTGGATTTCTCCCTTCCTGCCATCTTTTGAAATAAACTTTTTCCCTTTAAAACTTTCCAAGCTTTCTTTATATAGGACATCTAAAACATCAGAATGATCCCTTGCAATTCCCTCGAAGTCGCCAGCCTCTAGTTGGGGAGTAATTTTCTCCCACCCCTGCCAATAACTATCTTCGGTAAATTTTGTCCAGTCTAGGTACTCTCTGGTTTGTATTAATGCGTCCTCTATTAAGCTTGCTTTAACATCAGAGTCCAAGGATTCGTCTGATGCCACCGAAAATGCATTCATTAAGTTAGTATAAGCACGAACTTTTTTAGCATCACTAAGTTCTATTTTTGCTTTTTCAGCATTAAATTCAGATACATTTAAATTGTTTTTATTTGTATCAAGAAGAAGATCTGATGACTCCCTTCTTTGGTCTGCATTTGCTATAAATTCATCGGTTTCTGTTTGATATTTTTTTGCCCTAGCGGATTGAAACTCTGACTCCGATTCAATACTTTCCATCCTTACATCTCTAGTATCTTTTTTTTCGTCTAGCTCAAGCTTATAACCTTCCTGCCTAAGTCTTTCTGTCTTTAATCTTTCTTCATCCAACAGCTTATTCTGCTGCATTTGTGCGAACTTAGTATAATAATTAAGTCCCTGACCAAAACCTGTTCCAAATTCATTTGCCATATTTAATCAAATAACTTCTTAAGAAGAAACCCTCCGCCTATTATTAATGCTGCCCAAGGTGCCGCTGCTAGTAATGCCGCCCCTGCGCCACCTGCTGCTGGTGCTGCTGCTGCAACCGCCGTTGCTGTTCCCGCTCCTCCAGCTCCTGTTGCTAAAGTTCCAGATAGTGCCCCAAAGCCTCCACCAGCTCCAACGCCCGCCGCCGCTGTTGTTGTTCCAGCAGCCGCTGTTGTGGTTCCGGCTGCAACTTGTGCTGCCAAAGCTTTTGCTCCGGCTCTTTTGGCAAGGAGAGATGCCCCGGCTATACCGACACCTGTTCCAGCAACGTTCATTTCGGCTGCAGTTTTTTGAGCCTTAAGTTGTCTGTTCATAGCATTCGTTTGCGTTTCAAGTTCAGCAGCCCTTGTAAGACCCGCCATAGCCTGTCTTTTCTGCTCTCTTCCAATTCCTATTAATCCTTTAGCCATTGCTTAATGTACTCCTTTGTGTCATTGCACTTCCAAGACCGCCGGAAAGTATTTGACTTCTTCTTTCTTCTGACCTCATTTTCGCAAAATTTCTTGCTGCAACTAACGCAGATGTCTCTGATCTTTGGTAGTCTCCCTGTCCAGACTGCCCTTGGTTTATACCAAACCCAGACTGTCTTCTTTGTTCCTGACCCCTTGTGTTGGCATACTGCCTAGCAACTGCTGATTGTGCTCTGCCTATTTCTTCTTGCTGCAGACCTTCAAAGCCTGTAGTCATTTGTTGTATAAGGTCTTGCTCTACGGGGAAAAATCTTTTTAAATAATCTTGGAATTCTGATTCATAAAGATCAGAAAGCGTGTCTTGTGCAGCAGTATCTCCTGTTCTATAAGGATTAACATACAGGTCTCCTCTTGTGCCATAGCCATAGCCGCCCTGTCCAGCCCCTCCATATCCGTTGCCTCCAGTTCCATAAGCCTGAACCTGTTGGTTTCTAAGACCAAGGTTTGTTATTCCTATATTTTCAAATGCCATTTATTATTTTACGTTTTAGAGGTTTTATTTGACTGACCTTGTAGATAACCATATCCAAGCCCAGCACCTGTTCCTAACGCCCCAAGGGTTGATGTGTAATTTCCCATAGACTCTTGAGCTATAGATCTTCCTCTTGTTTGGGCAAGACCAGCAACATCTCCTAATCCAGTCATGGTTTGACTGGCTTGACCTTGACCCATGGCAACTATATTTTGCATTCCTTGATAGTATCTATCTACCTGACCAGACAATGCTTCAGCACCGCCCCTACCCATGCCTGCTGCTTGTGCCTCTTGGGCTTGAGCTGCTCTTCCTTGATATTGTCCGCTTGTTGGATCTGCACCCATAGCAAAGGCTTGGTTTTGCATATTTCTTCTTGCAGATTGAAATTCTGGCTGTTGTACTGATGTTACAAAACTTTCAACATTCTCAAATGCTGAAGGACTTTTCATTGCAAAAACATCTGACATATACTGGTTCTCAAAAGGAACATAGTATTGTTGATAAAGGTTAAATCTTTGTGCAGCAATTGACGATAAAGTCTTTTGTGCCTTTGTGTCACTTATTTGTGTTGATCCGCCTCCGCCCATTATAACTCCTTTTCCACTATATATAATTTCGTTTCATAATCCCTGTGAGCCAATGTTTTAGCTAGACCTTCCCAAGGTGTCCAAAGTTCTACTTTGCTACATCCTCTCTGCCTTGCCATTTCCTCAATGTAATCCATGTAGATTCCATTTGCATCGCCTCTCTTATCATACGCTACCCAAATCAATAAAGACTTTGTTGGACTAAACATGCTTGGCTTCTCTTGTAAAATAATAAAGCTCTCACATGGGCTTTGCTCTATGTCTATATAGAGCTCTGCCACCCCGTTTACTATAGCAGTGTATATGTCTTCTGGTCTCCATTCTGGGTTTGCTTCTTTTTTTATTTCCCGCAAACCGTCCTCTATGGAATCCCAGTAAACTCTTACATCAACCTGAGTTAACATTTCTTTTTTAAGATATCATTAAATTGCATAATTATGTACCATTATATTACTATT